>WNGL01003227.1_pt1 | contig 19604 bp, 15 predicted proteins | sample 5400591 | NCBI WGS metagenome assembly WNGL01 (sample SAMN13153377, study PRJNA577476) | soil metagenome | isolation source: 80 cm soil or saprolite under Garry oak tree replicate 1 | place: USA:California | collected 2016-06-15 | reverse complement strand
TCCCTCTGCTGATGACACGAACTGAAACGTGTTCTAGTAAATGGTAGCTCTGGGGGTGCTCCGGCCGCCTGCCGCCCAGTCCGGGCCAGCAGCGACCGGGGTAGGTTTGCTGTCAAACTGGGAAGAGCGTGATAGCTGCCGGGAGGAGGGGTGGTGGCCGGAGATTCCCCCGTGCAGCTGGGTGGACCGCTGGCCGGGCTTACGGCTGGTTCCCGGGTGGCCGGGTACCTGCTGGAGAAGCTGGTCGGCGTGGGCGGGATGGCGGCGGTGTTCCGCGCGCGTGACGAGCGGCTGGGCCGGGTGGTGGCGCTGAAGCTGCTGGCCGGGGACGAGGAGGTCCGCAAGCGGTTCGTGCGCGAGGCGCGGGCGGTCGCGGCGGTGGACCATCCGCACATCATTCCCGTGTACGAGGCCGGCGAGGCGGCCGGCGTGCTGTTCATCGCGATGCGTTTCGTGGCCGGGGATGACCTGCGGGTGGTGGTGAGCCGGGAGGGCGCCCTGCGGCCGCGGCGTGCGGCGGCCTTCATCTCCCCGGTGGCTTCGGCGCTGGATGCCGCGCACGACGCCGGGCTGGTGCACCGCGACGTCAAGCCCGCGAACATGCTGGTGGACGTGGGGCCCCACCGGCCGGAGCACGTGTACCTGTCGGACTTCGGGGTGGCCAGGGGCGTGGTGTCGTCGAGCGGGCTGACCAGGGCCGGGCAGTTCCTCGGCACCCCGGACTACGCGGCGCCCGAGCAGGTCAGCGGCCAGGCCGTGGACGGCCGTGCGGACCAGTACGCGCTGGCGTGCGTGGCGTACACGCTGCTGAGCGGTTCGGTGCTGTTCCGGCGCGATGTGCCGATGGCGGTGCTCTACGCCCATCTGTCCGTGCCGCCGCCGCGGCTGACCGCGGTCCGGCCGGAGCTGCCGGACGCCGTGAACGAGGTGCTGGCCCGGGCCCTGGCCAAGGAGCCGGACGACCGCTACGACAGCTGCGGCACCTTCGCCGACGAACTGAGGGAGGCGCTCGGCCTCGAGCCCTACGATCCCTCCCGGCCCGCCGGGGCCCTGGGGGCGAGGACCCCCGCGGCCGGCTCCGCCGCGCCATCGGCCTCGCGGAACGCGGCGACCGCGCCGCTGACCATCCCGCCGGACTCGCCCCCGACCAAGCTGCTGCCCGGATCGCCATCGTTCCCGTCGATGACGAGCATGCCCTCGCCGCCAGCGGGCTCGCCGTCCCGGCCGGCCGCCGCGGCGACCTGGACCGCGGTGGTGGCCGCGGACCGCGCCTACTACGACAGCGTGCAGGCGGTCAGCGACACCGACGCCGCATCGATCATGTTTCCCGCCTTCGTGCCCGAACGGCGCTACCAGCTCTCCGGCGCCGAGGTCCGCATCGGCCGGCGCAGCGTGTCCCGCCGCATCGAGCCGGAGATCGACCTGACCGGCCCGCCCACCGATCCCGGGGTCTCGCGGCTGCACGCCGTGCTGACCGCCGGCCCGGACGGGAGCTGGTCGGTCGTCGACGCCGGCTCGCCGAACGGCATCGTGGTCAACGGCAAGGACGTCCCGGCGGGCCAGGTCGTGCCGTTGCGACACGGCGACCGCATCCATCTGGGCGCCTGGACCGTGATCACCATCGTCCGCGACTGACCGCCGTCACCGGCTGATCAGGCATTTAGGTCCGAACGGGCCGGGCTCCTCGTCCTCCCGGCCGCCACGGGCACGCCCGGAACCGCGGTCGCGGACCCATCCGGGCCGTGCTTCCAAAATCCGTCAGCTGACCGATGTCTTGCAGTGCAAGTTGCAGGACTATTTTCTTGCAACTGGCACCGAGCATTTCAGCACAGCGCCCGGCCCGCTACCGATAAGGATTCCGATGAACGCGATGGCGCCGACCCGCCCCACCGAGCTGCAGGTCTGCCGCGTCCGGCTGACCGCCAGCCCGGCCGCGGCGGCCGAAGCGCGCGGCCAGGTCCGCGCGGCCATCCGGGTCTGGGACATCCCGGTCGATGAGGACATCGCGGTCCTGCTCACCAGCGAGCTGGTCACCAATGCCATCAGCCACGAGACGGGCACGAGCATCACGCTGGCCGTCACCTGCTCGTTCGGCCAGCTGCGCGTCGATGTCCACGACACGTCGCGCACCTTGCCGGTGCTGGTGGACGCTCCAGCGGACGCCGAGGCCGGCCGGGGCCTGATGCTGGTTGCCACCTTGTCGGCCACCTGGGGCATCTACCGCACCCCAGCGGGCAAAGCCGTGTACTTCACGCTCGCGTTCGAGCCGGATCCTCCCGGCGACGGACGCGCTCAGACGTGGGGACTGTGAGTCATTACCCCGGCGCCTCACAGTTCCCACCGAATTCCCCTGGAACCCCGCGCCCCGGCCGCGGGGTTCCAGGGGATATCAGTTTTCCGGGCGGGCCACCTCTTTCCGGTTTCCGGGCCGGGCCACTTTCCGGGCCGGGCCACCTCGCTTCCCGGCTGCGTCACCTCGGCGGGATGGTGCGCAGGGCAGATTCCCTGGCTATGTCGATCCGCGAGTTGACGTTGAGCTTCTTGAGGATGTGCGAGACGTGCGTGGCGACGGTCCGGCGGGATAGCAGCAGCCGGGCGGCGATCTCCGGGTTGGACAGCCCCTCCTCCACGAACGCGGCGATCTTGATCTCGGTCGCCGTGAGGCTGTCCCAGCCGCTCTGCGCCCGCCGGTGCTTCGCGTGCGGCCCGCGCCGGATGCCGTGGGCCCGGAACGCCGCCTGCAGCCGGGCCGCGTCCGCGGCCGCGCCCAGTGCGGTGTAAACCTCGACGGCGGTGGTGAAGGCGGCCCGCGCCTGGACACGATCGTCGGCGTCGACGAAGTACCCGGCCGCCGCCTCCAGCGCCTTCGCCCGCGGCAGCGGCCGGCCGGCCGCCTCATAGCGCTCCGCCGCCAGGAGCAGCCTGGGGCCATCGTGGTCGAGCAGGCCGCGGCAATACATGGCGTTCGCCTGCCGATGGGGGATCTCCGATTCGCCGGCGAGTGTCTCGGCATGGCCCGTGAGGGTCTGAGCGGTGCTCAGGTCGCCGGTCCTGGCGGCCAGGCGGACGGCGTCGGCCAGCAGGTCCTCGGTCTCCTCGAGTTGTTCGGTACTGTCGTCGAACGCCTCTGTCAGCGCGGCAAGCGCCTCGGGCAGGGCTCCCTCATGCTCGCGGTCCAGGCTGCGGGCGACAGCCAGCCCGCCGATAAGCCGGTGCCCGATCCGCGTGGCGTTCGGCACGGCCGCGGCCAGGTGGCGCCGCGCCGCGCCGGTCTCGCCGCGATGGAAGCTGATCACGGCGGCGATGCCGAGATCGATGCAGGCCGCGGCGGGCTCCTTCAGGTTATCGGGCAGGCTCTCCACCTCGGCCAGCGCATCGTCCCATCGCCCCGTTTCGAAGAGCAGCTGGCCCAGGGCGCCGTGCGCCTGCACCAGCCGGATCGCCGTGCCGACCTGCTCGGCCAGCTGCCGCGCCTGACCGGCCGCGGTCAGCGCCTCCTGGTATCGGTCGAGATTGCCCAGCGCGACGGCCTTGTTGATCTGCAGCAGCAGCCGCAGATCGGTCAGCGCCGGATCGGACTCGGTCACGGTCAGCGCCCGGTCGAACAGCGGCAGCGCGTCGGTCATATGCCCCTGCACCCCGGTAACCAGCGCCAGCACGTGCAGCGCCCAGCCCATCGCCCAGTTGTCGCCCGCCTCCGACGCGGCCGCGAGCGCAGTGGTGGCGACCTGGCCGGCTTTCTCGACCTCGCCGAGGTAGCTGCGCGTCCGCGCCGCGAGCACGAGCAGCCGGGCGCGGTGCCGGGCGGAGATCCCCGGAGAGGCCAGCGCCCGGTCCAGCGCTGCCAAGGATTCCGCGGACAAACCTACGAGCATGCGGCACTGCGCCAGCGTCCAGTGCAGGTCCACGAGGACGTCCGGCTCGGTGGCGTGCTCAATGGCGCGGTTCGCCACCTGCTCGGCCGCTGCCGTATCACCGATGCGGTAGAGAGCGTCGGCGAGCCGGCTGGCCAGCCAGTCGTGCTGGGCCGAGCCGGCCGGGGAACGGGCCACCGCCCGGCTGAGAAGCTCCGCCGCGACCCCCGGCGCCTGGCCGATCAGCGGGTCCGCGCTGCGGACCAGCCAGGTCAGCATCCACTCATCCATCGGCTCGGTCGCGCCTGGTCCGCCCACCGCCTGCCGCATCTGGCGGGCCACCCGGTCCGTCGGCGCGCCCGCCTCCGCCAGGGCGCGCCCGGCATCGCGGTGCCAGGCGGCACGCACCGCCGCCGGCATCTCGTCGTACAGCGCCGCCCGGATCAGCGGATGCCGGAACCCGAGCCCGCTGCCGGACTCGGCCAGCACGCCGGCGGCGCATGCCTGGTCCACCGCCGGGATCAGGTCCGCCACGCCGCGGCCCAGCACGATGCCCAGATCACGGACCGCGAAATCCGTGCCGAGCAGGGCCGCCGCCCGGAGCACCTCGCGCACCGCCCCGTCCACGAAGCCGAGGCGGTCCGCGATGGCCGCCGACAGGGAGCCTGGCGCGGAACCGCCCGCCAGCTCGGCGGATCCGGTCTCGGTGATCGTCAGACTGGAACTCCGCGTCAGCGCGGCGACTAGCTCGGTGACGTAGAGCGGATTGCCCGCCGCCCCGTCGGCCAGCCGCAGCAGGTTGCCGCCGGGCTTGCCGCCGGCCAGGGCCGCCACGAGGTCGGCCACCGCCGTGTCGGTCAGCCCGGTGAGCTGGAGCCGGAAGGCGTCGCCGACCGCTCGCCGCAGCGCCATCAGGTCATCCCGCTGGGGTACCGGGCGCATCGTCCCGACCAGCAGCAGCGGCACCTGCCGCGCCGACCTCGCCAGCCGTGCCCACAAGGCGATGCTGGCCTGGTCGGCCCACTGCAGGTCGTCGACGACCACGATGGTCGGCCGCACCGCGCACTGCTCGGCGACAAGCGCCAGCAGCTGCTCCGCCAGCACCGCCGGCACGTCCGCGCCGCGATCGGCGGTGTCCTCACCGCGCAAGAGCCGGATGATCGTGGTCCGCCGCGGGTTCACGGAGGGTTCACGGACGCCCAGCCCGTCCAGGAACGGCAGCAAGGGCAGCGCCTGGCCCAGTTCGTCGCCAGCGCCCCAGAACACCTCGCAGCCGGCCTCCGGCGCCTCCGCCACGGCCGCCCGCACCAGCGCCGACTTGCCGATGCCCGGTTCGCCCTCGATGAGGACCGAACCGCCGTGCCCCCGGGCCAGTTCCTTTATCAGCCCGGTCAGCAGCGTCATCTCGTTATCGCGGCCGACCAGCGCACCAGCCAACGTCACCCGCTGCATGCAGCGAACTTTACTACCAGACTATTTACGGAACAAGCGGTATCATTCGGACACTAATTCGGTATCCGATGATATCATTTACCACTATTGCCCTCCGCGCCATCGGTGTTCTTGCGCTGAAAATTTCACGGAACCTTTCAGCGCACCGGTTGCTGACATTTTCTCGTCCCGGTGTAATGACTATTTCAAATCAATTACTAATAAAACAATTAATATTTGCAAAATGCGTATGCGGCAAATTACCCTAGGTGTATGGAATTGCCGAAGATCGGCAATAAGCCCACATTGTTCAGATGTGCCGTGCGTGTCGCCGGAGCCATGCAGCGGGCTGCTGACCTCGGTAGAACCATGGAGGAACCATGCGCATAGGGCGAAACATCATTATCTCAGCCATCCTAGCACTCGGCGCGGGCGGGTCAATCCTGGCTAGCGCCACGGTACCCGCTGCCGTTGCGCAAGCACCTAGCGCCCACGTGCTGGCGACGGGAGCTTACGCGAGCCCCAACAGTTTCTATCACGCGTGAACTAGACCGGTGTGCGACTGACGGCCTGCTGCAGATTCGCCGAATCCACAGCAGGCCGTTCGCGTGATTACCCAGTCAGGCCAGCAAATAGCCGCGACCGACCCGGAACACCGTGCCTGGCCCGATCGCGGCCGCCGATCGCGCGTAACTCCAGGCGCTCTTCATTGTCGCCGTCCCCCTCGCCATATAGCTGTACTGCCGTCGCATGCTGATCATTCACGCAAGCGCGGCACAGCCAAGGCCCGCGTGAGATCCGGAACCCCGGCCCCCTTCACGCCCCGTTCGGTTAGCACCCCGGTGTGGCCCTACCGCGGACGCCAGAGTGAGTTCCCGTCACTCTGGCACCTCTCGTACTAGACCAAACGGCGTGGATGCCGCGTAGTTCATGCTGCTCCAGCGCAATGCCGCTAACGGCCGCAGCCGGGCGGCACCTTCCCGGAAACCGGACTCAGGCCACATCGGCACCATCAGCATCACGCTCCGGGTGTGCCGGCCCCCACGATCAACCCGCCGGGCCGCGGAAAGTGTGCCTCCGCCGGGTACCTGTTGCCGAACTTGCCGGTTCTTGCAGACTGCTTATTGCCGGCGCCTTCGTTACGATGGCATGTGGACGGCGTACTAATGGTTTCGCCAATTGTTGCGGTGAAACCAGCGTGACCGTCGCTCGTCCGCCCGCGCGGCGCCGAGGAGGAGGAACGCCCGATGATCGCGCCAGGTAGTCCCACGGTGCGGCGGCGCCGGCTGGCCGCTGAACTGCGCGGGATCAGGGAGAGCAAGGGCAAGAGCGGAGATACCGTCGCCGCCGCGTTGAAGTGGTCGCCGTCGAAGATCAGCAGGTACGAGCGGGCCAGGACCGGGCTGCGGCCCCGGGAAGTCGAGCGGCTGCTCGATTATTACCAGATTACCGGGCCCCGGCGCGCGCTCTTGCTCGGGCTGGCTGAGGACGCGGCCCAGAAGGGCTGGTGGGAAGAGTTCACCGACAGCCTGTCCGAGGACTATAAGCAGTTCATCGGTCTGGAGCACGAGGCGACGGCGATGGCCATCTGGCACGTCGACGTGGTTACGGGGCTGTTGCAGACGGAGGAGTACGCGCGGCACATCATCGGCAGCTATAGCCGGGTCGAGCCGGTCGCCCCCGGCATGATCGGGCGGCTGGTCCGGGTCCGGATGCGCCGCCAGCAGGTTCTGGACCGCGACGGGCTGCAGTTGTCGGTCGTGCTGGATGAATCGGTCCTCAAGCGCCGGATCGGCGACGAGGCGGTGATGTACGACCAGCTCCAGAGGCTCGTGAAGGAGGCTGACCGGCCGAATCTGACGCTCCAGGTTCTCCCGCTTGACGCACAGCACTCGGTATTCGGGGAATCCTTTGTCATCTTCGGTTTCGGCCAGGACGCCGATGCGATGCTGCAGGACGTGGTGAGCACCGAGCACCTGAGGAGCGGCTTCACCCTGGAGGGGGAGCGCGACACGTACCTGCACCGGATCGCGTTCCAGATGCTCGTCGATGCGGCGCTCGACCCGGTGGCCTCCAGGAAGCTCATCCTCGAAACAGCGGAGGGGTACTGGTCGGGCGCCTAGTGCCGTGACCGGGGCTGCGTCCGCCCGGTCGGGGTTTCCTGGTGCCGGTGCCCCGGACATCCCACGCCACGATGACGGCGCTGTTGTCCTCGTCGTCGTAGATGGCCCCGGATGCTGACCGGCCGGAACGGGTCGCCGGAGCTGAAGCGCGGCCCGCGCGCCGACAGCGGCCAGCCATGCACCTGGACCGGCGCAGGCGCATGTGTATGCGTGAGCCGTACGGTGCCACAAGGACACAACGTATCTTTACTGGACGTAATGGCTATTGGGATGAGAGATGCCCCCGCTACCGTTGATGTCTGTTAGTCTTAGAGTTGAATGGCTACTATATGTAGCAAATCCACTGCGATTCGTAGCCATATAGGCACTCCGGACACATACATCAATTAGTGAGGTAGTACGGTGGAAAGCGCTACGCTCGGAAATCAGCCAGGAAATTCTGGTTTCAACTGGGTCAAAAGCTCTCTGAGCTTCGCCAACGGCAACTGTGTCGAGGTAGCTAGCCTACCCGGCGGCGAGATCGGGGTCCGTAACAGCAGGGAATCCGAAGGGGCGGTTCTCCGATTCACGTCGGATGAATGGCGCGCATTCCTCGGGGGCGTACACAACGGGGAATTCGACCGTTTCTGCATGTAGGGACCGTGAAAGCAAGGCGCGATAACCTTCGGCCGTAACGGAAGCGGAGGAAGCTCCGGAGCCTGGAGTTCCTCCGCTTTCGTTATCATGACAGCCATTTTTGGCCATCGCAGGCTTAGGTCCCAGATCCGTTCGCTAGTTCACTGCACGGGAACATCCGGCAGATTCCTAAGTTCTCCGGTTTACTATAAGATCTACCAATGCACCAGCAGTTGCCGCCATAAGTAGATTTCCCGTTATCTTCGCTGCCCGCGTCTTATCGCTGCCCGGCACGGTACCTGGCGATCGTCCTTATCGCTGGCGGCTCATTTCTCCTTCGGGCGGTACTGGAGCCGCTGCCGTGCTATCTCGCAGACGCCCGTGCGCTCGTTCTCCGCCGCCACCTGGCGCGCCTCGTCAAGATCAGCCGGCGTCAGCAGGCCATTGGCGAGCAGGAAGTCGGCGAGATCGCGGGCATGACCGCGCTCCTTCCAGATCAGGCCCTGCAGCAGCTTCTTGTAGTCGGATACCGCACCCTCTCCGCTCAGGTCCAGGGCGATCACCACAGTGATCATCGGCACCGTCTGCGGGGCGGCCAGGCCGAGGATGAACTCCTGGTAGTAGTAGGCCATCGCGAGCCGCGCGGTCACGTTCCGCTCGAAGTAACCGCGCACCCGGGCCACCGCGTCTTCGCCGGGCTCGCTGCCCCGCCGCACGATGGTCCCGGCCCGGGTGGTCAGTTGCTTGCCGTCGGCCGGGACCGCTGGCTCGGCGGGCCGGCGGCTGGCCTCATCGAGCCGCAGCCGCAGCACCCAGGGACCCACGCTGACCAGCCACGAGCCCTCCGCGAGCGGGACCGGCAGCGCCTCGTAGCGGGTCGGGGCGACCGGCAGGACATGCCGCGCCGTCCGCTCCACGGCCTCCGCGGTCAGCGGTATCCCGGCCGTGTACGGGGCCAGGTAGATCCGGTAGGTCGTGTCGCGGCTGAACAGTTCCCAGCGGTGGTGGACGTAGCGAAGGCCCGCGCACCGCGGCGCCCGGTGCAAGGTGAGGTCCTCGTCACCACTGAGCATGCGCCGGTCCAGCCAGGTGATCTCGTCGGGCGGACAGTTCACCCACTCACCGCGCGCCGCTGACCAGAGAAAAAGTCGGCCCGTCGCCACTCAGTCGCCACTCCCGAACGACGCGCGCCTCCGGCGCGGCCATCCCGTCTCGCTCTATCTGGAATGACAATTCTCGCACCTCGCTGTCCCCGGCAAAGTCGCGTTACCCAAGGCCTGCACGCGCAGCCGGTCTCGCTCCTGGGCGTCAGCGGATCTCAACGCGGGACAGCGGAGCGTCGGGATTGCTCCCCCAGCGGATCGTATCGCCGTCGCCGACCGGCTTCTTACCCGTGACCTGCGCACCGTTGAGGGTGAGCCCGTTCCTGCCCTGGTTGGTGATCCACCAGCGGCCGTCGGCGAACGTGAATCGCGCGTGCTCCCTGGACACCGTGGGCACGTCGGGCAGCATCAGCTCCACCGGCCCGCGCCCGGCCCGGGCGCCCGACATCCGGGTTTCCGCCACCGAGGAGCCGGTGACCAGCCGCAGCGCCGGGACGGAGGGCACGCTCCGTTCCATCACCGTGGTCCCGCCGCCGGCCATGGTCCCGTCGGCTGCCACCGTCCGGCCCGGGTCGTGCCAGACGTGGCTGACGGGCCCGGCGTAGGCACGCCGCGGGCCGGCGTCAGCAAGCTCGGGCGCGGCGTGCGCCAACGGGACGTCGAGCAGGTCAGGCCGGGTGCCGGCCCGCACCGGATCCCCCTGCCGCAGGCGGTAGCGGCCCGGCGGGACCGAACCGCTGGCGATGACGTACACCTGCGCCCGGCCCGGTGCGGCCGGGCGGGCCTGGTACGCGGCCACCTGCTCGTCGTAGACCTCGGTCAGGCTCGAGCTGATCACGTCGAGGTCCATCCGCTCGCGCAGGGACTCAAGGTCGGCCGGGTTCAGCTGGAGCTCCACCACACACGGCGCGAGCAGCGACCCGCTGGGCGTGATCACGAACACGTCCGGCAAGTGCCGCATGGCGATCCTGAGCACGTCCTGCCCGTCGCGCCACGGTCGCGAGGCCATCCGCTGTATCCAGGGATGATCCCTGGTGATGCCCAGGGCGCGCAGGCCGGCCAGGCTCGCACCGGCGAGTCCCGCGATCGCCACCAGCACCAGCGTGGCGGAGACGGCCGAACCCGTCATGACCTCCAGCACCAGCCAGCCCGCCGCGACGCCCCCCGCGATCGCCCAGCGCCTGCGGCTTCGCTGCCGCAGCGGAGCACGCCCCCGCCGGGGTGCCGCTTCCTCGCCTCCAGCCATCGATACCGTCCTTGACCTGTCCTGACCCGAAGAATCCGTTAGTGATCGCCAGCCCTCGTCACAGAGGATGCGGTCCCGCGCGCCCGCGAGTCAACGAATCAGCGGCAGCTTCCAGGCATCTGGAAATTGCCGGGGGAGCCGCCGGGGCCTGTCAGCCAGGGCGGGCGAGTCAGGGGCGGGTGAGCGTGGCCATCGCCCGTTCGGGCTCCCAGTGCGCCCGGATCGAGGTGATCAGCCCGTCCTCGTCGACGGTGTAGATGACCACGCAGTCGACCGTGATGGTGGCGCCGCTGTCGCCGAGCCACATCGTGATGCTGGCGATGTTGGCGCAGCACGGTCCGTTGGCGAAGGAATCGGTGATGCGGAAGCGGAACCGGCTCACCGAGCCGAAGTTCCGGTCCCAGAACCTCCCGATCCCGTCGTGCCCGTGGTGCCCGTGGCCGCCGGGATCCAGCCGCGACGGACCGACGGGATCCTGCACGATCGCGTCCGCGGCGAACAGGGCGAGCCAGTCGTCCTTGCGCCCGGCGGCGACGGCGGCCATGGAGCGGCGCGAAACGCGGCGCGCCGGATGATCGCCGTCAGGAGCTTCCCAGCTGATCGCGTCGGTCACGGCAAAAATGTAACGTGTTCTAGTTCGATGTCAAGGCTTCCTGCCGACTCCCCCCGCGAACTTCAGCCGGGCGGAAAGCGCTGCGTCCTGCCGCCACCGCTGGACATCGGTCAGGCCGGGCGCCAGGAAAATACGGGGAATCACTTCCCGGAAGACCGCGGCCGAGAACCGGGGCGCCAGTCAACGCCGAGCGTGCCTACTGCTGCCGATACCCCGCTTCGGCCACCGCCAGGGCCCCGCAGGATATAGGCGATGCCCACCGCGATGACCCCGCCTGCCGCCGGGCCGACGAGATACGCCCACCACGAGGTCCAGTCGCCGAGCACCAGGGCGGGCCCGAGCGACCGGGCCGGGTTCATCGACGCGCCGCTGACCGGAGAGCCCCACAGCCCAGCCAGCGCTATATAGCTGCCCACCCCGATAGCGGCCAGCGGCCCGATCTGCTGGGCACCCGACGCGGTGCCCAAGATCACGCTCACCAGGGCGGCGGTCAGGACCAGTTCCCACAACATCGCGGTGGTCGTCGAGATACCGCTGCCGGGCAGGGTCAGGCCCGCGCTGCCCTGCTTGCCGATCAGCGCCCACAACAGCAACGTGGCCAGGGCGGCACCGATGAACTGGGCAACGACGTAAGCAGGGACACGCTTCCACGGGAAGTCGCCGCGCAGCGCGAAGGCGATGCTCACCGCCGGGTTCAGGTGTGCGCCGGAGACCGTCCCCATGAACAAGATGACGGCGGCCACCATCAGCGCCGGGGCCACCACCCGCGCGCCATAAGGGACCGCATTCCCGCCGAAACGGGCGTTGACCATGCCGCCGCCCACGGCGACAAGGACCAGGAAGAAGGTCCCGAGCAGCTCAGAGAACAGGCGCCGCCCCTCGTAACTGTCGTCCCAGAAGTCGAACTGACTGGCGACCGAGTTCGGCTGCCCCATGGACCGCAGGGCAACCGCGGCATGATGGGCTGCTTGCTCCTGGTCAGGCCCCGATGACGGGGCGAGCCCGGGCGGCTGGCTGGTCATATAGCCCCTTTCCGGCTTTCCTGGGCACCGGGGCAGCTGCGAGCGCCAGGATTCTGGCCCACCTGCAGCGCCTCAATCCCCACCCCAGAATCGCCTTGCCGCACTGCAACTGCATCACCCCAGACGGATGAGACCACATCCAGGACTGGGAGCTAATCGCCTGCGTGCGCGGAACAGTGCCTGGCCGCCGCGGACCCTGAGTCATCGTAGAAGGCCTGGCCGCAGTGCGCCGCGGAGCACGACTTGAAGCGGAGCCACGCGCCGGAGGCGGCGGATCCGGCGACGGCGATGGCGACGACGGCCACCAGGTTGGGGTAGCTGGCCCGGGCCGCGCTGGCCAGCTGGACCGCGCTCGCGGGATCGACGGTGAGGACGAGGCGCCCGTCGGCCAGCGCCCGGGTCAGGCGGGCGGCGGCGGAGACGTCCTCGCGGCCGGCGGTATGGGCGGCCAGGACGTCCCTCATCGACTCGCGCAGGCGCAGCAGGGCGGCGTGCTCGGAATTGCTCAGCCTGGCCTCGGCGGGCAGCAATCCCGCCGTGCGGAGCCAGGCGGCTGCCTCCTCCTGGGTACCGAGCTGGTCCGCGCCGGGCGAGGCGCCCGGCGTATTGGCGAACGCCTGGATCATCTGTAGCGGACCGGTAACAGGCACGATCCGATGGTAACGAGTTCTCGGTCCGCCTGGCGCCCTCTCCCGGCTGGCTACCATTCGGTAACCCTTTATCCGCCGCATATTGCGGGCACCGCGGCAAGCCTCCGGCACGGGCGGTGCCCCCGCCCCCGGTGGGGGCAGGGCCGTCCGGGGGCTGTGTCCCCCCGCCCCCGGTCGGGTCCCGGGATATGGGCCTGGGGGGCCACGCGGCCCGTTCCGGGCACGGCGGACTGTCCCGGGTGGTGGCTGTGAGGCAGATGAGGTAGCCGTGGGCGCCGTAGCGCCGACCTATTCGTCAGAGCGGGTACGCGGCCTCGATCACGAGACGGCGCGCTGAGCTGGCCTGATGGTTGCGGGATTAGTAAAAGACGCCTATGAGGGTGCAACGACACCCAATGATGTGACTGACACCTTCTACCGGCGCGAAAGCGGCATCCAGACCAATATCCGTCAGCTGACCGATGTCTTGCAATGCAAGTTGCATCAATACTTGCGTCAACCGACATCGAGCAGCGCGCCATCCGGCCGGAGACCTCCCGGACCGACCGGACCGGCGCACGAAGGAACCCGATGACCACGATGGCGCCGCCCCGCCCGGCCGAACGGCACGAACGCCAGGAACGCCACGAACGCCAGGAACGCCACGGGTGCCGTGTCCGGCTGGCCACGGGACCGGCCGCGGCGGGCGAAGCCCGCCGCCGGGTCCGGGACGCCATCCGGTCCTGGCAGGTTCCCGTCGACCTGGACGCCGCCCTCCTGCTGACCAGCGAGCTGGTGACCAACGCCGTCCGGCACGAGGCGGGTCAAAGGGCCCAGCCCGTCGTGCTCGCCATCGCCTGCTCCCGCGGCCGGCTTCGCGTCGATGTGCACGACACGTCGCGCTCCCTGCCGGCGGTGGCGGAGGTTCCCGCCGACGCCGACGCCGACGCGGAGACCGGCCGCGGCCTGCTCCTGGTCGAGGCGCTGTCCGACGAGTGGGGTTTCTACCGCACCCCGGCGGGCAAGGCCGTGTACTTCACGCTCGCATTCGAGACAGGCGAGACAGACGAGACAGGCGAGACAGACAAGGCTCCCGCGGCAGGCGGACGCGGCCCGCAGCGGGTTCACGCGCGGGGACGGTGGACCGTGACTCCTCCCTCGGAACACCGTCCCCGCCGCGCCGCCCTCGCGGTCCTCGCGGTGCCAGCCGCACGCCTGCCCTCGGCCTGACGCGCCGGCCAGCTATTCCCGGGGCGTGCGGGCCGATATTCTCGGGGCGTGCGGGCGGAAAAACCCGAAAAACCCGAAAGACCCGAAAAGCTCGAAAGACCCGAAGGCGTCGACGGCGATATCCCGATCGAGTGGGGCAGCGACGCGCTGGCCGAACTCCTCAGCCGCCTGGACCTGCGCTACCTCGCGCTGGTCCCCGGCTCGAGCTACCGCGGGCTGCACGACAGCCTGGTGAACTACACCGGAAACCGCGATCCGCGGATGCTCGTCTGCCTGCACGAGGAGCACGCGGTCGCGGTCGCGCACGGCTACGCCAAGGTGACCGGGCGGCCGATGGCCGTCGCGCTGCACAGCAACGTCGGCCTGATGCACGCGACCATGGCCATCTACAACGCCTGGTGCGACCGCGTGCCCATGCTGATCGTCGGGGCGACCGGCCCGGTCGACGCGGCCCGGCGGCGACCCTGGATCGACTGGATCCACACCTCCGCCGACCAGGGCGCGCTGATCAGGCCGTACGTCAAATGGGACGACCAGCCCGCCTCGGTCGAGGCGGCCCTGGACTCGCTCGCCCAGGCGTACTCGATCACCCGGGCGGCGCCGTCCGCGCCGGTCTACGTCTGCCTCGACGTGAGCCTGCAGGAACAGCGCCTGCCCGCGCCGCCGGCCATCCCCGATGTCCGCAGGGACCGGTCGCCGCGATCGCACGGTCCGGACGCCGAAGCGGTCCGGACCACGCTGGACTTCCTCGGCCAGGCGCGCCGTCCGCTGTTCCTGTTCGGCCGCTTGTCCCGCGACGAGCGGGACTGGGATCGCCGCGTCGCCCTGGCCGAACGGTACGGCGCGCTGGTGCTCTCCGACCTCAAGAACGGCGCGGTCTTCCCGACCGCTCACCCGCTGCACCCGAACCCGCCCGGCATTTTCCTGCCCGCCGCGTCCGCCGGGCTGATCGGGGGCGCGGACCTGATCCTGAGCCTGGACTGGACCGACCTGGCCGGGACCCTGTCCGCCGCGGCCAGCCACGGCCACCCGGCCGCTGGGCGGATCATCTCCTGCACGTCGGACTCGGCGCTGCGCAACGGCTGGTCCAAGGATTCCTTCGGACGCGACCCCGTCGACCTGTCCGTCCCCGCCGACCCCGACCTGCTGGTGCGCGCCCTGCTGGTACCGGGCGACCCCTTCAAGCCGGTCAAGCCAGCCGACTACGATTTCGCGCTCGAGGGCTCGCATGTCGAGCGGTGGAAGGCGCTGCAGGCCGGGACGATCGACGCGGCGCTGCAGATGATCCCGTACGACTTCATGGCCGTCGAGGCCGGCTTCACCGACCTCGGGCCGGTGACCGAGGAATTTGCCCTGAACGCCGTCTGTGCCCGGCTTCCGGCCGAACGGGCCGAGCTCACGCCCTTCCTCCGGGCTCTCGCCGAGGCGGCGCAATGGTTCCGCGGTCACGTCGAGGAGTCGGCCGCCATCGCGGCGGAACGCACCTCGATCGAGCCGCGCTACGCGCTGCGAGCCTGCCAGGCGCTGGCCGCCCCGGTCGCCGCCGTCGACTACTCCTACCTCTGATGGACGCCTCCGCCGTGCCTGCGTTCGATGTGGCGGTCGTGGGCGGCGGCCCGGTCGGCATGTGGCTCGCGGCCGAACTGCACCGCGGGGGAGTGCGCCCGGTCGTGCTGGAACGGCGCGCGGAGCGGCCGCCGTACTCCAAGGCGCTCACGATCTACCCGCGCACCGTGGAGCAGTTCGCGATGCGCGGGCTGGTGGACCGCTGGCTGGCCGAGGGCACTGAAGTGCCGTCCTCGCACTTCGCGCTGCTGACGAACCGGCTGGACTTCTCGTTCCTGCCCACCCGCTACCCCTTCACGCTGTTCCTGCCGCAGCGGCGTACCGAGGAACTGCTCGAGGAGCACCTGGCCGAGCTCGGCGTGCCGTACCTGCGGCAGCACGCCGTCACCGGCCTGCGGCAGGACGAGTCCGGCGTCGACCTGGACGTGGACTCACCCGGCGGGCCCGCCGTCGTCCGCGCCGCCTACGCGGTGGGCTGCGACGGCGCCGCGAGCGTGGTCCGCGCCGCGGCCGGGATCGATTTCGAAGGGACCCCGGACACCTGGCGGACGATCCTGGGCGACATCGAGCTGACCGATCCGCCGCGAACCCCCGCGCTCACCCTCAACCAGCCGGGCGGGTCGATGTACATGGTGGCGATCGGCGGCGGCCGGTACCGGCTGGCCGTCATCGACCACGCGACCCTGCACGACCCGGTGGACAAGCCGGCCACGTTCGCCGAACTGAGGGCCAGCGCGCTGCGCCTGGCCGGGACCGACTTCGGCATGCTCCAGACGCCGGACGCGTGGCTGAGCCGGGTGGGCAACGCGGCCAGGCAGGCGGCCCGCTACCGGGCCAGGCGCGTGCTGCTGGCCGGGGACGCGGCGCACATCCACTACCCGGCCGGCGGGCAGGGCCTGAACCTCGGGCTGCAGGACGCCGCCAACCTGGCGTGGAAGCTGGCCGCCGAGATCCGCGGCTGGGCGCCGCCCGGCCTGCTGGACAGCTACCACGCCGAACGGTATCCGGTCGGCCTCGACGTGATCGACGACTCCCTGGCGCAGTGCGGGCTGATCGCCAACCCGACCCGGGAGGGCGTCGCGCTGCGGGACCGGTTCAATGCGATCCTCGGCACTCACCCGTCACTGTGCCGTGAGCTGGCCGTCCGCCTCTCCGGCCTGGTCATCCGCTACCCACCCCCCGGCCAGCACTCACCGCCGCCCGGCCACCCCCTGGCCGGCCAGCGAGCCCCCGACCTCGACCTGCGCAACGCTAGAGTGGGCGGGGCCCCCTCCGCCACGCTCTTCGGTCTCCTGCCCCCCGCCCGGTTCGTCCTGCTCAACCTGCGGTCCGCCGCCTTCGCCCCCGAGCCTCAGGCTGGTTTGGCGGACCGCCTGGACACCGTGACCGCGGAACTGGCCGGAGACGCCGGAGACGCCGGCGAATTCGTCGGCGTCCGTGCGATGCTCATCCGGCCCGATGGCTACATCGCCTGGGCCACCACCGCCGATGACGAGCCGCCGCTAGACAATTGGCTCGGCCATGCCCTGTCACCAGGCCGGCCGCGCCGCTGACCGGATCGGACAACATGGATGCCATGTTCATGCCGCTCCAGGTCGGGCCGGCTGGAAGCCGGGCCGAAGTCATGGTTACGATGGGCGAGTGTATGGGTACTAAAAGTATTAAAGCGCATGTTTCACTGAAATCTGCGCGACCGTCACATTGGTCCGCCCGCGCGGCGCCGAGGAGGAGGAACGCCCGATGATCGCGCCTGGAAGCCCCACGGTACGGCGGCGCCGACTAGCCGCCGAGCTGCGCGGGATCAGGGAAGACAAAGGCAAGAGCGGAGACGCGGTCGCCGCGGCGCTGAAGTGGTCGCCGTCGAAGATCAGCAGGTACGAGCGGGCCAGGACCGGCCTGCGACCCCGGGAGGTCGAGCGGCTGCTCGACTACTACCAGATCACCGGATCGCACCGGGAGCTCCTGCTCGGGCTGGCCGAGGATGCGACGCAGAAGGGCTGGTGGGAGGAGTTCGCCGACAGCCTGTCCGAGGACTACCAGCAATTCATCGGTCTGGAGCACGAGACGGCGTCCATGTCCATCTGGCATGTCGACGTCGTCACCGGCCTGCTCCAGACGGAGGACTACGCGCGGCACATCATCAGCAGCTACAGCCGGGTCGAGCCGATCCCGCCGGCCCTGATCGGGCGGCTAGTCCGGGTCCGCATGCGCCGCCAGCAGGTGCTGAATCGCGAAGGGCTGCAGGTGTCGGTGGTGCTCGACGAGTCCGTCCTGAAGCGCCGGATCGGTAACGACGCGATCATGTACGACCAGCTTCAGCGGCTCGCGCGGGAGGCCGAACGGCCCAACCTGACGCTGCAGATCCTCCCCCTGAACGCGCCGCACGTGGTCTTCGGGGAATCCTTTGTCATCTTCGGATTCGGCTACGACAGCGAGGCGATGCTGCAGGACGTGGTGGTCACCGAGCAGCTGAAGAATAGCTTCACCCTGGAAGGAGAGCGGGAGACGTACCTGCACCGGATCGCGTTCCAGATGATCGCCGACGCCTCGCTCGACCCGGTGGCCTCCCGGGACCTCATCCTCGACGCCGCCGAATCATACTGGTCGGGCGCCCGGCGGCCCGCTCACGTGTAACCGGGTAAGTCGCGGCGCGGCGATTATCAGACGAGCACGTCCGGTGAGCTGGCATCGTAGTCGGCGAGCCAGGCCGCGCCACGCCCCTCCGGGTCGCGCCGGTTCACCCGTCGCCGCCAGGCGATCGTCAGGTCTCGCCGCCAGGCGGCCGACCGGGAGGTCAGGTGGTTGCTCAGCCCCCGCTCGCGGGCGGCGAGCACCACCCGGCTCGCCCTCGGCCGGCGCGTGCGCTCGTAGCGGGCCAGGCCCGTGACCGGATCGGCGGCTTCCGCCGTGAGCGCTGTGGCCAGGACCGCGCCGTCCTCGATCGCCTGGCAGGCGCCCTGCCCGAGGTAGGGGAGCATCGGATGCGCCGCGTCGCCGAGGACGGTGACCCGGCCGCGCGTCCACCGCGGGATCGGGTCGCGGTCGTAGAGCGCCCACTTGTACCAGGTGCCGGCCGCGGCGAACAGGCTGAGCAGGGACTCGTGCCAGTCGGCATAGCGCTCGAGCACCTCCTCGCGGCGGCACTCCGCGATCCACGACTCGTGCCGGTAGCTGGCATCGTCGTAGTGGCAGACGACGTTGATCAGTTCCTCGCCTCGCAGCGGGTACAGCACGATCGTGCCGTGCGGGCCCAGCCACTGGGCGCCTTCGGCGCGGGGCCACTGGGCGCCTTCGGCGCGGGGCCACTGGGACCCGTCGGTACTAGGCCGCGCGCCGCGAACGGCCCGGGCCGGGACGATACTGCGATAGCAGATCTTTCCGGTGAACCGGGGCGCGTCCGGGCCGAACAGGCAGGCGCGCACCGGTGAGTGGATGCCGTCGGCGCCCACGATGATGTCAGCCTCGATCTCGCTGCCGTCGGCGAAGCGCGCGACCGCGACGTCGCCGTCCGGCCGGACCTGCGTGCATCGTTTGCCCAGCGTCACCAGGCCGGCCGGCAGCGCATGGGCCAGCACGTCGAGCAGGTCGGCCCGGTGCACGGTCGCGCCCGGTATGCCGAACGAGGCCTCCTGCTGCTGCCGGCTCGTCCTGCCGATCACCCGGCCGGTCTTCCAGTTGCGCATGACCTGCCACTGCGACCGCCCGGCCACGGTGCGGACGCCCTCCTCGACGCCGATGGCCCGCAGCACCTTCATCGCGTTGGGATGCAGGGCCACGCCGGCTCCGATCTCCCTGAGCTCGGCGGCCGCCTCGTAGACCGCCACCTCGATGCCCGCCTGCGACAACGCGTTGGCCGCCGTCAGCCCGCCGATGCCTCCGCCGATGATCGCGACGCGTGTCATGCCAGGCCCGGGTCAGATCAGGGGAGCGGGCTGCGCCCCCGGTGCACGACGGTAACCGTGCCGGCGCTTTCCGGATGGTCGCTGCCCGGGGCGTAGTCGAATACGGTATGGTGCGCGAAATCCATGACGAACGCGTCCACGATCGCGAAGGTGGCCGGATCGAGCCAGGTCACGTACAGCTCGTGGTGACCAATCGGAATGGCCACATAGTCTTCCGGCGGGAATTTCGTGCCGACCAGCGGACCCTTTATGGGAACGCCCTGGACCATC
>WNGL01005955.1_pt1 | contig 19611 bp, 17 predicted proteins | sample 5400591 | NCBI WGS metagenome assembly WNGL01 (sample SAMN13153377, study PRJNA577476) | soil metagenome | isolation source: 80 cm soil or saprolite under Garry oak tree replicate 1 | place: USA:California | collected 2016-06-15 | reverse complement strand
CCAGTCCGTCTCCCCTTTCTCTAGCGCGAGGCCTTCGGGGTTTCGGTGATGGGACGCAGCAGCGCGGGGTCGACCTTCGGGCGCCGGTCGAAGGTCAGCAGGCCGTTCTGCTCCTCTTCGATGTCGGTCAGCTGCGTGTAGCAGAAACCCTCCACCGGTCCGGGCTGCATGAGCGCCTCCACCATCTCTCGGTACGTCTCGAGCAGCTGCTGAGCGCCGGATGCCTTCGTGTAGCCGAAGGCTCCGCCCTCAAGCGCGACGCCGCCGAACTCGCTGACGACGACCGGCTCGCCGCGGTAGCCGTAGCCAGGCAGGTACGGCGGCTGCTCGCGGTCGCCCGGTTGGAGCGCCGAGTCGAGGTTCGCGTAGCGCCTCCGCAAGGTGTCCGCCGGCGAGTAGTCGTGCAGCGTGCAGAGGTCGCTCGTCGCGTGCTGCCAGCCGTCGTTTGACATCACCAGCCGCTCTCCGTCGAGATCGCGCGTGAGCGCGTAGAGCCTCATCAGATAGTCCGCCAACGCGCCCGGCGCAAGGTCTTTGAGGCCCATCGTCTCGTTGACCGGAACCCACGCCACGATCGATGGATGATCGCGATCTCTCAGGACCCGCTGCCGCCATTCGGCCTCGAGCCTCGCCTCCGCCTCGGGCGAGCTCTCGTGAAAGTTCGGCATCTCGCCCCAGACCAGGAAGCCGAGCGTGTCGGCCCAGTACGTCCACCTTGGGTCCTCGATCTTCTGGTGCTTGCGGGCGCCGTTGAACCCCATCGCCTTGGCCAGCTCGATGTCGCGGCGGAGGTCGTCGTCGGTGGCGGCTGTGAGCAGCCCGCCGGGGAAATAGCCCTGGTCGAGGACCAGGCGCTGTACGTATGGCGCGCCGTTCAGGTAGAAGCGCCCGTCCTTCGCCTCCACCTTCCGAAGCCCGAAATAGGTCGATAGGCGGTCAGGCTCGGAGCTCACCTCCAGCCCGTAGAGGTGGGGATGCTCGGGGCTCCACGGTCGAACCTCCGTCAAGACGATTCTTCCGGTGTCTCCGTCGCCCGACCACCGCCCGGCGGGCCGGCCGTCGAGCGTGGCGACCACCTGCTTACGCCCACCACCCGGGATCTCGAAGTGGACCGCGCCCGCGTCGAGGTCGGGCTTGACCCGCATCGACTCGATGCCACCATGGTTCAGCGGCTCGAGCCACACCGTCTGCCAGATCCCGGTGGTCGGGGTGTAGAACCAGGGCGCGCCCATTCCCTCGGTTCGCTGCTTGCCGCGCGGGATCGAGCGGTCGCCGACCGGATCCTCGACCTTGACGACCAGCTCGTTGTCCTGTTCGCGGACGAACGGCGCGACGTCGACGGAGAACGGCGTGTGACCGCCCTCGTGGCGCGCCACCTCCTCCCCGTTGACCGACACGGTGGCCCGGTAGTCGACGGCGCCGAAATGGAGCATCAGGCGGGCTGAGCCGAAGGCGTCGAAACGACGGCGGTACCAGACGACATCGGTCTCGTCCCAGTCACCGACCCCCGACAGCCGAGACTGCGGAGCGAATGGAACGATGATGCGGCGATCGAATTTCCTCGCCGGCCCGGCGCCGAAATCCCACTCGCCGTTCAGGTTCAGCCAGTCCCGCCGCCGAAGCGACGGGCGGGGATATTCCGGTCGGGGAGGCGTTTTCAGGGACCTATGATGCGGGGGATGCATCCGCCGTTGGAGACCGCGTCCGGCCTGGCAGCCGTGCTTCGCGGCGTGGTCGCCGACATGCAGCACGCCTCAGGCGCCGACATCGTGTCCATCTTCCTTTACGAAGAGGCGAGCAGGAAGTACTACGCCCCGTTCGCCACCGGGCAGCCGCAGGAGAGCCTGCTCGACTCCCTCGCCGACATGAGCCAGCAGCTCGACCGCTACCTCGCCGACCAGCGCCAGGGCAAGGTCCCCGACGAGCTGGGCGTCCATCACTACGGGTCGACGGTCCTGCTGACCGTGACGCGCCAGAAGCTGGTCGCGCGCGATGCCCCGTCGGAGATCGACAGCACGTTCATCCGCCGCTACCAGGTCCAGGCCACCATCGGGCTGCCGCTGATGTTTGGAGATCGGCTTCTAGGCCTCGTCTACCTCAACTACCGCACTCGCGAGCGCGTGCCCGACGCGGCGCAGATCGAGGAGCTCGAGCGGCGCGCGAACGCCGCGGCGCGGGCGATCCAGTCGGTCCTGGCCGAGTCGGAGCGCTCCGCGCTCGAAGGCCTCGGCCGGCTGACGTCATTGCTCACCGCACCGATCGGCGACCCCAAGACCGACGCCAAAGAGCTCCGGCGCCTGCTCTCGATCGCACTCGCCGATCTCCTTCTCGCGAGCGACTTCGACGCTGCCGCGATCTATCAGTTCGCGTTCATGCGCACCAGCCTGGAGCTGGTCACCGCGCACGCGCCGGTGGCCGCGCCGCCCCGCATCGACCGGCACGACCAGGCCGCGGAGTGGGAATCGGTGCTCAGCAAAGCCGTGGCCGCGGGGACGGCCGCCGCTGAGCTGCATGTCGTCGCAACCTATCCGCTCGGCGACTCGGGTGAGCCGCACGGCTACCTCGTCGTGCTCAGCCGCGATCCGCTCGCGACGGTGCGCAGGCCGCCCGCCACCGATGTTCTCCTCAAGGCCGCCGCCGACCTCGTCGGCGCATCGCTGGCAAGCCGCCTGCTCATCGCGGGCCTCGAGCACAGCAACCGGCTGCTCGGGGCGCTCGGAAACATGACCACAGCGATGCTTCGTCCGGGCGCCGGCAAGCAGGAGGTCCTCGATGCAGTCGCCGCGCACCTGACCGACGCCTCGGTGCCCGAGTTCGATTTCAATTTCGCGACTGTCTATCTACTGGCTGAACGGGCGGACGGCACCACCGTCGTTCGTATGGCGGCCGGGGCGGCAACCGCTTCAACTATCACGGCCACTGAGATGACGGATGCCCCCGCACCGTCGCTTCGCGACAGATCTGCGCGCGTGGCGGGGAGCGCAGGACATGCAGCGCACAAGCGGGTACCCCGATGGGCTCTCGAGGAGGAGCGCGAGCTGGCCCCGGACGACGTCCTGATCTATGTCGCGCACAGCCGGCAGGCGGCGGTCGTGGGTGCGCTCGCGGCCGGGGTCGAGTCGGACCGCAGTGACGTCATCAGCGGCAGCATCCCGGAGTCGGCGACATGGACCGACATTCCGGTCGTCTGGAGCGACGGCACGACCATGGCGCACGTGGCCGCCATCCTCATCGGCGAGCCGAAAGGACCAGACGACCGCCGACCGCCCCGCGGAAAAGCTCCGTTCACCCTCTCAGGCGAGGTCTTCCAGAGCGGCGGGCACGCCGACCTGATCCGGATCTTCCTTCCGTTCGGCTCCGACCCCAGCCGGATCGCGATGGGAGTTCTGGAGGTCGGCTATCACCGTTCGTACGAGCGCCGGCCGGACTGGGGCCAGATCGAGGCGCTGCGCGCGGCGGCCGCACAGGTGGCCATGGCCGTGGAAACCGCGGGCCTCTACGAAGACACCCGACGGCACGGCGAGCAGCTCGAGCTGAGCGCTGACATCAGCCGCGCGATCGCGTCGTCGATCGACCTCGACCAGACGCTCCGCCTCGTCGCGCAGAACCTGGTCCGTCTGGTGGATGCGTCGATGTGCCAGATCGCCCTGTATGAGGAGGATCGCGAGGGCTGGTTCGGCGCCGCGGCCTCCGACCAGGAAGACCTGTGGCGGCGCCAGCACGGTGAGCGGTCGGAACCCTCATTCCTTTTCAATGTGCTCGACCACGGCGAGCCGCTGGTCATCGAGGACACGAGCGCGAGCAGCCTTGTGAGCCCCACCTACACCCGCGCGTTCGGGGTGCGTTCGCTGCTGGCGCTGCCACTCGTCGCGGACGGCCAGGCGATCGGCGCCGCGGTGCTGGGCGAGCGCGACCGCAGGCGCGAGTTCACCACCGAGGAGGTCCAGCAGGCACAAGGGCTGGCGCTGCAGGCCGCGGTTGCAATCAAGAATGCCCGACTGCACGCGCTGGCCGAGGAAGAGCGGCACCTGCAGAAGGACTTCGTGCTGATCGGATTCGGCCAGTGGGGCCAGAAGGCGTACCAGCACCTGCTGACCCTCAAGCAGTTCTTCAACTTCCGGACCCACGTCGTCGAGCAGGACTCGCCCGGCAGCCGGGAACGGGTCGGGGCCAAAGAAGAGGATGTGCGCGGCCACGGCGACGCGTTCTATTGGGACAGCCCCGGATCGCCCGCGCACGACCAGCTGGAGCGGGAGCTGGAGTCGAGCTCCTACGTCATTACTTATGTGGCCACGCCGGCGGCGACGCACCTGCCCACCGTCGCCTTGTACTACGACCTGAGCGACGTCATCCTCATCGAAAAGCCGTTGGGTGCGCCGCCCGAGGCGTACCGCGAGTTCCTCGACACCGCGCCGGGCGGGGTCGAGATAGTCGCCGCCGACCACTATTACTTCAAGCTCGAGGTCAGGCTGCTGCAGCTGCTGCTCACCGAAGAGAGGACTCTCCGCGATTTTCTGGAGAGCGTGGAGGAGATCCGCATCGAGATCCTCGAAGAGCAGCCGCTCACCGGCGCTGCCGCCGACATCGGCGTCATCGCCGACCTCATCCCGCACGCGTTCGCCATCATCTCGCTGCTCACGCCGATCGACCACATCCAGCTCGACGCGGAGTCGCCGCTCATGGTCGGTCGTCACGAGGGACTGCAGGGCCAGCGCGAGAGCTACGCGCGCATGACCGGCAGCTTCCCATCGCACGGCCGCTCGGTGCGGTTGGTCATCGACGTCGGCAAGGGTGCCGAGAACGCCAAGTGGATCAAGCTCAGCGGCGAGCGTCGCGCGGGCGGCCGCAGCCCGAGCTACAAGTTCGACTTCGGGAGGGGCGAAGCCATCGATGGCACGCAGGCGACGGTGCGCGCCGCAGTGCGACGGATCCGCGAGCCGGGCGTGCCCGACAGCGCGCACCTCAACATGCTCCGCCACGTCATCGACAAGCGACATCCGGCCGTGGGCATCCTGTCGATACGCGAGGCGATCAGGGCCAACCAGAGGGTCCGCGACCTCGAGGCGATGGCGGTCGACCTCCTGGCCCGCGGCCAGTGGACCGGCTACGCGGTCGGCACTCGCCCCGCCTTCACCGCCAACGGCCAGCCCTCACCGACGGGCGACCCCAATGCGCCGCGGGCACGCGCGCGCGCTTGACTGCATAGAGATCCACTGAGGCACTTCCGAGCGCCCTCAGGCGGGCTTGCGAAAGCTCTCGCCTAGGCGAGCCGCCTCATAAAGCGCCAGGTACCCATCGCCCATCTGCGTCGGGCCGAATCGCTCACCGGCTCGCACTGCGCAGCGGTGTAGGTCTATCTCGCCCAGACGACCGTAGGCCTCGATCAACCCGTCCACATCATCCGCGATCCAGCCGGTGATTCCAGGCTCGACGATCTCCGTCACGGCGCCGCGAGGAGTCGCCAGGACAGGGGTGCCGCTCACCATCGCCTCGACCATTGCAAGGCCGAACGGCTCCTCCCACTGGATCGGAAAGATCATCGCGCGCGCGGCGGCCAGCAGTTGCGCCTTCTCGTCGCCGAAGACGTTCTCGCGCCACTCGACGGCGCGGCCGAGATGCGGCCGGATCTCCCTTTCGAAGTATTCGACCGAATCCGCGTCGACCTTGCCAGCGAGCACGAGCCGCGCGCCAACCCTGCGCGCCACCTCGATCGAGATGTGCTGACCCTTCGTCGGACTGATGCGCGCGAGCTGGACGACGTAGTCGCCCTTGTCCTCGTGGCGCAGGACCGGTTGGTAATCGAACGGGTTGATGGCGTTGTAAACCATCCCGCTCCAATCCACCTGCCCGCACTGCCCTTGCTGGTGATGGCTGATCGCTACCAGGCGGACAAGGTGGTCGACCTCGGCCAGAAAATCACAATCGGGTCCTGAGAGCTGGCCGTGCAGCGTCGCGACTGCCGCGGGATGACCCTGCAGGGCGGTGAGAAGAATACCGGTGATCCCCGAATGGTCATGGACGACGTCGAACGTATGGCGGCGCATGAGCTCGTGGACGCGGTACAGGAACAGGTTCTCTCGGGCCTCCTGATTTCCCGTACCAAGGTCGCTCGTCCAATCGCTCGGGGCGACAGCCACCACTTCGAACGGCCCACGCGAACCCTGCTGGCCAAAGACGGTGACCTCGTGGCCTCGGCGATGCAGCTCGCGCGCGAGGTCGTAGGCGACATGCTCGGTCCCGCCGTATCCGTGCGGCGGCACGGGGTACCACGGGCTGACGATCATCGCGATCCTCAGGGGACTAACACTCCTACAACACCGAGGGGGAGCGTGACACCTCTAGATGGATCAGTCCCGTACCAGGTCCATCCATGGTGGAGTACCGCGGACTACCTCAATTGACGCGGGTGCCTCGACATCCAGCGTGCACGAGCCATCCTCCTTGCGCTCGGCGTGCACGCGCACCTCGTGACCGCCGACGTGCAACCTGTGCAGCGTCAGCACCGGGCACCAGGGCGGCAGCATCGGATCCACGTACAGCTTGCCCGCCGGCACGTCGGGTTCCAAGCCAAGAAGGATCCGGACCATCTGCAGGACGGCCCCGGCCGACCAGGCCTGCGGCACGTTGGCCATCCGGTACGGAACCGGGACCGCGAACTCGGCCCGCCGCAGCCCGGCGAAGAGCTCGGGCATCTGGATGTCCTCGAAGCACATGACCGCCGTGAGCAGGCCGTCGATGATCTTCCAGGACTCTTCGATCAGCCCGTAACGCCGCAGGCCGGCAGCGGCCATGACGCTGTCGTGCGGCCAGACCGAACCGCGCTGGTAGGAGTGCGGGTCGTACGACGGATGGTCTTCGGAAAGAGTCCGCACCCCCCAGCCGCTGAACATGTCCGGGCGCATGAGCCGCTCGCCGGCGAGGCGGCCGTGAGCCGGATCGAGGATGCCCATCCACAGGCAGTGGCCTGGGTTCGACACGGCAGTCCGGACCGGCTTCTTGTTGCCGTCGAGCGCGAACGCGAGCTCGCCGCGATCCTCGAGCCAGAAGCTCTCATGGAAGCGCCGGCGCAGCTCCATCGCCTCCGCGACCAGCCGGTGCGCGCGGTCGCGGTCGCCCCACGCCTCGAAAAGCGGGGCGATGTGCAGCTTGGCCGCGTATACATAGGCCTGCATCTCGCAGGTGCCGATCGGCAGCTCCGGAAAAATTCCGTTCTCATCGAGGACACCGTCGTGCGCGTCGCGCCAGGCCTGGTTGCGATATCCGTTGGGCGCGCGCGGCGCGTATTCCTGGAAGCCGTCGCCGTCGCGATCGCCGTAGCGGTCGATCCAGTCGAGGCACCGCTCCGCCGTGGCCTTGAACGCCGACAGCTCGTTGGCATCGCCAACCCACCTGTGATGCTCGGCGAGGAGAAGGAGGTACAGCGGCGTCGCATCCGCGGTGCCGTAGTAGGGGCGGTGAGGAATGATCCCGAAGTGCGCCCACTCGCCGACGCGCAGCTCGTGCGGAATCTTCCCCGGCTCGGCGTCGCGCACCGGGTCGTCGACGTCGGATTGCCAGCGAGCCAGGTTGTCGAGGGTGCCGATGGCGGCCTGCGGCTGCGCGATCATCGCCTGCATCGACGCGATCGCGGAGTCGCGCCCGAAGAGGGCCATGAACCACGGAAGCCCGGCCGCCGGCATCCAGTGCTGTGAGGACGAGTCGTGCTCGTGGAGGCGAAGCGCGGACAGATCTTCGATCGCGCGCTCGTAAGCGAACTGCAGTCGTATGTCCGCGGGTTCGATGCGAGAGACCGACCTCTGCCAGCGCAGCGCGTGTTGCTGGTGCTCGTCGTCAACCTCGCCGTTGAGCGGGCAGGTCTTCGCCAGCTTGGGGTGCTCCTTGTCGTCCGTGAGGAGGTCGTACTGCAAGCACAGGCACCATTCGTCGCCCGGCTTGAGGTCGACGGGAAACCGCAGGTAGCCGTTCGCGTACGTGATGCCGGCGCGGTCGGTCAGGGTCCGGACCAGGCAGCGGCGGACGAAATCGGCGTTCGTGTAGCGCATCTCGAGGCGGTTGGGCGCGATCCAGATGGACTGCAGGTCCGCGCGGCGCTGCCACTGCTTCTGGCGGACCTCGAAGAGGTCAGCGAAATCGCTCTCGAGGGCGATCTCGAGGAGCAGCGAAAGCGGCGTCCGGCCGTACGTGCGCAGGACCAGGTCTTCGTGGAGGCGGTGGAAGCCGAGCAGGCGATCGACCGTGACCGCGACGCGGGCGCCCCGCATGTCGCTCGTCGCGCTGTCGATGTCGTCGGCGATGAGGTGCCAGCGCGCATGCCGGAACGACAGTCGGGCCGATGCCACCGACTGCGGCCGGCGGCCGTTCAACCGCAGCTCGTGCCGCGAGATGAACCGGGTGTCCGCGGCGTAGAGGCCGGTGTCGCGCGCCTCGAGCGGCACCGCGCCGTGCTGGTCGGTGACGAGAAATGTCGCGCCGTAGTTGATCTTGACCGTGGGGTTCGGGTGGACCGCCGAGATCAGCGTCCGCCAGGGGGTGCGTCCGACAGCCTCCGGGTCGCCTTCGTTCTCCGAAGGGACGCCTCTGGTCAGCACGTTCCAACGTTAGGCCAGCGTTCGGCCGGACCGCAATGCGAAGTTGCAAGTCGCCCGACCATAGGGTTGAATTGAGGGGTCGCAGCTTCCTTTTAGTCCTTGTGGGGGTGGCTATTGGGGGTTCTGCTCACGTTCCACCAGTCATATCAGCCGGTGGGAGACAGCCTGCTGCTGTCGGCCGTGGTGGCCGGCCTGCCGCTGTACGTCCTTTTCGTGATGCTGGCCGTGCTTCGCCTGCCGGCGTGGATCTGCGCCATCACGGCCATGCTCACCGCCTTCGTGCTCGGGTGGCTGGTTTGGGGGATGCCGTTCGGCGTCTCCGTCGGCACCGCCACCGAGGGCATGGCGTTCGGGCTGTGGCCGATCAGCTGGATCGTGTTGAACGCTGTCTTCTTCCATAACCTGACCGTCGCGAGTGGCGACTTCGACGTCATCAAGCGATCGCTGACGCGCCTCACCCAGGACCGCCGCCTGCAAACCCTGCTGATCGCGTTCAGCTTCGGCGCGCTTCTCGAGGGGATCGCCGGCTTCGGGGCGCCGGTCGCAATCACCGCGTCGATCCTCGCCAGCCTCGGCTTCGAGCCGGTGACGGGGGCAGTGTTGGCTCTGCTCGCCAATACGGCGCCGGTTGCGTTCGGCTCCATCGGCATCCCTGTGGTGACGCTCGGCGGCCTCGTGGCGCCGATCCTCCACAAGGACACCACCGCGACCACGCTTGCTTTGTCGGCGATGGTCGGCCGGCAGCTGCCGCTGTTCTCGATTCTCATCCCGGCCTACCTGATCGTGGTGTTGGCCGGATGGAAGCGCATGCGCGAGATCCTGCCCGCGGTCCTGGTCTGTGGCGTCTCGTTCGCCGTCGTGCAGTTCCTGGTCTCCAACTTCGTGGGCCCCGAGCTCACCGACATCATCGCGGCGCTCGTCTCCATGGGCTGCCTTGCGATTTTGCTTCGGTTCTGGAAGCCTGCTCAGATCTACCGGTTCGCGACGGAGCCGGCGGCGGCGGTGGCGCCGCGCCGTGTTACGGGCGGGTCGGAACGGCCCGGACGCCCGGTGGAGGCCGACCTTCCGGGCGTTGCCGCTGAGAGGGGTCGCGGAGGTGACGATGTCGCGGACCCGCCGCAACGGATGTGGTGGGCCTATGGCATGTACGTCGTTCTCGTCGTGGTCATCCTCATCGGCCAGATGGGCAACCTCCCGTGGTGGTCGGGCCACCCGCCCAACGACCCCAAGACCGCGCTGCACACACCGTGGAACATCACCGCCGACTTCAAATGCGGTAGTCCGGGGTTCACTTTGTGCAAGCTGCCCTGGATCGGCCCGGACCCGGCCAAGGACCGCCAAGCGTTCAAGTTCCCCGACTGGAACGTCTTGTGGCCCGGCACTTACGAGATCGTCAAGGGTCAGCCGGTATCCGTGATCTACCGGGAGAAGCCGATCGTCTCGAAGTCCACCGCGTACCCGCTGGCCTTCGACTGGAACTTCCTTGCCGCGGCCGGCTCGCTGGTGTTGTACGCGGGGGTCGTCGCGTTCCTGTTGATGCGAGCGCGGCGTCTTCGCGTCAATTTCGTGACCGTCTACGGCAAGACCCTGCGCCAGCTGGCGCTGCCCATCGTCACGATCGCGTTCATCCTCGCGATCGCGCAGCTCATGAACTACTCGGGCATGACCTCGTCGCTTGCCCTCGCTTTCGCGAAGACGGGATTCATATTCCCGTTCGTCGCCGCCTTCCTCGGCTGGCTGGGGGTGTTCCTCACCGGTAGCGACACGTCGTCGAACACGTTGTTCGGAGCGCTCCAGGCCCAGACCGCCCAGCAGCTGGGCAACGTCAGCCCGATCCTCACCGCCGGCACCAACTCTTCCGGCGGCGTGATGGGCAAGATGATCAGCCCCCAGAACCTGTCGGTGGGGGCGGCGGGGGTGAACAAGGTCGGCGCGGAGGGGGAGATCTTCGCTCGGGTGATCCGCTACAGCATCATCCTCACCGCCCTCGTCGGAGTCGTGGCCATGATCGAGGCCTACGCATTGCCGTTCATCATTCCGTCGCCTTAGCGGTTTCGAAAAAGGCTGGGAAGAGGGAGTTAGGGCGGGGCCCGGAGTCTGGGTCTGTGCACGGAGACGTGACCTCCCCGGTTTCGGGGAGGTCGGCGCGGAGCGCCGGGTGGGTCAGCCTTTTTCCCCTTCGAATAACTCCTGCGTTTACTTGACATACAAACAAACGTTCGTATAATGTAAGCCATGGTAAGTGGGGAGGGGGTACTTGCACCCGAGACCGGCGCCGAGATGCTCGAGGAGCTCATCCGCCGCCGGCTGAGGATTGACCAGGACGAAGTCGAGTTCTCCCTCCTGGCCGCGAGGTTCGCCCAGACCAACGAGTACAACGAGCAGGGCTTCAACAGCCCTATCGCTTGCATCAAAGCCACCTGCCACATGCGCAGCGGTGCCGCCGCCGACCGGGTCTGTGTCGGCGAGGAGCTGGCACGGCTCGGCCAGAGCGCAGCGGCACTTGCCGACGGCGAGATCGGGTTTCCTCACCTTGCGCTGATGGCGCGGACCTCAGTCGCGTGCGGCGAGAAATTCGACGAGGCCAGACTCTTGCGCCATGCGCGCAAGGAGAGCGTGGTCAAGTTCGAGCACACCTGCCTGCATGCCCGCCATGCCGCCGACCCCGAGGGCGTCGTCGATGAGGAGAAGCAGGGAGTGGAGGCGAGAAGCCTCACCTTCAGCACCGCCGAAGACGGCTGCGTCCTGGTCAAGGCGATCCTCGACAAGGTCGGCGGCGCGACATTGCGCACAGCCCTTGAGCCGCTGGCCGAGCGCGATGGCAAAGACGACCATCGCGACTACCCACGCCGGCTTGCCGACGCCCTGGTCGATCTGTCCATGAACGCGCTCGACAAGCCGAATCTCCAGGTCACCACTTCGCTCGAGACGCTTCTCGGTCTCACCGGTGCGCCGGCGGCGGAGATGGAGTTCTCGCTGCCGATCTCGGCCAAGGCCGTCGAAAGGCTGGGATGCGACTGCAACATCACCCGCATCCTGCTCGGCTCTGACTCTGCGGTCATCGATGTCGGGCGCTCCAAGCGGACAGTCTCCGGGCCTGCACGCCGCGCGCTCAACGCCCGCGATGGTCACTGCCGGTGGCCAGGCTGCGACCGGCCTGCAAAATGGAGCGCGGCGCACCACGTCGTGCACTGGAGCCAAGGCGGGTCGACCGACCTCTCCAACCTGATCCTTTTGTGCCACCGGCATCACTGGATGGTTCACGAAGGCGGGTGGCAGATCGTGCACAGTGACGACGGCCCGATGCTCACCATTCCTCCCGTCACCGAATATCAGCGGCTGGCGCGCGGACCCGACTAAACCGCCGCCGCCTGAGACGCGGCCTTTGTTCCCATTCGCACGAGAACCGCGGAAGCAGCGATGGTCAGCACCACGGTCGCCAGCATCGCGGTGAATAGCGGCGCGGGAATCAGGTCGCGTGCGAGCAGGATGCCAACGAGGACGAAGCTGAACTCCCCCACGTGGCCGAGGCCGATCCCCAGCTGCCAGTGCCTGACGTCGCGCAGCCGCGCAAGCCGGCTGAGGCCGGCTACAGGCAGCACCTTGGCGACGATCACCGCGGCCACCAGGAATCCGATCCAGGGTAGTGCACCAGGCAGCACTGCAGGATCGATGAGGCTGCCCAGCAGCACGAAGAAGAGCACCGCGAAGAGGTCGCGGAAGGGCAGGATCCGCCTGCGCGCTTCCGCGGCTGCCGGGCTCTCGCCGATCGCAAGCCCAGACACAAAGGCGGCGAGGGCGAGCGGGACGTCGAAGTAGCGCGCGCCGATTCCGGCCAGGGCGAGCCCGCTGCCAACCGACAGCATCAGGAACAGGTCGTGCTCGGCATGAACCGCCTGCAGCAGCCGAGGGAGAATCCAGGCGGCGACGACGACGAGCACGATGTACCCGACGATCGCGCCCACCGCTTCCAGCGGAGGCCTCGAGCCCAGGCCGAAGAACGCGATGACCAGGAGCGCCAGGACCACTCCCGTCATGTCCTGCAGCACGCTCCAGCTCAGCAGCGCGTCCTCGGTTGCTTTGTTGGTTGTGCGACGTTTGCTGCGTGTGATGTTGACCACGACCACGCTCGACGAAAGCGCGATCGAAAGGCCGATCAAAGCCGCTCCGGACCAGCCGACGCCAAACGCAAGCGCCAGCCCGCCGACGACCACCGTCGTCAGAATGACCTGGACCGGCGCCGTCCACAGCACCGCGCTTCGGTTTCGAATCAAACGCACCGGGTCGATCTCGATGCCGACCTCGAACAGCAGCAGGACCACCCCGATGTCCGCCAGCACCTGCAGCTGCCTACGGTCCGCCACATAACCCGGCGTGAATGGCGACACGATCAGGCCCACGACCAGGTAGCCGAGCACCGCCGGCAAGCCCAGCTTCCGCGCGAGCCAGCCCGCCGCGACCGCAAAGACCAGCAGCAACCCGATTTCGAGAATCGCAGGCGCCGTTTCGATCGAAGCCGATGCGGTCAATGGCACGCGGTGATCCTATCCTTCGTCTGTATGAGCACCACGCCGAGTCAGACCGTTCGTGTCCTCTACACCGCCGAGGCCACCGCGACGGGTGGGCGCAAGGGCCACGGGCGGACAAGCGATGGCCGCATCGACGTCGACTTCTCCTCTCCGAAAGAGATGGGCGGCGATGGTGGGCCGGGCACAAACCCGGAGCAGCTGTTTGCCACCGGTTTCGCGGCTTGCTTTCAGAATGCGATCATGAGCGTGGCTCGGCGCAAGAACCTGGCCGTCGACGATTCGATCGTCACCGCCAGGGTCGGAATCGGGCCGGTCGAAAATCGTTTTGGCCTCACCGCTGAGCTGGACGTCAAGCTGCCCTCGATCCATGATCGCGCGCTCGCGGAAGAGCTGGTGGCAGGTGCCGATCGCCGATGCCCGTACACCAACGCCGTCCGCGGCAACATCGACGTCGCCATCACCATCCTCGAACCCGCAGCGACCTGACCAATCTCCCGGTGGCGAGAACGGCCAGGCTGGTGCTCGCCGGGATCTGGCGCGCGGTGTCACCACGGCGATCGGCTCCGGCGCCAACCGCCGCGTTCATTCGATGGGTTCGCACTCTCGAACATCACGGACGGATCACCAGCCGGATTCCGCGACGAGCTCGTGGCCGCCGCCCGCAGCTCCTCGCGTGAGGGCGCCGTCGCAGTGCTTCGAACGCTCTCACTGCCCCGAAGCCAGGCGGATTCCGATCGTGCCGCATCGGACCGGGCCTTGATCTGGGGCGGGATCGAAGTGGTTGCGGTCGGTTGAATCCATTCCTCCGCCTGCGGCGGCACCCATTCGACGTCGAGGCGCATTTCGAGTTCTCGCTCGTCCTGGCTTACGCGCTGCCATCGCCCGCGCTCGAGCCGCTGCTGGCTCCCGGTCTCGAGCTCGACCGCGTCGGCGACCTCGGCATACTGGCGGTGGCGCTCGTTCAGACACGCCGGCTCAGACCCACCGGGTGGCCGCGGGTGCTGGGACGTGATTTCTTTCTGGCCGGCTATCGAGTGTTCGCCCGCCTGCGCGACAAGCCATCGATCCGCGGGCTGCGCATACTCCGCAGCGACGCCGACAGCCGCGTGATGACGTGGACCGGCAATCTCTTCACGCGCTACGGATACGAGCTGTGCCGCGCCCACGCCAGGCGCCAAGACCATGTCTTGACTGTGTCGGTGCAAGGTGCTGCTGGCCGACCTGCGGCCCGCAAAGGCACCTCCAGCCGGCTCGCCGTTTCGCGATCTCGAGGAGGCGCGAAGATTTGCGGGCCCGCTGCCCAACACTTTCGGCTGGGAGCCGGAGACCCGCTCGCTCGTGGTCGTCGGCTCGATGCGCAAAAACTGGGACCCTGTTCCCGTCACAGTCAATGTGAGGGAGGTGGCGTTCCTGGAGCGCTTCTCGGCATTCAACCCCCGACTGGCCAATGCCTTTTACGTCGAGGAAGTCGACTACCAGTGGAAGCGCGGCGTGTTGGAGCGGCTGCCATGAGCCGTCTCTCTGGAGTCGGCCAGGTCCTGCGCTTCAACTGGCCGGCGTACGCGGGCGCGGCCGGATTGGCGGCGATGGCGCTGGTCGCGCCACGCCGGTGGCGCCGGCCTCTGGCGGCCGTGGCTTACGTAGGCGCGTGGTTTGCGGTCGCGTCGCTGGTGACGACCAACGTGGTTTACGACCGCTCCGAATACGCGCGGTGGGAGTGGCCGCTCGGCCTGCTTACGAGGCCGCCCTGGCGCGTGGCAATCCTGCACGCCGGGCTCGACAACGTGTCAGAGCACGTCCGGCGGCTCTGGCCCGAGGCCGAGGTCCAGGTGGTCGACTTCTACGATCCCGTCTCCATGACCGAGCGTGCGATTGCCCGAGCCCGCGGCCGGCGCCGCCACGGCGATGACATCGCAGACCTGCGGCCTTCGCTGGACGCCGCGTTCGTGGTGCTCGCCGCCCACGAGCTGCGATCGCCCTCGGACCGTGCCGTCTTCTTCAACCGGATCGGGGACGCGCTCGCCACGGAAGGACGGCTCGTGCTCGTCGAGCACCTGCGCGACCTCCCCAACGCCCTGGTGTACGGGCCCGGGGCATGGCACTTCCTGCCCCGCGCCGATTACCTCGCGGCTTTCACGGACGCTCGCCTGATGCTGATGGAGGAGCGTGCGATGACGCCGTTCCTGCGCCTGTTCGTTCTCAGCCGGCCAGGGTGAGTCAGCCGCCGTGTGCGTGCGGCTGCGGGATCGTCTGTTTCAACTCTCGGTTCCAGCAGCCGTGGCAGATAGCGGCCGGGCACCCCGGCTCCTGGCAGCACGCGCAGACGTCGATCTCGCGCTCGCAGCCCTTGCACTTCTCCCTGGTCGCTTCTGCCTGGGTCATTTCTCCTTCTCCATCGCGGCAACCACGTCCTTCTGTAGGAGGAGGCCGACCAGCCTGCCGTCGGAGGTGGTCACCGGCGCGTTTTCCAGGTTGTGGTCGACCATGAAATGCAGCATCTCGTGCAGTGAAACGTAGGGGCGGAACGTGCTCGGCCCGGGCCGCATCACCTTCTCGATGGGCTGAGCCGCATCCATCGCGAGCTCCTTGGAGCGCAGCAAGCCCAGCACCACCCGCTCATCGTTGACCACCACCACCGCGTTCCAACCATTCGCCTCGACACGCGCCCTCACGTCGCCGAGCTTTTCACTCAACCCGCACGTGGGCACGTCCTTGCGAGCGGCGTCACCCGCGCGCGGATGCTGCGCGTTCGTGCCTTCGGTTGGAAGACCGGCCGCCATCCAATCGACCTTCCCGTCGACGTACTCATAGACTTCGCCGAACCCGAGCGTCTCGAGCCGCCACGCGGCCCTGGGCGACAGGTCTCAAGCCGTATCCCAGCAGTACACGATCACCGGGCGACTCGGGTCGAGCACTTCGCGCGCCTGCGAGTCGATCTTGCTCAGCGGCACGTGAATCGCGCCGGGCAGATGGTCTTCCTCGTACTCGGGGCTGGGCAGGACCTCGACCAGCTGCGCGCCCTCAGCTACGAGCCTGCGGACCTCTTCGCGTCGAATGTCTTTTGGCATCCAGTTCTCCCCCACCCTATTCTCGTCCCCTGATGATGCTGTCGATCGGTGACCTCGTCCTCGACATCACAATCGTGGCGCACGCGCGCTTGCGGCTCGACGACGACAACCCCGCGAGCATCACCCTGGGCGGCGGCGGGCAAGCGGCCAACTTCTGCGCGTGGGCCGCCAGCCTGGGTGAGCGGACGCGGCTCGTCACGCAAGTCGGCGAGGACGACACCGGCCAGCTGCTCGTGGCCCAGCTGCAGAGGTGCGGGGTCGACGTGCAGTCCGTCTGGACGCCGCGGCCGACCGGGGCGATCGCGGTCATCGTCGGCCCGGATGGAGCCCGGACGATGGCAACCCAGCGCGGCGCCAGCGTCGGCCTCCGTCCCGAGGACCTCCTCGACGAATGGTTCGAGGGCGTGCAGCTCATCCACGTGCCGGGCTATTCGCTGTTCGAGGATCCGTTGGCCAACGCGGCACGGGCGGCTGTCGGAATCGTGCGCCGCTCTGGGGGCCTTCTTGCCATCGACCTGTCCTCGGCAGCCGGGATCCAGGCGTTCGGCCCGGATCGGATGGCGCGCACCATCAAGGAGCTGGCCCCGGACCTGCTGTTCGCCACGCGTGCAGAAGCCGACGCCATCGGCGTCCCGCTCGAGAACCTGGCCGGAGTAGCCGTCACCAAGCTGGGCGCAGCCGGCTGCAGCGTGCTGGGGACCGTGATTCCGTCGCCGACCGTCGATGAGGTCGACCCGACCGGCGCCGGCGACGCCCTTGCTGCCGCGTTCTGCACGTGGTATCTGCGCGGCGCGACTCCTGCGGAGGCGGCGCAGCGCGCCGTCGAGGTCGCCGCCGAAGCCGTGACGAAGGTGGGGGCACGGCCGGCTTGAGCGATCTGCTGCGCGTTTCAGAGGAGGTCGCCGCCGCCCTGGCGCGAGGAGCTCCAGTGGTCGCCCTCGAGACATCGATCGTCGGCCAGGGCCTGCCGCGGCCGCACAACCTGCGCGCGGCGCTCGAATGCGAAGCCGCGATCCGGCATGAGGGTGCCGTGCCCGCCACGGTGGCAGTGCTGGACGGCCGCCTGCGGGTCGGTCTCAGCCACGCCGACCTCGAGCGCATCGCGGCGGGGGCGACCAAGGTGAGCTCGCGCGACATCGGCAGGGCGCTCGCGCAAGGCGAGGTCGGAGCGACCACCGTGGCGGCGACCATGCGTGTAGCGGTAATGGCCGGCATCCGCTTCTTCGCCACGATCTCGCCGAGCTGGCCACGACGCGGGTCGCGGTCTTCTGCGCCGGCGCGAAGATCATCCTCGACCTGCCCCTCACGCTCGAGCGCCTCGAAAGCCTCAGCGTTCCCGTGCTCGGCTACATGTGCGACGAGTTCCCCGCGTTTTACTCCGTGCACAGCGGCTGCGCCGTGAGCGCGCGCGTCGATGGGCCCGAGGCAACAGCACGCGTCCTCGACGCCTCTTGGGCGACAGGCACACGCGGAGCGGTCGTCGCGGTCCCCCCGCCCGCCGAGCTCGAAGATGCAGAGAAGCTCGTCGAGCTCGCTGTGCGAGAGCTGGCCGGCGTGAGCGGCCCTCAGCTGACCCCGCTGCTGCTCACACGCGTGGCCGAGCTGTCCGGCGGCCGCTCGCTCGACCTCAACGTCGAGCTCGTCGTCAACAACGCCAGGATCGCGGCGCGGGTTGCCTCTGCTTTCGCGCGGCTTCGCGACGAGCCGACCTAGGCGCGTACCAGGATCAAGTGGTATTCGATGACGACCTGCGGCTCGGCCGTGGTGAACGAGATGCTGGGCACGCTGACGTTGAAATCGCGCATGTCGACGTTGATCGAGCCCGCGACCTCAACGCCGCTCGCGGTTTGCTGAGCCTGGAGCTGCGTCGTCACCGACTTCGTCTCTCCGTGCACGGTGAGCTTGCCCGTCACGGTCACCGACACCGGTCCTGACCCGATTGCCGATGGGACGTCGATCGAGTCCGCGACGAACTCGGCACTTGGATAGGTGTCCGTCTGCAGGTAGATCGAGCGGATGAAGAAGTCCCGCTGGTAGATCTGATAGTTCGCGTACTTGTCCTGGCTCGCGAGAGCGGCGAGATTCGCCTTGAAATGAAGACCGGTCGCGCGAAGCGTGGAGCCGGAACCCGTCACCTTCAGGCCGCCGGAAATCTCCGTCGTTCGCGCCACCGCCTCGGTGGGCGCGGGCTGGTTGATGAACTGCTCGCGCACGCGGTAGCCGGCTTCAGACCCAGCGCCGACCTTCCAGCTTCCGGCGAGGCTGCCGGCGCCGGCCGATGGCGAGCCGAGCGACAGCGGCGCGGGCGCACGATGCGACCCGAGCAGCAGCGTTCCGGCGATGGCGACCACGACGAGAAGGACCAGGGCGACGCCGCCGACGAGCAAGCCGCGGCGCACGCGGTTGGAGGCCAGGAATCGCGCTCTCACGATAGGGCATGTTTATCGGGTTTTATCGATGTGTCAAGGCAAATTGCAATATCTGCGATCGGGATAGGCCAATGACAGGGATAATGCGGTCCATGCCGATCGAGGTGGGCAGGCCCACCTGCCGCGCCGTGGCGCCGTCCGCCCCGTCTGAGCTCGCGTGGCTGTTGAATCTCCTGGTTCAGGACGCACGCTACGCAGAACCTGCCCTCGCCGAGCTGGACGCGAGCCTGCTTCCCGGCATCACCCGACTGAGGCAGCCCATCAAGGAGCGCGTCAACCGGCTGTGGGGCGACGGCCTCGCCGGCTGCCCCGAGCTCCTTTACGCCGCGCACCAGGCCAACTGCTTGCTGGACGACAGCCCGAAGCGACTGCTGGACTGGCTCGCGGCGCCAGACCGCGGATCGACGTGGGCACGCGGCATGCTCACCGAGCCCGAGCCCGAACGGCCGGCGATCATGGGCAGGCTCCGCACGCTGCGCGAAAACGCCAGGACGCGGCACGCGTACCGCGACATCCTGGCCGAGGTGTGGCAGCTCGCCTCGAGCGCCTGGGATCACGCTGGTCGCGCCGCCGTCGTTGACGCGTGCGTCGCCTGGAATGCAAAGCTGCGCACCGGCGCCTCGATCGAAGACCTCGTCCCGCCGCGACACCCCCTCACACGCGCCGACCGCCTGGGCTTCGACGACCTGTTCGAGCACCGCAACGAGTTCGCCGTCTCGCCTCTCTACTTTTGCCTGTCCGGCGGTCATGTGATCGACCTCTACGAGCTGGTGCATATCGCCGTGCCCGCGAGCGACCTCTTACCGGTGCGAAGGGTGAGGGACGCGATGTTCGTCTCCGACCGGCTTCGCGTCCTGGCGGAGCCGACGCGGGTCCACATCCTGATCCAGCTCTTCTCTGCCCCATCCAGCGTGATGGAGCTTTCGCGCTCGCTGCGCATGAGCCAGCCCACCGTAAGCGGGCATCTGAAGATTCTTCGCGACGCCTGCCTCGTTCA
>WNGL01003223.1_pt1 | contig 19611 bp, 15 predicted proteins | sample 5400591 | NCBI WGS metagenome assembly WNGL01 (sample SAMN13153377, study PRJNA577476) | soil metagenome | isolation source: 80 cm soil or saprolite under Garry oak tree replicate 1 | place: USA:California | collected 2016-06-15 | reverse complement strand
TGCTGCACACGCCAGTTGAAGAGCTATAGGTCGGTGTCAATCCGCCGGTTTGTGCCAGAGCGCTCCAGACAAAATTGGTGGTACCATTCATATGAGTGGCCGTCGTCAGTGTGACGGTCCCGTGACAATCGGCACAAACAAAGGCGGTGGACAACACGGCCGGTACCGTTAGATGTGATGTATGGGCACCCGCCTTGGCATCCGTATTAACGGTTACTTTCGTCGGGTATGAGGTAGTATAAAATGGCGTACCGGCCGTAATTGCACCTGCGGCGCTGGTGCCGTGACATTTGCCGCACTGGTCGGTTGAAGACCAGAGGGCGGCACCCCAGGTGACGGTTCCGTTACCGTGGCAAATGCCAGCCGAACAGCTTCCATACCCCGTTCCCGGAGTAATCCCGCCGCCTTTGGAATAGACCGTGCCGACGGCATTTCCCGAAAAGGATATGTCGATTGTTCCGTTTGCATGTTTTACCGTGGCCGTAAAGGGGGGATTGGGGTCTTTGCCTGCGCCGTTGTGGCAGGTTACACAGCCGTATCCCGCCGTTTGCGCATGCTGAACATGACTCCCGGTTGCGGCGGCGCTGGTCGCCATATTTGCATGACAACTGCCACACGGCAGAGGCGCCGAACCCCAAACCGGAGCGGCAAATGTGACGGGGATGCCTATCCCTCTATTCCCCTGGACATTGCTGTGGCAGTAGATATTGGAACAGTTTGCATAGCCGTTTCCGGGAAGATTGTTCCCCTGATAATAGTTGGGTTTTGCCCCGTTGGTTGAGGCTATTCCGGATAATTCAACGTTAATGACGCCGTCAACGTGAGTTGCTGCGATAACCGCATTGCCGGTTACGGAGTATCCATTGCCATGGCAGGTTGAACAGTCATATGCATAAACCTGGACGTGACGCCTATGGCTGCCGGTGGCCGTGGAAAGGTTGCCCAACTTCACCATCGGAACATGGCACGATCCACAGGTCAAGGGACCGCCATTCCATGTCACCGCGGCATAACTGCCCGGAGCACCTATACCTGCCGATCCCTGGACATTGCTGTGACAATACAGGTTTGAACAGAGTGCTGAATTCTGGTTCCAGATGCCGCCATTGGCAAAGGAGTTGAATACCACGTCCTTCTGGCCGTTTGTGTGCAGCGAGCGCGCACTCATCGTGTCAAAGATGGCCGAGTTGCCTGATGCTGTTTTTGCATGGCAGGTAGTGCAGGTGAAATTCGGGTTTGCGGCATAGCCGTTAACGTGCCTGGAGTGCGACAAGGACCACGTCGGCGAAGCAGCACCGGCTGTGCTGTGGCAGGTATCGCATTCTCCGGCTGATCCGATCATTTTCCCTTTGCCCCCATTCCATGACGGGGTGGTCTTGGTGATATTTATACCCCCACGGGGATAGGCGTTACTGTGGCAATAGACGTTGGCGCAGCTTTGACCGCTCTTGTCATAGACCGGCACAAGCCCGCCGGTTGCGGCAACGGTGCCGGTCGTGTCGACAAACACATCCTGAAACGTGCCGGTTTGATGGCTGTTCCCCTGATGGCAGTTCATGCATGCCTTCTGGTATGGGATGCTTGCGTGCGAAGCATGGCCGGAGTTGCTTTCATCGGTAAAGGAGGGGGCATTCGCATAGCCGGCGGCGTACCCTCCAGTCCCGGCGACGTTGGCCAGAGGGGGGTAACCATGGCATGCCGTGCAAGCATTATTCGGGTCGACGGAAAATGAGCCTTTAATATTGTCATGAGCGTGACAGCTGTTACAGGTTGCATTCGTCTGCGTCAGATGGAACTGGTAGCCGGACCCGGTTGGAACCGCATGGCATGATTGACACACGCCGGAACCATCGTCCGACATGTAGTTCTTGACAGTAGTGGAGGTAAAGAGTACCGGAGCTCTGTCGTCAGCCATGTTACGCTTTATGAGCCAGACATTGGGTGTGCTTCCGTCGCCGGTATCCACGTGGGCGCCGTGGCAATCGGTACATTGGATATTCTGACCGCGGCCGTTGTGGGCGGCTTTCCCGGCATGGCAGTTAGTGCAGATATTCATGCCGTCGGCAGTTGCGGCGTGCAGGTCGGTACGCAGCAGATTACCGTCCGAAGGTTTAAGATACGGCAGGCTTGAGAAAGAATCGAAAGTCGAACTGTCGGAATCGGCTGTATGCACGCCGTGACAGGTGCTGCATGAGACCTTGCCGCCAAGCAGCTTCATGGCGGATGTGGGGTTTAACGGATTGGAGTTTACCGGAGCCGCATTGAAAACAGCCGGCTTTGCCGAGGCTTTCTGCTGATAATCGATACCTACCGGATGGGTGCCTTTCGTCTGGTCAGCCGTATTCCGGCTTCGGTGACAATCCAGGCACATCTGGTCGGAGTCGTTAGCCATCCGGAGAAAAGGCCTGTTCTCCTGTGAGTGGGGGTTGTGGCAGCGAATACAGGCAAGAGCGTTTGCCGCCCTCACCCTTACGCTGGTCATCGGACCCAGAGTTGGCGGGGCTGCGCCGGCTCGTGGGTTTGTGTCCGGGCCATCCCAGCGGTGGGAAATCTGGAGCAGGTTTTCAACATTGGAGGTGTATTGGCCGAAGGGATCGGCCGCGTCGCCCGGCGCAAAGGACTTCGAGCCATTCCTGGGTTCACCGCCCCGGTGGCAGGTCATGCAGATATTGTTGTAGCCGGTGCTCCCCAGAACTTTATGCGGCGTATGGCAGGTGCTGCAGGCAAACTCGTGGGGTGGCGACAGGGTAACGGCCTGAGCCCGGTCAAAAGAAGAGAAAAGAGCTAATACCGTCAAAAACGTAATGACCAGACTCTTCATGGTACGCTCCAAAACCGCCGGATCCCGATACAAACTCCGGCATCTCATGGTTTTTGATATGTCACAGTACTGACGGACGGCACTATTTCGCTGGTAAGATTGACACTTGTACCATTTACAGTTGGGCCTGCAACCAAGTAGACAATGTTGTGAATATCCTGAGCCAAAATCTGGGCCCCGGTAGTTGTAACATAGGTGAGCCGGGCGAAATCGCCGGTACCCAGGTCTCCATTTGCAATGTCGGTTACCAAAATGGTGAACTTCACCGTCCCCGATGCCGGATCGTAATTTACCGAGTCTTGAGGTATCTGGCCACTCGACTTCAGGCTAAAGAGCCCCGTTAAACCGACTAAGAGCGTTCCATCCTGATTGCGAACCGGAGTCGCCGCCGCGGGGAGCGAGAATGACACCTGGATCGCCTTGATTGGTGCAGACGTGTTCGTGAGACCCGCTGCCAGGTTTGCCGACAACACGATGGCATTGTTCACCGGGAGCGGCACCGCGTTACCCGACCCTCCTCCACCGCATCCAGGCAGCAACAACATGAATGTAACAAGGTATGTGTAAAAGATCGCTTTTATCATACTCGACTCCTTCCGTATCGTGGTCATCTCAGCCCCACAATCTTCTCCAGAACATAGACCACATCAAAGACATCCAGCACGCCGTCCGGTCTGGAGACGCCATTTACCACCGGCGCTACATCCCCACGCAGCATATGCTCCGCTGTGGGTGTGTCGAGTGATGCTGAAAGCCTCAGGAGCTTGAAAGCATCCTTGATCTCGACCTTGCCGATCCCGGTTACATTACCGTTTCTGGTGCTGTTGCCCGCTGCATCCACCGCATGGATATCGAGGGTTTTGGGGTCATAGCCGACCGCTTTGCTTACATCCACCGTTTTGCTGCCATCCTGATTGACCGTAATAGTGACGCCGGCTACCGGTCCATTCTTGTCCAGCACCTCCGGAACGCCCTCCTTAAAAGTGACTTTCAGGGGATTGGCGGGATCGACCGGCAAAATTTGAGGGGCCGTAACGTCATAGACGAGATTTCGATAGGCTGTCGCCGAATTGCCCATTGCATCCGAAGCCGTGATTGCCAGGGAATACTGCTTTTCTTCCGAGAGGTTAACCGGAATGGAATATGTTGTACCGCCGGCGCCTAAAGTCACCGGAACTTGAATATCGTTAAGTGTGGCGCTGATGGCGGTGCCGGAAGCTACCGTGCCGGTTACGGACTGTGAAGTTCTGTTGACCGAAACATCCCTGATCGGACTGGTTACTCCCAGTGCGGGAATCGATGCATCACGGGTGATCGTTATCTTGATTTTGGAACTATTCCCGACTTTGTCGGTTACTTCGGCAACGATGGTATTCAGACCCGGATCAAGGGGTATTGCCCCTGCCGTGGACCATAAACCTTTTGAACTGTCTGCTGCCTGGTTGATCTGGGTGAACGCCACGCCGTTTGCCGAACCATTGTACAGCAGCAGCCGCACCGTATTGCCGGGCTTCACGCTCCCTTTGAGATTTATATCCGGCCCGTTTATGTATGAGCCGTCGGAAGGTTCTGTAATGGCTACTGTCGGCAATAATTCATCAAGGATTATGGTCCGACTGATTTGCGCTGTATTGCCGGCGGTATCCTGCGCCATAACGGCAATCGGATTCGGTCCGGGAATTAATTGCAGTGCCGTGCTGAAGGCGTTGTTCGTAACATTCACGGCAACACCATTGACGGTCAACGAGCCAAAATAGCCGCCAAGCGGCAGCACACCGCTTATATTGGCAACGGATTCAAATGTTTTACTTCCGTCCGGAAGTGCCGATATTTCCAGTGGCGGTTTGGAGGTAATCAGGGTGATACGTGTCGTTACGGACGAGCTCTTGCCATTTGCAACGGCCGTGGCGGTGATTGTGTTCACCCCCTCCGAAAGCCCGGAAACTTTGCTCTGCCAGGTTGTCCCGGATGTAACTACCGGGTCGAATGTTACTCCGGAGATACCGGACAGGGTAACACCGGCGCCCTGATCCGCTGTGCCGGAAAGCAATTGAGTGGAATTGTTGACCGGCAGAGTAAACGGGTTAATGCTCACACGAACGGATGTCGGGTCATAGGTTATGGTCGCGGTTTTTGTGGTGGGAGTGATCGCGGAATCTCTTGCGGTTACCGTGAGCAGATTAGCACCCGGGACAAGCCCGCTGACAGCCGCCTGCCAGAAGTATAGCGCTGCGTCGGGGGCGGGGAAAGTGCTGATTGCACCCACAACCACGCCCGCCGGCACCGTGATCTGCAGCTGCGCCTCCCTTTCCACGGTTCCCCCGATGACAACCGCATTCGTAACGGTCACGCCGGGTAACGGATCAAGGGTGAGAGCAGGTGGTGTCGTATCCGGCACAAGGGATGATGTTACGTTTATGCCGTAAATGGTAATGTCACCCGCTCCATTTGTGATGAGAAGGCGTGATGTGGAAGCGTCGAAGAGTGTATCCACCGGCACCTTGAGCTTGCCGGGAGCAGAACCATAACCGCCGATGCTGCCAAGGTATGTTCCCGCCGCCAGAGGATCAATTATCTGCACCTCGCTCTGATACGAATCGGTAACATAGATACGTTGCAGTATCTGCGGGGAAGTTTTCGAATATTCCAATGAAACCGACTGGGGAGATGTAAAGACCGGCGCAGTGCCGTTTTGTGTCCTGCCGCCAATGGTGCGGATGAACCCGCCATCCGGATCGAAGATCACGAGCCGTGAATTACCGGTATCGGAGACCACCAGCTGCTTCGATACCCTGTCGAACGCGATTGCGGTCGGGAGTGAGAGCTGGCCGCCGGAAGAGCCAACGGTTCCGAAACTGTTGGATGGCATGCCGGCAACGCTGTTTTTGACCGGCACCGGTTGACCGGATGCAGAAAACACCTGCACGACGGAGTCCAGGGTATCCACTATATAGATCTGACCCGTAGCGTCGACCGCAACGCCACTCGCCTGCTTAAACTGCCCCAACTGGAAGCGGATGGAGCCCGTATCCGTGTTTATGACCAAGGCGGTGTTTCCCTGCGTTACGACAAGATCGCCGAAGGGGGTAACTGCAACACCTCTGGCCGCTTTTATCGGAAACTTCTTGATGATATGGCCGGCACTGTCGTACTGCATGATCCCGCTATTGCGCGGGTCGGCCACGTAGAGCTTTCCGAGCGAGTCAATGGCCAGGCGCACCGGGGCAATTACTCCCGCTATACGCCCCAGGTAATTCGCCGTCGGCGGAAGTGCCGCGGCTGCACCGCAAACCATCAGGCATAATGCGCTCAGGACATTCAACATCAGAACAATTGTTATCCTTTTAAACGGGCTCATTCCATCTCCTCCCGTCCCTCGGGTCTGCTTGCGCATTCCAGGGTCCATGTCTATCTCCGGGTCTATCTGATGCGGCATAACCCCGATGGAATTGGCTCCGGCCGCTGGAAATGCGGCCGGATTGCAGTTCGGGTGAACAGGTACCCGTATCGAGGCATTTGCATATATTTTATCACAGCTCCTATCTGTGGCAAGCCACGCAGCGCTCGTTGTTACCTCTGCCGTGGCAGCGGTAGCAGCTGGCCGGGTCAAGTTTGCCCTCTATCTTGTGCAGGGTGATGAAGTTGCCGCGATGCTGGAATTCCCGGTCCGGACGGTCGCCATAGCGGGTGGACGGCTTCATTTCGACCTTGTTGGTATGGCAGTCATTACAGAAAGAGCTTTTGTGACAGGCGGAACAAAGCCGGTCATCCGACGCGGCATAGAAGCGGTGGTTCTTGACGAAGGATGGTGTATGGCTGAAAGCGCTGAAGGCCTTCATGGTTCCCTTCTGCTGGTCTTCGTGACATTCGGCGCAATTTACCTGCTGTCCGACCGCCAGCGCTTCGGGATGCGAAGCCGGGAGGCCGGGCACCGTTTTCATCCGGGCGCAGGAGGCGGTCATGCCGATAAGTCCGGCCAATGCCAGGAGCGGGAGCAACAGTTTACAGGTTTTCATTTCTTCCCTCCGATGCCGCTATAGGTCATGTTGTAGGTCAAACGGAGAAGCGCTTTGACTTCTTCGGTAAATTGAGGGTTCCTGCCGTAACTGAAGTCTCCGGACAGTGCCAGTGCAGGAGTGAGATGATAGCCGAGAGAGGCGGCCGCCTCCCAGGCGCTGCTTTCGTTGAAGACCTTTTCCTTGAAGAAGTCGCCCAGAAGGTCGATCGCGGCGAAGTAGCCCTTGGTGTCGTGCATGGCGTAGCAGCGCAGTTCATGGTAGGAGGCGGAGGGGTTGGTGTCGATGGCGAATCCCTGGCCGGCATTCAGGTAGTGATAACCGGCTCCGCCACGGACGGTGTTGCCCCGAAAGTTGACGCGGGCGTCGCCGCCAAAGCGATTGGCATTGCCGAATTCACGGGTGTAGTGTTTGTAGTCGACGGCCAACTCAAGGTTCTTGCTGACTTCGTACGATGCGCTCAGCCCGGCCGAACTGGATTTGTCGTTGGGGTTGAGGAGGGCGGCCGAGAACATGGTCCAGGCGTAGAGGAAGCTCTTGTCACGCTGCTGGTTGAATTCACCTGTCACCACCAGTTGCCGGACCGGCTTGACAGTGAGCAGGTAGGAGTGCTCGGCAAACTTTTCCGTTTCCGGGTTGTAGCTGCTGTGCCCGATGATGTCGATCTGCTTGACTGGGGTAACCCAGATATCGCCCCCTACCCGGCGGTAGTCTCCGGCGGTGTGAGCGGCGAGTGCCGGCGCGGCGCTCTCGAATACTCCCGAGAAGCCGGCCTCAAGCAATCCCTTGTAACGGTAATTGGCGCGGCCGCCATAAAGGGCGTCCCCCTTGCCGTCGCTGGTTTCTCCGCTGAGATGGGTTGTGTGTACGGTTGCTCCCCCGAAGGCTGACAGGCCGAAGCCCATCGGCAGGTCGGTGCGGGCGCTGATGCCGTCGATCTGCTCGTTGACAATACCTTCGCGGACAAACAGCCTTCCGCCGCGGACGTTGGCGCCAGCCTGGTCGAAGCGGTATTGAAGGTAACCGTAGGTGAGGCTTCCATCGTATTTATCGTTGTTATAGCTTTTGTCGGCCAGGTCGGCACGCCCCCAGCCGTAGAGATGGAGTGAAAGGTTGCCGTCGGCCAGCCTGGCGGCGGTCAGGCCGAGAAACTGGGTGGCGGGGATGAGGGTCTCCTTAGAGAAACCGGAAATGTCCCGCTGGCCGATGCCGAGCAGGGTGCTGGAATCAACCGTTACGTCGGCCGCCATGGCGTTGGACGAAGCAACTGCAAGCGACACGGCACAGAGCAGGGTGCAACACGTTTTCTTCATGGAGGACTCCTGTGTGAGCAAAATAAGAACACAGCAATACTCTCCATTATAAAACTTATTATGAATTTATCAATAACAGGTCTTAAGAAGATATTTAAAATCGTGTTTGTCCCGTTTGTTGGAAATAAAAAACCGGGCGAACCCGGTTTTTATGAATAGCATGTACGTTACACGGCGTCGGTCAGACGCTTTTGCTTGTTATTGAGCCGGTTGAGAGCGTGAATATACGCTTTGGCGGAAGCGACGATGATATCGGTCGAGGAGCCCTTGCCGACAACGCTATGATTTCCTTCGCTTACCCGCACCGTTACTTCTCCCTGGGCATCCGTGCCGCCGGTGATGGAGCCGACGTTATATTGTGTTAATTTAGACTTGGACTTGGTAAGTTTCTTGATGGCCTTGAACGTCGAGTCGACCGGGCCATCGCCAAGTTCCGCGGTACGCACGGTAATGCCGTTGACTTCCATCTGGACCGTTGCCGTCGCCACGGCGAAGGAGCCGCAGGTAACGGTGACATGGTCCAGTTTGTACTGGTCTTCTTCCCGGATTTCATCGGAGACGATGGCGTCCAGGTCTTCGTCAAAGATTTCTTTCTTCAGGTCGGCCAGCTCCTTGAAGCGGTCAAAGGCACGATTGAGTTTGTCATCCTCAAGGTCGTATCCCAGCTCCTCCAGGCGCTTTTTGAAGGCATGACGGCCGGAATGCTTGCCGAGTACCAGGGCGCTGGCCAGAAGTCCGACCGACTCGGGGGTCATGATTTCGTAGGTGGATTTTTCCATCATCATTCCGTGCTGGTGGATGCCCGCCTCGTGGGCAAAGGCGTTCGCGCCGACGATCGATTTGTTCGGCTGCACGGCGATGCCGGTGACCGCGGTTAACAGGCGGCTGGACGGCGTGAGCTGCTCCGTCACCACATTGGTATAAAAGGGGAGGATGTCCCTGCGGGTCTTGAGGATCATGACGAACTCTTCCAGCGAACAGTTTCCCGCCCGCTCGCCGATGCCGTTGATAGTGCACTCCACCTGGCCGGCTCCGGCCTGAATGGCGGCGATCGAGTTGGCCACCGACAGCCCGAGATCGTTATGGCAATGTACCGAGATGACCGCTTTATCGATATTAGGCACATTCTCCTTCAGGTATCTGATGATATTGAAGTACTCGAAAGGGATCGTGTAGCCGACCGTATCCGGGATGTTGACGGTCGTCGCACCGGCGGCGATGACCGCCTCTACAACCTCGGCAAGGAACGGCAAACGGGTGCGGACGGCATCCTCGCAGGAGAATTCAACATTCGGGGTATAGGAGGCTGCCCGCTTGACCGCCTTAACGGCAGAAGCAAGAACTTTGGCGGGCTCCATCTGGAGTTTGTACTTCATATGGATGTCGGAGGTGGCGATAAAGGTGTGAATGCGCCCTTTCTCGCCGGCGTATTTCAGAGCTTCCCAGGCACGGTCGATATCCTTTTCACTAGAACGGCACAGCCCGGCTATTTCCGGACCTTTGATCGTCTGGGCAATCTTTTTTACCGCTTCGAAATCCCCCTCGGAAGCGATCGGAAAGCCTGCTTCGATGACATCGACATTCAGTTTCTGCAGCTGTTTGGCGATGCGCAGTTTTTCCTCGATGTTCATGCTGTTGCCGGGCGCCTGCTCGCCATCCCTCAACGTCGTATCAAAAATTCTGATAATCTTGCGGTCATCCTTCTTCACTGCCTTTGCCATTTTATCCCCCTTTCGGTTTCCTGCGCCGTTACGCGCCCTCTTGCATACCCTTCGACTTCGCTCAGGGAACGCATCGATTCCGCCTTGGTAACAAGGTGGCTGAGCGGAGTCGAAGTCAAAAAAAACCCCTGCCCCATATTTGGGGCAGAGGTTTTGAACCATCCGCGGTACCACCCAATTCGCCCGTTGACTACCAGGCCTTATACACCTTTAACGCAGGCTCACGACTCTGACTACCTGTCACCAGAGCGGCTCCAAGGCGAGTTCACCACGATGCTTACCGGTTCGCACCAGCCACCGGCTCTCTGAAAAGCATGTAAATGGTTACTACTCCTCTTCATTGCCTTTACATTTCGTGCATAGTAGAAAAATTAGCGCCTTAAAGTCAAGAGGTTTTGTAGTGCCGGTCTATTTTGCATGTTTGGCCAGATAGCCGGCAACGCCTTCAGCGGTCGGTTTCATGGCTTCGTCGCCTTCCTGCCAGTTGGCGGGGCAGACCTGGTCGCCGTGCGCTTCGACGAACTGGAGCGCATCAACCATGCGCAGCGCCTCGTTTACGCTGCGGCCCAGCGGCAGGTCATTGATGACCGCATGGCGGATGATCCCCTTGGTATCGATCAGGAAGAGGCCGCGCAGCGCAACCGCATCATTGAAAAGGATGCCGTATTCCCTGGCGATGTTCTTGTTCAGGTCGGACACCAAGGTATACTGGATGTTGCCGATGCCGCCGTCTTCCAGCTTGGTGTTCTTCCAGGCCAGATGGGTGAATTTGGAGTCCACTGAAACGCCGATCACCTCGGTATTCCGGCTCTTGAATTCCTCCAGCTTCTTGTTGAAGGCCAGGATCTCGGAAGGGCAGACAAAGGTGAAGTCCAGCGGATAGAAGAACAGGACGACATTCTTGCCTCTCAGGCTGGAGAGCTGGAACTGGGCGAATGAGTTGTCCGGCAGAACCGCATCCGCGGTAAAGTCAGGGGCTTCCTTGGTGACGAGAGTAGCTGCGCTCATGGGTGATTATCTCCTTTTGGTGTAAAAATTGAATTTGAGATAAACTTTTACCAGAATGATTTTGTTTGTCAACAAGATAAAAATACTCTTTTAGTCTTTTTTGCTTCCGGCTATCTGAAACGAGCCAGCACAGATCTCTACCCCCCTTTGTTCTTCCTGATTTTATCCCTATCAAATATTGCACGTGCAAGAATTATTGCATGGCCCTGCTTGTCGTTTTTTTCATGGCTCCGCTTCGATTTTAGCGGCTTTACGGGCATAAAGCCCCCCTGAAAGTTTTCTTGCACCACCTCTTCCGATCCGCTCGATTGCTTGCTTGTAACTATCCGATAATACTACCTAAATAAGCAGTGACACGCTGAGGCACATAAGATGCTCCTCATGTTTGCAAGATCGCAATCAAGCGAAAATGCAAACCGGGAGGTGTCTCATGAAATCCATGATTTTGGCCCAAAGCGTATTGCTTATCCTGTTACTCAGCGGATGTGCCACTCTAGGTGAAAAATTTGCGCTTTCATATGACCTGCCAAAAGCCGAAACCCAGTGGGTTGAGCGCAATCCTCCGACCGGAGCGCTCAACGTAGACGAAGCCCTTGCCGTCCAATCCGCTGCAGGACTTATGACGTTGCACCGGGTCAAACTTTCCGCCTACTATGAAAGCAGCAGCGAAGATTTTGAAATCATCAGGAATGAAAGGCGGATCAAAGGTGAAGAGGTTAATTTTGTCGCCGTAAAATACAGGATAAGGCATGGTCTTGTTTACGGTGAAACCCTCCCGGTCGTCGTTGTAAAGCTTGACCCGAAAAAAGAGGCGATTGCCCGCGAAGTCGCCATTCAGGAAGAGAACGGAACTGCTCCCGAAATCCCGGAGATCTATGATGGCAGAATGTTTGTCGTGAAAAATTTCTTATATAACAGCTGTATGGTTGATGTTGTGGAAAAAGACCAGGATAGAGAATATGCTACCTACCGTGTCAATAAGTGTCAAGACGTGTTAGCAATTGCTCCGAAAGCGGCTGATGTGGTAGTTTCCAAGAACATTTTCTAGAATGCGGTTGAATTAGATACAACTGATATTATGCCCGGTTAGTAAGGAGATCTCGATGCTGATACCATCACAAAAAAGGCGAAGGATAGGTCAGATACTTCTTGACGGCGGCTTTATTAACAACACCAGCCTTGAAAGAGCGTTGAAGGAACAATACAAAACGAACGAGCTTCTTGGACAGGTTCTGGTAAGTATGGGCGTGCTTGATCAGGTTGAAATAGATGCCGCTCTTTCCGTGCAGGAACATATCAGTGACATGGATGAGTCAATACGCTCAGCCGCCGGAACAAGGCAATTTTTTGGTGCATTGCTCACCATGACCGGGAGAATTTCACAAGAGCAGCTTGAACACGCTATTGCCCTACAGAGGATAACCGGTGAAAAACTGGGTGAGGTTTTTGTCCGTCTTAAGATCCTCAATGAAGAACAACGGAATAACCTGCTCACGTACCAGCAAAACCAGAGTTGTGAGCCACACGCGGCCAATCCGTTTCGTCTGGGCGAAATTCTTGTCACGACCAGGTATATAACCCGTGAGCAGCTTGATGATGCCCTCCTGAAAAAAGTCGATACCTCTAAAAAACTTGGTGAGGTCCTTGTTGAGGAGGGCTACGCCAAGCCACGACACATAGAACACGGCCTTCAGCTCCAGCAACGCCTGATTGCCGCGGCGCTTGCGGCAATAGTGGCCTTTTCAGAGCTCACCATGTCAGGCTGCGGCAGTGGCGCCGGAGCGGGCGGGGGATTACCGGCAAACACCCCGGTTGTAACCCAGTCTAGCGAACAGATTGCAAAGAGCAGCTACATGGCGGTAAGCAGCAATGACTTGAACCTGATAGAACCGACGTATTATTATTCTACGGCAAATGGATCATTCTGGTCTATCCAGGCCAATACCGCCCGGTATGTCCAGGACACTGACACACGCAGCATAGTTCGGATCGATGTTCCCAGAATTAACGGGAGCTGGCCCTCTCTCAACAAGGCATTTTCCATCGAAGACAGCCCGCAGTATGAAAAATTCCCCGGCACCATCATGGTACTTAACGGCGATGAATCAACCATGCGTAAAGTGGAACAGGGAATCATCAACTTTGCCCCTGATTCGGTCACGGCAGAACATGTGAGCGGACATTTTGATGTTACTGTCACGGACTACGGTTCCGCCACCCTGCCGTTACCTCAACATCATGTTAAGGGAGATTTTTACTTCAGGATGGGTGATTACGGCCCGGCGAAAACGGTTGTCACCCAATTATGACACCACAAAAAAGCCGATGTTATCAGGAGGGAGCCTTGGACAAGATCATTGTCTCAGAGAAAATACCCATTCATGACGCGACATCCGTGCTTATTGTTGACACATCCGGGGATGTACGCTTATTGTTTCGTAACCTGCTGAAAAAGAGCGACTACCGCGTTATTGAGGCGGCGGATGTCAAAGAAGGCCTGGAGTTGTTTGACCGGAATAAGCCGGACATCGTCCTGACAAGCTTGCTACCACCTGAAGCAGATTATTTTACCTTGATTGCCGATCTTGATGATAGATATGGCAAAATACCGGTCATAGTTATTTCAGGAGCAGATACACTGTCCAATGCCATTGAGGCGGTCCACCTCGGGGCGTGGGATTACGTTATTACTCCGCTAAGAGATGCACGAGAGCTTGAAATTACCATCACAAGGGCGCTGGAGCGCGTTCGTCTTCTCGATGAAAATTATCGTTACCGACAGCATCTTGAAGAGTTGGCACAGGCACAAACAAGAATGGTGCGAGAGAGCGAGGAGCGTTTCTCCCAACTGTTCATGCAGCAGGAGGATGCTATTATCCTGTTCAGGTTCGACTCATTTGAGATCGTTGATGCCAACCCGGCCGCAGCAGAGTTGTATGGATTCAGCCGCAACGAACTGATGTGCACCTTTCCTTGGCCTTTTGTTGGCGAGGGTCATAAAAAATTACAGGAATCGCTGTTTGTCTCTCTGAATAGAAATAGTAGATTCGATTTGTTCGGGGTTTCCCATCTTCGAAAGGATGGCACTCCTGTTGTCGTCTCAATGCGCGGCAAGCTCGTAACATTGATGGATGACAAGGTTGTTTACTGCTCCATCAGGGACATCACCGAAAAAATCAGGCTGGAAGAGGATGTTCGCGACACCCAGACAAAATTGATCCAGGCCCACAAGATGGCTTCCCTGGGAATGCTGGCTTCGGGTATTGCGCATGAAATCAACAATCCTAATAATTTTATCTTGTTCAACTCAACATTGCTTGCCGAAACGTGGCAGGCGGTATTGGAAGTACTCGATGACCAGGCGGCCGAACAGGGTGACTTTTATCTGGCTGGCCGGCGCTTCTCCGAGGTACGGGAAGAGGTACTGCGCCTTATCGCCGGACTGTCTGAAGGAGCACGCAGAATTCAGGCAATTGTCGAGACCTTGAAGGGATTCGTCAGAGAGGACCCGGGGGGGGCTGTGGCAGATGTCGATATCAACAGAACCGTGCAGGTGGCGATGACACTTCTCTCTCATGAAACACGCAAATACACCGGCGATGTCAGCATGGAACTTGCCGATAATCTGCCGTCCGTGCGCGGAAAAAACCAGCAGATCGAACAGGTTGTAATAAATCTCGTCACCAATGCGCTGCATGCTGTGGCCGGAAATGCCGGGGGGGTGCGGATTGCTACATCCTGTGACCCTGCGGAGAAGGTCGTGATTATCTCGGTGCAAGATGACGGGATTGGGATGACAAAGGAAGAACTGGAACGCGTGGGGGAACCGTTTTTTACCGCAAGGTCGGCAGAGGGCGGGACCGGCCTCGGTGTGTCGATTTCGCTTTCCATTATCAAGGGACACGATGGGACGCTTGTCTATGCGTCAGAGCCGGGGCGAGGGACAACCGCCACGGTGCGATTGCCTGTTTCCGGCTGTTTGGCCAACGAAGTCAATAACGAGGGAGCACCCTTATGAAGCAGAGTGTCGGAGCACCCCCATTGATTGTCTTGGTGGACGACGAACAGCAAATTCTCTTCAGTTGCGCAACTATTTTGAGGAGGGGCGGTCTTAACAATCTCCACACCATCGACGATGGCAGGGCCCTGCTCCCTTTCCTGGCTGAACATCTCCCTGCTCTCATCGTGCTCGACCTCGCAATGCCGCATGTATTCGGTGTTGATCTGCTCAATCGTGTGACCGCCGACTACCCCCAGGTGCCGGTGATTGTCATGACCGCAACCACCGAGCTGGATACCGCTGTTGAATGCATGAAGCAAGGAGCCTTTGATTACCTCGTAAAACCGGTGGAACAGAGCCGCTACCTTTCCAGCGTCAAACGAGCCCTTGAATTGAATAGCCTGCGGCAGATGAACCTGTCGCTGAAGGAGCGACTGCTGGCCGGCAAGGCCCCGAGCAAAAGTGTTTTTGCGGAAATCATCACCCAGAGTCCCGCAATGAAGTCAATCTTCAGCTACCTGGAAGTTGTGGCTGTTTCCGGGCAACCGGTTCTGATCACCGGAGAAACGGGTGTTGGCAAAGAGCTGTTCGCAAACGCGACGCATGCACTGAGCAAACGTACGGGGGATTTTGTAGCGGTAAATGTCGCCGGACTGGACGATGTTGTTTTTTCGGATACGCTGTTCGGCCATAAAAAGGGTGCTTATACAGGCGCCGACCAGGCGAGGGAGGGTATGATTGCCAAAGCGGGAGGGGGGACCCTGTTTCTTGACGAAATCGGCGACCTGAATATTGCCTCGCAGGTGAAACTCCTGCGCCTTCTTCAGGGGGGCGAGTACTATCCGCTCGGCTCGGATGTCCCCAGGCTCAGTGATGCCCGCATCATTGTGGCTACCAATCAGGATCTCGGCACATCCATGGCTGAGGGGAGATTCAGGAAGGATCTTTATTTCCGCCTCTGCGCCCACCAGATCACCATTCCGCCGCTGCGTGAAAGGAAAGAGGACCTGCCGCTGCTCTTCGATCATTTTGTTGGAGAGGCGGCATCTTCTCTCTCCATGGAGCGCCCGGCAAGCCGTCCGGAGCTTTTTGACGTGCTGGAGAACTACTCCTTTCCAGGGAACGTGAGAGAATTCCGGGCAATGGTGCACGATGCCGTCGCCCAGAATAAAAGTGGAGTCCCGATGCTGGAATCCTTGGGAAAGAAAACCGGATGCAAAGTAAATCCCAGGCAGGCAGATAGCTCCGGGAGCGGGATGGATCAGATTCCGGGGAATCGCCAGGATCACTTTTTTACCTTAAAGGAGGCGGAGGAGAGCTTGATTGCGGAAGCACTCCGCCGCTCCGGCGGCAACCAAGGGCCTGCCGCAGCCCTGCTGGGGATCACCCGGCAGGCTCTTAACCAGCGTCTTGCCAAGAAAAAAACCGCTTCCGCTGCCCCCTCAGAGCTTTGAAGAGATAATCAGCCGCGGTTCGCTGCACGCCTGAATATCGGCGACGGTATAGCCCGGAGCGACCTCGACCAGACTTAAACCCTCCGGGGTAACGTCCAGCACGGCACGGTCGGTGATGATCCGGTTGATTACTCCCTTGCCGGTCAGCGGCAGCGTGCAGCTGTTAAGAATCTTCGTTTCCCCCTGCCTGTTGCAATGCTCCATCAGCACCACGATCCGCTTGGCGCCGTGCACCAGGTCCATCGCCCCCCCCATCCCCTTGACCATCTTGCCGGGGATCACCCAGTTGGCCAGATCGCCCGAAACTGATGCCTCCATCCCCCCGAGAATAGCCAGATCGATGTGACCGCCGCGGATCATCGCGAACGACTCGGCGCTGCTGAAAGTGCAGGAACCGGGGATCATCGTGATAGTCTCCTTGCCGGCGTTGATCAGATCGGGATCTAGTTCATCCTCCGTCGGATAGGGGCCGATGCCGAGCAGGCCGTTCTCGGACTGGAGCACCACCCGTTTTCCGGCCGGAATATAATTGGCCACCAGCGTCGGCATGCCGATCCCCAGGTTGACATAATAGCCGTCTTCTATCTCCTGGGCGGCCCGCTGGGCCATCTCTTCGCGTGTCAGCGCCATAGTCTCTCCACACATTTTTTATACCTGCAAAGGACACATTATTTTTGTTTTAACATGGATGAACAGGATAAAAGAGATAACATCAAGATAAAGAACTTCTTGGTATACCTCAAAAGACTCTAGCCTCTTTGATTCTAAAAGACTTCATCCTGTTCATCCCTTTTATCCATGTTAAAACGTTTTTGTTTTCAGCAGCGTTTATTTACGATTTCCGCACCGTGCGGCGCTCGATCCGCTTTTCGTGGCCGCTGCAGGCGATGATGCGCTGCACGTAGACACTGGGGGTATGAATCTGGTCCGGGTCGAGCTCACCCGTTTCCACCAGCTCCTCGACCTCGGCGATCGTTATTTTTCCGGCGGCCGCCATCATCGGGTTGAAGTTGCGCGCGGTCTTCCGGTAAATCAGGTTGCCGAACCGGTCCCCCTTCCACGCCTTGATGATCGAAAAATCAGCGGTCAGGCCGGTTTCGAGCAGGTACTCCTTTGCCCCGAAAACCCTGGTTTCGCGCCCCTCCGCAATCGGGGTGCCGACCCCGGCCGGGGTGTAGAAAGCCGGGATCCCGGCGCCGCCGGCCCGGATCCGCTCCGCCAGGGTCCCCTGCGGCACCAGCTCCACCTCCAGCTCGCCCGCCAGGTACTGTCGTTCGAACTCCTTGTTCTCGCCGACATAAGAGGAGACCATCTTCCTGATCTGCCTGTTCTGCAGCAGGATGCCCAGCCCCCAGTCATCCACACCGCAGTTGTTGGAAATGACCGTCAGGTCGCGCACACCGGACTCGCGCAGTCCCTCGATCAGTTTTTCCGGTATCCCGACCAGCCCGAAACCACCCGCCATGATGCTCGCGCCATCCCGGATTCCCTCCAGCGCTTCCTCTATCGTTGTGCAGACAACCGCCATACTCCACCCCCATAACAGCTTTTCAACCCGAATCACGACCCTTAAAATTGGGTAAACAATAGTTTGCTATTACCAAAACTTTTACAGCTACAACACTAAGAATGCAACAAACTTTTAAATTTACAACCATTGTTCTAAACGTCACTTTCCTTTCCGCTTGACGCTACAGGTATGAGCGGCTACAACCGTTTCATGGTCGGATGAGGAGGAGCAGATGCCATATAAATGCAGATCTGCCCCCTCACCCTCATGGAGAGGGGACAAATTTGTCGTCATTGCGGGAGATTGATTCTAATCTACCTATTGTCAATACCAACAAATAATATAAAATATGATTATCATATTTTGCGGAGGTTGCTATGCAAACTGCGATCAGTTCAACCGAGGCGGTGAGAAATTTTTCGGAACTGCTCAACAACATTAAATACCGTGGCGATCGGTATACCGTTATCCGTGGCGGAAAACCGGCCGCATCCCTGGTTCCGGTGGAACCTATCCGCAGTGGCGCAACTCTGGCGGACCTGCGTAAGATTGTGCAAGCCTTTCCCCATCTCGACAGAAGTGATACCTCATTTGAAGCCGATGTTATGGCTGCGGCAAGTTCGCAGCCTTCAATGCCGGAGGCTCTGTCATGGGAGTGATACTTGACTCCAGCGAGATCATCGCACTGGAAAGAAGCCGGGGGGTAGTCGAAAATCTGGTGGCTGGTCGTGAGGATGAGCCGTTCGGTATCAGCGTGGTAACAGTGGCCGAACTCCTCCATGGAGTCGAACGAGCCGATACGGAAACCAGAAGAATAAGACGCCAGGCCTTTGTGGAAAAAGTGATCGAGATGATCCCTGTGTTTCCGTTTGATATTGGAGTTGCCCGCATCTACGCCAGGATATGGGCATCACTGGTGCAGCGAGGCTTTACGGTAGGGTCGCATGATCTGATTATCGCAGCGACGGCCATTTCTCTGGATTACACGGTTATCACCGCTAACCGGCGTGATTTTGAGAAGATTGAGGGATTACGGCTTGAAGTGCGGCAGACGTAGTTTATCCACGCACTTACTCATATGCTCCTGATGAAACAGCAGAGCTAATTGCCAACTATCGGCACGACCGGCCAAAAGCAGACCGGGTATTCGGCAAGAAACGACGTTGACGAAATAGCCAAGTAATTATTGGAACATCCTTTAAGGAGACTTAGTACTATGGAATATAACAGAAACTTTTCTATGATCGATGCTTACAACTTTCTTGCACAACACGGGCTATCACAAGTAAGTGCCGAAATAAAGAGTTCACCTGACACATTTAAAAAATACACAACCACATTACGTCGAGGAAAAATAATAGTTCTTTTAAGAGATAAAAATCTACTCGAAGAATTTTGCAATACAGTATGGCAATCTGGGCTTACAGAAAAAGGCAAAACCCGAATAAGATTTTTTGAAAATCTTGTTGAAAGGCTTAATGCCGATCAGAACGGAACCATTAGTGAGGATGAGGTGGACGATGATGAAGAAATTTTATTGCAAACGGAAGAAAACCAGTTTGCATATGAAAATGATCTTCGCAATTATCTCGTAAAGAATTTATCAATTATTGAAAAAGGGCTGAAATTATACGGAATTATCACCAATAAAAAGGCCAATGACATATTCTGTCGCCAGTGTGTTGTAGCATGCTCTCTATAGGAGGGTATGCTATGAATATTCAAGAGTTTCGCAAACAGTTTCCCGATGAAAAGACCTGCCACCACT
>WNGL01003222.1_pt1 | contig 19612 bp, 16 predicted proteins | sample 5400591 | NCBI WGS metagenome assembly WNGL01 (sample SAMN13153377, study PRJNA577476) | soil metagenome | isolation source: 80 cm soil or saprolite under Garry oak tree replicate 1 | place: USA:California | collected 2016-06-15 | reverse complement strand
AGCTCTCTTTGATTCATCTCCGCGAGCAGCTCTACCGGTGAGGGGCAAACTTGCACGCGGGCGGTCAGGCAGCCGAGCGCCGTTCGCGGGCATTTATTCTTTAGATCCGCATCAATTTGAATTTTCAATTTTGCGTGTGAATCCGCCTCGTGAATTTACTGATTGCAATCGCATTCTACAGCGAAGAGAGGAAAGTTCGCGAGTACGTACACAAGTTCATCGTTCTTCTTTCCGAGGGGCGGACTTGCCTGCAACTTCGGGCTTTGCCACAGGATCTGTTTCCGTTTGTACCGGAGCTTCATCGTTTGAAGAAACAACGAGACCTGCGCGCTCCAGGATACGCAGATACGCGGGGCGGGAGTGGTGATAGTGGTCGGCGGGGACTGTGCCGTCGAGCCACGCGGTGTCCATCGGGTAGACGAGCGGATCGAAAATCACCATGTAGAAGTGCCAGAGCAAAATCGAGAAGGTTGCCAGCAGCGCTTCGTACCAATGGACCGCGGTGGCGGCGTCCGTGATCCACTTCGGAAAATGGCGCAGCGCAAAATTATTGAACCACAGCAGAAAACCGGAAAGAGCCATCACGGCGGTGCCCCAAAGAAACGCCCAGTATTCCATTTTCTCGGCGTAATTGAATTTTCCAAATTGCGGTTCCTGTTTAGTCAGGCCCAGGTTGAAGCGCACGACGTCCATGAGATCGGTCATGTCTTTCCATTTGGGAAACATCGCGAGGAGAAATCCGCGATCGCGGCGGCTCAACGCGAGATGAACGAGATGGTACAAGGTGGCCGCAATCATTACGACGGCTGCGGCGCGATGCAGAGTACCGCGAAAAGCTTCGTGCCGGCCCCAAAGGAGAAAAGGAGCGGACCACCAACTATCCGGGTATTTCAGCGCAAATCCGGTGAAGACCAGCGTGGGGAAACTCAGCATCACGCCCCAATGCGCGATGCGAAACCACAAGTTCATCCGAACGACGCGCTCTCCGCTGAATTCGGGGCGACGATGGCTCCGCAATTTCCTCAGCCAATCAAGAAGATTGTGGAGCACCATGAATCCCAGGGTCAGAGGAATGATCAGCAGGTAGAAGCCGCGAATCCATTGAACGACAGGATGCGCCGCTCCAGTGGTAATTCGCACATGTACGGGGCCGATGGTCAGTTTTTCGCCGATACCCTGGTGGCATTGGCCGCAGGTCTTGCCCAGGTTCGCGGCATTGATGGTCGAGCGCGGATCGCCGGAGCGCAGAATCGCGTGAACGCCGTGGCAGGAGGCGCAGTTGGCCGCGGTGAGCGTACCTTCCCGCACGGCCAGGCCGTGAAAACTGTCGGCGTAGGAGGGGAGGCGGTCCGCAGGCAGGTCATAGAGCCGGGCCAAGCGAGTATCCGAATGGCAGCGCCCGCAAGTTTGCGTGGAGATGTTTGCCGCATTTAACGCTGATGCGGGATTGCTCGGCTCGAGAATCAAATGCTCGCCGTGGCAATTGGTGCAGTCCGGCGCATCGCGCACGCCGGCTTTCAGCGCTTCGCCGTGCACGCTTTCGTTGAATTGCCGCGCGATTTCGCCGTGACATTTAGCGCAGGTCCCGGCGACATTCCAATGACTCACCGTCGATTGCGCGTCGCGCGCTGGCCGGATGGCGTGGCCTCCATGGCAGTCCGCGCAGACGGCCGCGTTTTTGCCCTGCAGCACAGCGCGCCCGTGCACGCTCTGCAAGTACTGCTCGACGGGATGAAGAACCGGAATCTTGTGGCGCGACAAGAATCCCGGATTGGCATGACATTGCGCACAGGCTGCCGGCTGGTTTTTCTTCGCGACTTTCGAAGCAACTTCGGTAGAAGCCACGATTTTGTGCGCAGGCCCGTGGCAGGAGCCGCAAGTGGGGGCGTCCGGGTCGCCGGATTTGGCAGCTTGGCCGTGAATGCTGTTGCTTAATTCCGTTACCTCGGCTGCGTGACATTCCGCGCACTTCTGGGGCTGCAACTTTGCGGCGGAAGTAATTTCATGGACGTTGCCGTGGCAGGAAGAACAAGATTCTTCGCCTAAAACTGCGTGAATGCTCTTCGCGGCGTCTGCCACTTCTTCCGCGTGGCACGTTTCACACTTCACTTTCACAATCTTTGCCGGGTGGGGAAAATCCTTGATGGACGTATGGCAGTCGGTGCATCCGAGAACGCCATGGACGCTAGCTGCATGCTTTTCGGGGGGAATGGAAATGCTCTTGCCTTTTTCGGATTTCATGTCCGGCTGCCCGTGGCAGGCAAGGCAGGCTTCATCCTGTTTCAGAGGCTGGGGAGGTTTTTCCTGGTCGCGAGCGGAAAGGGACAGAGGGATAAACGCCAGCAGCGCAAGGGATCGCCAGAAGATTCTTCCTTGCGTCAGAATCCTCCAACGCCGCGGATTCTTTGAACGGGTCGCCACAGTTATCTGCATCCGCTCATCGTCTCCTACCGGCAGAAAGATGGCAGCCCGCCGTTACTTCAGTCCCAGGTCCGTGAGGACCTTGGGATTCGATTCTTCCACGGCCAGCAGATTGTGGCAGGCGGAGCAATCGTTCGTAATCATCTGGCCGTCCGCGCTCGTGTGGCTCCCGTCATGACAACGGAAGCAACCGGGGGAATCGGTGTGCCCGAGGTTGTTGGGGTGAACACCCCAGGCCACCTTCATTTCCGAGAAAATGTTGCGCAGGTAAATGGCGGCAACGGTCTGCGCGGATTGTTCCACGAGAGCGCGCCGACCGTCATAGACCGCCGGATAGCTGGTGCGGTAAAACGATTTCACTCCTTCCACAATTCGCTGTTGCGCGGTGTCGCGGTCGGGATAATCCGCTTTCAAAAGCTCCACGGCCTTCTTCCGGATAAAAGGGAGTTCCGGACTGATCCGGCCGGTCGACATTTGCTGATTCACCGCGTTTTCGGGGACTTCGAAGGCGTGAGTCGGGCGATTGTGGCAATCCACGCAATCCATTGAGCGATGTTCGCCCGCGTCGAGCTGCTGCTTTGAGGCTTGAACGTCGCTCGAAACGTATTCGACTGTTTTGCCCTGGTCGTTCGTGTAATAAACGACAGGGATCACCTGGCGCTGATCGTCGATAGAGATGTAGCGGATTCTTGCGCCTTCATCCAGGTGCCTGCCGTGGATTCCCAGCGAGCCTTGCCAGGTGTGGCCGCCGATTTTGAGCAACATGGCGGTGGTCTGCTCCGTATTTTTTTCATCGTCCTTAAATGTTTTTTTGACGATGAACTTGTCGCCGGTAAAACGCTGCGGCCAGTGACACTGTTCGCAAGTCTCGCGGGCGGGACGCAAGTACTTGACCGGCGCGTGGATAGGACGGGAGTAAGTGTGAAACGTTACCGCAAAGACCTGGCGCACGCCGGAAAGTTTGGAACGCACGAACCATCCTGCCCCTGGGCCGATGTGGCACTCCACGCAATTGACATGAGCGTGCGGTGAATTCTGATAAGCCGTAAATTCAGGGATCATTACCGTGTGGCAGGTTTGCCCGCAGAATTGCGTCGAGTCCATATATTCCACGCCCCGGTAGGAGGCTGTTCCGAAGATGATGACGTTCACGAAACTGGCCACCCCTACCAAGAAGACGCCATGGCGCACCATGGGCTGGCGCCAGTTGATCGCCGGGTAGACATCCAGGAGTTCGTCCCTGGCCTTGAGTTTGCGCCGTCGCAGCACGATGCCGACGGGAATGAGTACAAGCCCCAGAACAAAAACTCCGGGCAAGATCACAAAAAGCAGGATGCCGATGTACGGATGTGGCGGGCCGGGGAGAAGGAAGTCGTAGAACCAGAAGGCGATCAGAGTGACCGCGCCGCTAGTCGTGAGTACCGCGCCTACCAGGGAAACGGGATTCTGTCCCAGGAAGTATAGAATCCGAATCCAACTCCGAACCGTTTCGCGAAAGGTCATTTCGTTGAGTGTCCGTCCTTCTCTTCATCCCGGAAGAGAAAGTCTCCTTGCAGGGCAAGCCGCAGTCTTGGGTGCCGAGCGTTATGGTTGTAGTTACTTCAAAGTGGCCAGATAAGCCGCGAGCTCCTTTACCTGGTCATCCGCCAGACTTTTCAAGCCGGCATGCTTTGGCGAAGTGGAAATCACTTTCTTAATGTCTTCGGCGGTCTTGCCTTTGATGGAAGGCGATTTCATGGCCGGCTTGCCGGCGGCGTCTGGACCGTGACAAGCGGCGCACTTCGCTTTGAAAGTCTTCTCGCCGTTGGCGGCATCATCGGCTCGCGGGACCGAACCTGCCAGGCAAATCATAGCAACAAAAATGATTCCTGAAATAAGCTTGCTCATGTTTTTCTCCTTGATCTGATTGCAATGGTTCGCGAATGCCTGGCGTGGAGCCGCCAGGCGTCCGCAAAACCCTTTGTAGCCGTTCGGTTACTTCTTCTTACCGAACGCCCGGATGAAGGCCACAAGATCCTTCACCTGGTCCGCGGAGAGAGTCTTAAACGCGGGCATCTTGGCCTTGCCGGAGCTAATGGCTGCAGTCAAATCCGCGTCGCTCATCTTCTGGACGTCCTCTGAAGCGAAGTCTTTCACTTTCATCATCTTTCCCGTGGCGGTTTCGCCCTTACCGTCCGGCCCATGGCACATGGCGCATTTTGCCTTATAGGTCGCTTCAGCTGCGGCGGCATCCGCCTTTGCCGAAGCGCTCAGGAAGGCAAGGGTTGCCAACGCAACGGCAACGGCCATGATTCCCGCGATCCAACTGGTTGTCTTTCGCATGTTCCTCTCCTTTGAGATGTCAGCGTCCGGCGAAAAGCCGCGCGCCGTTGTTGCCAAGTTGTACCATATCCCTACTACTAAATTCCGTGGTCCCGTTCTTTCCGGACTGCCCCTTGTACTTCATAAAACACTCATTTTTGCCGTTCGTTTCGACCTGCCTCACCGCTTAAGCCTTGGGCGCGTGACTCTCGAGTTGCCGAATGTAAAGAAATAGTCCCAGCACAGTAATAAAAATAAAAACGAGAGAAAGCCCCAGCCCTTTCCGCCGATAATCCCGCTCGGACAGCGCGGTCTGGCCCGCTTGCAAATTCTTTGCGGCAATCTTCACGCCCTCCTGGACATCCTGCTCGACGAGTGCCGGCTTGAAGCTGTGAATGGTGACGCGAGCTTTGGTCAAGGCGTCGCGCGCCTGATCCTGGTCCAGCCGCGCCTGGCTGACTTCCATACCGGAGGACTCTGCGACACTGAGAACTTTGTCGGCGGCTTGGACGGCGTCATCCAGCTTCTTCAGGCCGTTCAGCATAGCAGCGCGTTGTTGATCGCAAAAATCTCCGGGCGTATGGCACTGCATGCAGACGGCTTGAGGTCCGCCGCCGAGCTTCTCGTCGGTAGGATGAGCGATGCCGTGGTTGCTATGACAAACGACGCATCCGGGAAGGCCTGCCGATTGAAATGCTGCCTTGTGCGTGCTCTTCTCGAACATCTGATCCTGGAAGACGTGGCACTTGGAGCAAACGTTTTGAACCGAATCCACTCCCGGAGGCGCCGCGCCGTGATTCCCGTGGCACGTGGTGCACGTCGGGGCGCTGAGATCGCCACGGACGGTCAGCGCATCGTGATGGACGCTAGCGCCGTACTTTGCAAACTGATCCGTTGGAATCCCGTATCCTTTCATATAGTTCGCGTCTGCGTGGCACCTGGAGCACGTTTGCGCAATGTTGAGCGGATGAACGCTGGAGCGCGTATCGCTGGCAGGACGCAGTCCATGAACCCCATGGCAGTCAATACAGACGGCAACCTTTGTGTCTCCCTTGGCGAAGAGCCTGCCATGGACGCTGGTCTTGTACTGGCTCAACTGGTCCGTGCGCAGGGATGGATTGTACTGGCGCATAAACGCGGGGTCGGAGTGGCAACGCCCGCAGAGTTCCGGCACGTTTTTGCGGTCGATCTTTCCACGGAAACCTGCGGCTTTGCTCATGGCGTCCATGTCCGCTTTGGTGGGATCGCCGCCATGACAACTCGCGCAAGTGAGGCCCTTTTGCGCGTGAATGTCGCTTGCAAACTGTTGTTCGGTGACTTGAAGGGGCGGATCCATGCTGCCGTGGCAGACGAGGCAGGTGTTTTGCGCTCGAGCGCAGACGGCACCGCCCAAAGACAGCGCTACCAGAACAAGGAACCGCGCCTTCGATGCTCCGCTATTTCGCCGCATAGCCATAGAACGTCATCGCTATGATGTAAGCAAGCGCAAAAACTCCCGCGCCCATGATGAATTTCCGGCCGCGCCCGCCCCCGGCCTTATCGAAGAAAGGCAGCAGCATCCAGACGAGTCCCGCGGCCCCGAAAACCAGAATGCCGACGACTTCACCATCCACGAACCACAGTTTTGCGGGGATTTTCTTGAGCGTCTGGAACATGAACATGAAGTACCACTCCGGGCGGATTCCCGCCGGAGCCGGTGCGAAGGGATCCGCTTTCGTACCCAGTTCCCAGGGAAGAATGGCGGCCAGCGCTCCAAGAACGCCGAGAGCGATGTACCAGGCCATCAGCTCGCGAAGGAAAAAGTTCGGGAAGAATTTCATCTGTCGTGCTTCTTGCGGCGAGGTCTTCCAGCGCGCTTCCACGCCCGGTGGAACGCTCATGCCAAAGTATTGGACCAGCGCGAGATGAATCAGCACGAAAAGCGTCGTTAGTCCTGGCAAGACAGCGACATGAAAGCCAAAGAAACGCGTAAGTGTTGCGCCTGTGACGTCTTCTCCGCCGCGCAAAAAAATCATCAAATGGCGACCAACGACGGGGACTTGGCCGGTAATTTCGGTGCCGACTTTGGTGGCAAAGAATGCGAGGGTGTTCCAAGGGAGGAGATAGCCACTGAACCCAAATCCCAGCGCGAGAAAAAGTAAGACCATGCCGCTCAGCCACGTGAGCTCGCGGGGCTTGCGATAGGCGCGCAAGAAAACCACGCTGAACATGTGTGCGAAGGCGGTAAGAATCATCAGGTTCGCGGCCCAGGAATGAATCGAGCGCACCAGCCAGCCAAACTGCACGCGGGTCATGATGTACTGCACGCTTTCGAACGCTTCGTTAGCGCCAGGGCGGTAATAGAGGAGCAGGAGAATTCCTGTGCAGACCTGAATTATGAACAGAAACAGGGTGATTCCGCCCAGAAAATACCAGTAGGAAAGTCGATGAACGGGAACGGTCTTTTTCTTCAGGGGACCGACGAGGTCGGCCCAGTGGAACCGCTCATCGAGCCAAGTGCGCGCGCGGGTGAGAGCGCTCAAGTCATGCCTCCCGTTTTCGGCTGATCACGATTTCGTCGCCGCGCACGTGCACTTGGTAGGCTTCGAGCGGGCGGGGAGGGGGGCCGGAAATGTTGCGCCCGTTGAGGTCGTACATCCCATTGTGGCAGGCGCACCAAACCTGGTGGAGATCGTTGCGGTACTGCACGGTGCAGCTCAAGTGCGTGCAAACCGCGGAGAGCGCGCGGTACTCGCCTTCAGAGGTCATTAGCAGGAGGGCAGGACGAGTTCCGAAGCGAACGATTTTGGAGCTATTCGGCTTGAGGTCGCCAACTTTTGCGGCCACGATTTCATCGCCGCCAAGATCGGCGACGGGCGGAGGAACCAGGTAACGGAGCACGGGATAGATGGCGGAGACGATGGAGGCAAACAGCCCGCCTCCCAGCAACATCTCCACCATGCGCCGCCGCAGCGGTTGAATCCTTCCGGGCTCCTCAGTCTTCATAAAAGTGGTGCGTTCTGTCTTGAGTTTTTAAATACAGCCGCTTTCTGCCTCGTCCTGCGAGGTGCAAGTCTGCTAGAAGCGATACTCGAGGGTGGCCATCACCGTGTGTGCATGATAAGACGGCTGATCCACTCCCAAGAACATATAGCGAGCTGCAGATGGATCGCCCACTACGAAGTAAGGGTAGAACGGGCTGGTGGCGCCAGGAGTTGGCGATGGCGACGTGGGGCTGTTTAGAATCGGCGTTGCACAGCCGGGCACAGAATTGGTGACCGGAGGCCCATTCGGTGCCGGGCTTACGCAGCCCATGTATTGCGTCATCGGGGAAGTCTGATAATCCTTGTTGTCCCACTGCTGGTAGTGGTATTCGATGCGAGGCGCGAGATTTTCTGTAATTTTATACTTGAAAATGATCGCGACGTCGTGCAGGCGGTTGACCGTCTCCGGATAGTCCACGGCCGCGTTGGTGCCGATGAGTGAGAACGAGTTGGGATTTGGCGCGGCGGCGGTGCCGACGATGGTGGGATCTCCGAGAAACCGGGAGAGAACATTTCCCTTGGTGGCCGAGAGCGAGTAATAGGTGGTGAAGTAAGCCCTCTTTCCCAAATAGAGGTCCGCACCTCCGGTTGCAATGTCCACCGGCTCCCGCGTCACACTTTCCCAGTCGTTGTTGGCGCTGTCGCATCCGTTGCAAGTCTGGATGGTCTGCCCGGCTCCGGCTGGGGTGCGGTTCCGCGAAATGATGCGCTTGTAATATCTTTCGTGCGAATACTCGGCGAACAGAGTGACTTGCGTGGATACTGCATAGTCCGCGTCGAAGCCGTAATTGTAGGAAATGTCTTTCAGCACTCCGTAGAGATAGTAGGGGCTCGTGGTGGCCGCGGTGCCGGTGAGGAAATTCAGGGCCACGGGGCTATTGGCGCCTCCAAGGCGATTGAAGTTGTCTTGTAAAGTTCCACCGAATGCGGAGAAGGTGAGTTTGTCGGTGGGACTGTACTGGATCAATCCATCGCCGCGGTCGCGCAACCGGCCCGCTTCGTCAAAACGGCGGCTGCAACGCTGGTCGGACGTGAACGACACTGTAGTGGTGTCGGCGCAGGTCACAGGAAGACCGGTCACCGGATCGCTGGCGTTATCGTCCTGATACGCGTCCGGCTTGCGGTCGGCGTGGCGGTAGGAAACGCGAACCAGCAAGTCTTTATGCGGAACCCAGTCGACCGAGGTAAAGAAGGAGTTCTCGAGAGAATGCTCCACGTCGCGGTGCGAGCGATCCATCCATTCGCCCCCATAGCCGGCCTTGAATGAACTCTTCTTGGCGAAGAACCACTCTCCCGACACTTCCACATTCTTGCGGTTGAAACCGAAGGGCGTGTTTTGATCCGAGCCGGGGGCCGCGGCATCTCCTTCCACCGGAGTGAACGCAAGGATAGGCGTGTTGTTGTTGTAGTCGTATTGGCGGTACATCGCCTTTAATTGCACATTCTTCCAAGCTGTGGTGACCAGAGTGTAATTCATGGCCAGCGTTTGTTTGTCTCCGTGCAGGCTGGCCGCGGGCAGAACTGAGAGTGAAGTGCAAGCCGTTGCCGCGCCCGCTCCGCAAGTGTTGATGGCCGTGTTCGTGGTGTATGGAAGGAAAGCGTCATTCTGACGGAGCCAGCCCGGACTAATACCCGCGATGAAGCGCATGTACTTGGTGACATCTGTAGCGCCGGCAAAGCTCAGGTAGTGCGCCTGGTTATCCGGGTAAAGATCCATGCGCCCCGTCAGAGGATTGGTGATGGTTTCATTCGAAAAACGGAAAGGGTTGTCCCATACGAGTTGTCCCGCATTGTTCTGGAAAAACGATCCGATATAGGCAGCCTGGATGCCCCAGGCCCGTTTTCCGAACTCCGCGCCGGCTCGCAGCGTGTTGTTGAAATAGTTGATAGGTTCTGGCAGCTCGACTCCATAGCCGGCGGTGGCGCTGGCGCTGGGGCTGGAGTTCATGATCAGCCCCATCGGGCGCATCCCTATTTCGTTTTCGCGCGTAAACCGTGCGTTGACATTCCAAAAAGGAGTCAGGTCGTAGGAAACAAGCGCGGTTCCCGCTTTGCGGATGATGGACGGCGTAATGAAGTTGAAAGTAGGCACGACCTGCGTATTGATGAAATCCTGGATGCTGGTGCCCGCTGGCGGCGCGGCCTGGAAGTTCTGGATGGATTGCCGGATGGTCGCCGGAAAACTCCAAACCCCTAACGAAGTCTCCGTGAACAAAGTGCGTGTGGTGTTGCTGTAGGTATGCGGAATCTCGTCGTAGCGGAACTGCAGTTTGAACTTGCCATACTCGCCGAAAGTGGCCAGATAACTCTGGTCGCGATAGAGCGTCCTTTGCGACTGAAGCGCCACATACTTTTCGGAATGCAGGATGCCGTCAAAATGTACGTCCGCCCGCCGCACGTAGAAACCATTGCGCAAGTCGCGGTACTCGTTAAATTTGGACGTCTTCAAAAGGGGGTTAAACGGCGTTCCGCAGCCCAGGCACTGCCCCGATTGAAGGTCCGGCCGGCCGTAAACGCTGCCGTCGGCATAGCGCATGCCAAAATCAACGAATCCATGATCCGTCTGCTGCTCTTTGTTTTTGTTTTCGTTTTTGTTTTCGTCGTTTTTGTCCTGTCCCAGAAGGGTGGCCGGGGAGAACAAAAGAGCCAGGATTACCACAGCTGAGTATTGGTGATATCGCTTCATCTCGTGTCCCCTTCCTTAGCGCAGGAATGCGTTGCCCGACGGGTGATTGGACCCGTGAATGGCCGAATGGCAGTTGGTGCAGCCACGGTTGAAGTTCTTGATCGAACTCAGCGGCTGCGGCTGAGTCGGGTGGCGGCTGCTGTCATGGCACGAGTCGCAAACCCGTGGCATGCGCGTCTTCAGCAATTGCGGGTTGCTGGTGCCGTGCGGCTCATGGCAGTTCGCGCAGTTCTCCATCACCGGCGGGTGCTCCCAGAGGAAAGGCCCGCGCCGCTCGGTGTGGCAGCTCAGGCAGTTTTCGTTGGTGGTACTTTGAATCAGCTGGCTGGGATTCGGCGAACCATGGGGATTGTGGCAACTGGTGCACGTCACCTTGCCTTCGCGATAAGGCATGTGGGACGAGCGCTGCAACTGTGCGCGGCGCATTTGATGGCACTGCAAGCACAATTCCGGCTGGGATTTCTTGACGCCGCGTACGTCAGATAGCGGAGAGTTGAATCGGCCTTCGGAGGAAAGCGCGACTTGCAAAACCTGTTTCACGTTGTGGCAATCCACGCAGGCCATGCCACGCGATTCATGCGGGCTGCCTTTCCAGAACAAATGCGTCCCGCGGGTATGGCACTCCTCGCAGACCGCGTTCTTCTCGGCTACGGAGTTTGGCGAATCCTTTCCAAAGCGAATGGGAATGGTGTCCTTGCCGCCGCCGGCTTCCACGTGGGCGCGGCCCGGTCCGTGGCATGCTTCACAGCCCCGCGCTTCCAGAGGCGTCTTAGGGTGGGCCATCGCCTTGCCCATGATGGTGTTCTTGAAGCGGTGGTCCTGGTCCTGGTGGCAGGCAATGCAGGTCTCGCTGCCTACATAGTCGCCGTCCCCGGCAGCAGCGGGTGCGGCTTTAGCCTTTTCCTGTCCAGCCGGCGGATTCGTTGCATCCTGGGCCGGAAGCTTCGCGTTCAGGCGAACGGCGAGTCCAAACGCAATAAGAAATAGCAGAAAAGCAAGGAGCGGGCTTTTGGAAGCGCCTAAGGTTTTTGTCTGCATTTCCCCTCCTTTACCAATAACCGGTCAACCTCGCGATCAAGTTCTGTTCGTTGATTACCTTGATGGTGACAACCCTCACGGCGAAAGGCAGTGATTCGCATCACAAATCGATGTGACAGGGGTGGCATTGCGGGTGTGACGGCGAACGGGCTTTCCACATCTTGCTAGTGGCTCCTCCGTCGCGTTGCTGTTTTTGACTGGCCAAGCAACTTTGAGAGGCACTTGCGAGGCCAAAGCAAGTACACAGGGCGGGCTGCCAAAATATACATTTATTTCTCAGGAAATCAATCATAAATTATTGACTAACAAGGAATTACAAGAAGGTTTCGTTTGAGTCTCGCTACCAAGAATCAGCCCAAATTGGGCATGACCCCATTCCATTCTGATACTGCCATCCATTGCGAGGCGCGCTGCCAGGTCCCGCCCTCAACCGTTGCCACTCATGCTAAACTAGACGCACTTGCAGGCCCGTAGCTCAGTTGGTTAGAGCGCTTCCTTGACACGGAAGAGGTCAGAGGTTCGAGTCCTCCCGGGCCTACCATTCTTACTATTGTTCGCTCTCAGTTCTGCGGCGCGTTGAGGCCAAATTCGCGGTGTGTGGTGATTAGAGCCTGCTTCACCGCCTTCTCTTCGATAACGAAAGAAATGTTGCTCTCGGAAGAGCCCTGCGCAATGGCAATAAGGTTTACGCCGTCGCGGCCTAGCGCGCTGAACGTCTTGCCGGCAACGCCCGGGATCCCGCGCATGTTTTCTCCCACCACGGCAACAATCGCGATGTTCGGGTCCACGGTGATGTGTTCCACATTGTGATGCGCAAGGTCTTTAGCGAATTCTTTGCGCAAAGCCTCTACGGTTCGCTGCGCATCCGTCGAAGCCACGATGAAGCAGATATCGTTTTGCGAAGAGGATTGCGAAATCAACAGCACATTCGCCCGCACTTCGGCCGTCGTGGAAAACGTCCGCCCCACGACGTCCGGCAGTCCTACAATTCCGGGCCCGCCCACACTAATTAAGGTTACGTCGCGAATGGCCGTAAGCGCCTTCACGCCGCCGCCGATGCTCCGCCCCTGGGGCGTGATTTTCGTCCCCAGCCGTTCCGGCTCGAAGCTATTGCGAATCCACACCGGAATCGCCGCTTGCACCACGGGATTCAATGTTTTGGGATGCAGCACTTTTGCGCCAAAGTACGCCAGCTCCGCTGCCTCACGGTAAGAAATTTCCGGAATTGTGCGCGCTTCCGGCACCAGCCGGGGATCCGCCGTCAGCACTCCTTCCACATCGGTCCAGATAATGACTTCATCCGCGTCGAGCGCTCCGCCCAGAATAGTCGCCGAAAAATCCGAGCCGCCCCGGCCGAGCGTCGTCAGTTGTCCATCCCTGGTAGCGCCAATGAATCCTGTCACGACTGGGACGATGCTTTTTTCCAGCAGTGGCCACAGCCGCGCTTGCGATTTCTCCCGTGTCAAATCCATCTGCGGTTCGGCCCCGCCGTGAAACGCGTCGGTCACAACGAGTTCGGTTGCTTCTATGGCTTCGCTCACCGCGCCCGCCTCTTTGACCGCGGCCGCCACCAGCGGCGCGGAAAGCCGCTCTCCCAAACTTGAAACCGCATCGAGCGTTCGCGCCGTCAACTCCCGCAGCAAAGCCGTACCTTCGCAAAGGCGGCGGCCCTCCGCGAGAACCTCACTCAGTTTCCCGCGGAGGAGCTCGCGCTCTTTTTCGCTGGGAATCAAGCTCGTGAGCGCCATTTCGTGCTGCTCGCGAAGTGCTTCCAGAATCGCCGCGGCTTCAACTACGTTTCCGGCTTCCGCATGATTCGCCGCTTCGATCAATCGGTTCGTCACACCGCTCATCGCGGAAACCACCGCTACGCAGCGGTATTCCTTGGCTGCATTCACAATAATGTTGGCCGCGCGCGTAATGCACGACGCATCGCCCACCGACGTCCCGCCAAACTTCATCACCTGCAACCGCTTCTTCATTTCGCACCGTTCGAATGGCAGTATGGCCTCCGGAGCTCGTTCAGTCCCGGGTTTCTCCCATTGTACGGCACGCGTTGACTTTCCTTCCGCCGCACACCTAACATGACAAGCGGCAAATTCGTGCGATCGGGCAACGCGCGAACCTTTCCTCAGCCAACCGGGGACGCGGGCCAACTTCGGAGAGAGGTGCAGGCATGGACGCACGGCGAATCTTGGGTCTTACTCTGGTTCTTCTCGCGATCGGAGCCGCGGTCGCTCTGCATTTCTCGCCGTCTTCTGCAGCTCCCGCCGTCACGAAGCCCGGCGACGTGAATGACGAACGGATTGCCGCTGACGCGGTCACGGGCGTCAACTGGCTGGTGAACGGCCGCACCAACGATTCGAAACATTTCAGCCCGCTCAAGCAAATCAACTCGTCGAACGTTTCCAACCTGGGTCTGGCCTGGTATCTGGATTACGACGGCCTGATGGGTGTGGTCTCCGAACCCATCGTCGTGGACGGCGTCATTTACGTCAGCGCGCCGCTTTCCAAAGTTTATGCCATCGAAGCCGCCACGGGAAAACTCCTCTGGAAATATGACCCGCAGATTCGTCTCGATCAGGCTTTAAACGGCTCCTATTCCGCGCGCACCAACGGCGGCGTCGCTGTTTGGAACGGCAAAGTTTACGTCGGCACCGGCGATTGCCGCCTCATCGCGATTGATGCCGCCACGGCCAATAAAATTTGGGAAGCCACGGTTTGCGAGCCCACGCAAACGGGAATCACCGGAGCGCCGCGCGTCGGCAAGGGAAAAATCTTTATGGGCTACAACGGCTCGGACGACGCCGTCCGCGGCGCGCTAGCTGCTTACGACGCGGAAACCGGCAAAGAAGTTTGGCGCTTCTGGACTGTTCCAGGCGATCCTTCGAAACCGCTCGAAACGAAAGAGCTTGAGATGGCCGCGAAGACCTGGCATGGCGAAGGCTCCTGGAGAATCGGCGGTGGCGACGTCTGGCACGCCATTACTTATGACGACGCCACGGGTCTCGTCATTTTTGGCACTGCGGGCGCGGACGTTGGCTACGGCGAAATGGCCGGCACGCAAATCACGGGAGAAAAGCTGTTCTCGCAATGCGTCATCGCGGTAGACGCGGAAACCGGGAAATACGTCTGGCACTACCAGACCGGAACCGAAGGCGTGCACAACGAAAACAATCAAATCCTGATGGCCGATCTGCCGATCAATGGTGAACGCCGCCACGTTGTGATGACCGCGCCCAAGAACGGATTCTTCTACATCCTCGACGCAAAAACGGGAAAGCTGCTCTCAGCGAAGCCGCTGGTGAAAACTACCTGGGCGTCCGGTTACGATCTCCAAACAGAAAAGCCTATCCTCATTCCCGCTTCGCAAGGCGGTGGCCGCCAATGGACGGTTCACAACTGGTGGCCCATGAGCTACGACACGCTCACCGGGCTTGTTTACATTCCAACGACGGACCGCCGCTCCGATACCAAAGCGCCGGTCGAAGCCGGTGAAAGTGGCGCGGGCCTCTTCGGCCGCCTCATCGCCTGGGATCCCATTGCAGAAACACCGCGCTGGTCCGTCGAAGAACAAATCGCCGTCAATGGTGGCGTTCTCGCAACCGCCGGCAATCTCGTTTTTCAAGGGCAGGGAACTGGTGAGTTTGCCGCTTATGCCGCCGACACTGGCAAAAAGCTCTGGTCCATTCAAACGAAGTCCGCTATCGATTCCATCCCGGTGACTTTTTCCTTGAACGGCGAGCAATACGTCATCACTTCTGTTGGCTGGGGTTCCGGCTCGCGCTTGTTCGCGCCTGCCCGCACCATGGCTACGCCCGAATCGAAGCGCGGCCCGGAGCGCCTCTACGCCTTCAAGCTTGGCGGCAGCGTTCCATTCCCGACTCCGCAAATTGAAGTTCCACCGGTTCCGAAACCGCCCGAGCAAAAGGCCACCTTGGAAGCAATTCAGAAGGGCGAAAAACTTTACGTCTCGTTTTACTGCGAAGGCTGCCACTCGCCCGGCATCGATGGCAGCGGAGCCTGGGTGGAAGACGGCGCTGTGCCCGATCTTCGTTACGCCCCGCTCGAAGTCCACAAGGATTGGTATCAAATCGTGATGGGCGGCTCCCATTGGTCGAAGGGCATGCCTGGCCTTGCCGACCCGCCGAAATTTGCTTTTCCCAACGCGCGCCTCACCGTTCAACAAGCCGACGCCATTCACGCTTACGTTATCGCGCAAGCCTGGAAAGCCTACAAAGGCGAACAAACCGCCGCCCACACCAAACGCGAAAACTATTAGCACCGTGGCGTAGCGACACATGGACAACTCTGAAAATCCAAAACCAACGTCGCGGCTGAGCAGCGTGCTGACTGACGTTCATTTTTGGGTACCGGTGGCTGTGCTCATCGCGGGATTGTTGCTGTTGAGCTTCATGCGCTAACAAGCCGAACCAGAAATCATGGCATCCGAAGCACAACAACTCAGTTCCACGGAAGTTCAAAGAGCGGCGCGCGCGAAAAAACTGCAGCTCCTGGGCATACTTTCGGGCTTCACCGCGGGCGCGTGGCTTGGCGCTGCCGAAGCGCCCACCAAACTCGTGTCCATCGGCATTTCTCCTTTCGCGATTTCGCTCATCATGGTCGTCGGCGTTTTTCTTGCGCGCTGGAGCCTCCCCGCTCTCATCCTCGGCACCTCTTCAGTTCGCGCGGACGTCCGCCGCGCGCCTCACCTCATCATCTGGGCCATTCTTGCTGGCTGCCTTTGGGCTGTGGCCAATACGCTCACGATTTTTGCGATTCGCGACATCGGCCTCAGCATCGCCTTCCCGCTCTGGAATTCCAACAGCCTCCTCGGCATTTTCTGGGGTTTTCTTTTCTTCAACGAACTTCGCCAAGCCGGCTGGCGCCGCTGGACGGGCGTCCTCGGCGGCGCGCTCGTCATGTGTGCTGGCGCGACGCTTCTGGCTATTGCTTCTTCCACGCAAGGCCCGGCTGGACATTCACTTCGCGGCGTCTGGGCCGCGCTCGGTGCAGGCGTTCTTTGGGGCACGATGTACATTCCTTATCGCAAAGCCTATCTCACGGGAATGAATCCGCTCTCCTTCGTGACTTTCTTCACGTTCGGTGAACTCGGCATGATGTCCGCGCTGGCCATCGGCTACACCGGCATCGCTCCGCTCTGGCAGGAGTTGCTCAGCGCGCGCGGCGTGATTTTCTGGTTGATGCTCGGCGGATTCATCTGGGTCATCGGCGATCTCTTTCAGCAATACGCCGCAAAATACGTCGGCATCAGCCGCGGCATTCCACTTTCCAATTCCAATCAGCTCTGGGGACTGCTTTGGGGCATCTTCGTTTTTAGCGAACTGCACGGCCGCAGCTCCTCCACCTACGCCCAGGTCGTTGGCGGCTCGCTGTTGATGATGCTCGGCGTAGGCGCGGTTGCTTTTTCTTCGGCTTCCGGCAAAGAGCAAACGCGCTGGAAGGAAGCGGCGCAACGCGAAGGCCGCCGCTACGGCGTCGCCGCCGATTACGTCGAAGCGCGCATGGACGGCCGCCAAGCCGCGGGCGAATCCGCGCCAATTCGCACAATCTGGGACTGGCTGCTCGTTGCTGTGGCCACGGCAATCTTCGTCGTTTTCGCAACGATGGCTCGCGTTCCGCAGCTGTCGCTGAATTGGATCCCCGCTGCGCTTTTGACCCTCGCACTCCTCGTGCTTCTCTTCATTTGTACTCTCGCCCTCTGGCGCACCACCCGCTTCCACTAAGCCGCCGTCGCGCTTTGCAATCCTTTCCACTCTTCATTTACAGTAGCCCGAGCAATATGACAGCACCCTCGAAGGTACAAAGCGTCGACCTCGTCGGCGTCGGCCTTAATGCCACCGACACGCTGATTCCCGTGGCGCACTATCCCGCGCGCGGCACCAAAGTCGAAATCCGCCCGACCACGATTCTGCCCGGCGGACAAACCGCCACCGCCATCGTCGCTTGCCAGCAATGGGGACTCCGCACGCGCTACGTCGGCAAGGTCGGCGGAGACAGCGCGGCCGCGCTCCACGCCGCGGAATTTTCGCGCCTCGGCGTCGAGGCGCATCTTCTCACTGCTCCCGAATGCCCGAGCCAGCAAGCGCTCATTCTTATTGACGACTCCGGCGAGCGCACCGTTCTCTGGCGTCGCGACCATCGCCTCGCGCTCCGCCCCGAAGAGCTTCAGCGCGATTGGATCACCACTGCGCGCGCGCTTCATCTTGACGGCCACGACACGGCAGCCGCCGCCCAAGCCGCGGCTTGGGCGCGCGCCGCCGGCGTTCCGGTCATCGCCGACCTCGACGAGCTGTATCCGGGCGTCGAAGCGCTTCTGCCCAACGTGGATTACCTCATCACCAGCCGCGACATTCCTGGCAAGCTCGCGGCGACGGATGATTTGCAGAAGTCGCTCCCTGCCGTGCACAAACGTTTCGCCTGCCGCCTCACCGCCGCCACGCTCGGCACGGACGGAGTGCTGGCGTGGGACGGCGCGCAATTTCACTACGCGCCTGCCTTTCAAGTTGACACTGTGGACACCACCGGCGCGGGCGACCTGTTCCATGCTGGTTTCATCTACGCGCTTCTGCAAGGCTGGCCTTTGCAGAAGCAGCTTGATTTCGCGTGTGCCGCCGCCGCGCTCAACTGCACCGGCATCGGCGCCCGCGGCGGCATCGCGCCTCTCGCCGCCATCGAGCATCTTCTCGCCACCGCCCCCCGCTACCCCTCGGTCTTCACTCATCGACACGCCGCACGCTAGTATTCGGTTCTGGTTAACCATAACAGGCATGGGGCATACCCCACCCCCACCATTTCGTATCGTTTTAAAAACAAAGGACTTGCTAAATTTGATTGTTGCAAGTGATTGAAAACAAAGAGACTCAAAATGTGTGGCCAACTTGAGCCAACGCGTAAGTGATTGAAAAATGACAAGGCCGAAAGAAGAAGTCAAAAGAGACAAGCCAGAGGTGGCAAGACGGCCAAGGCAAGGGAGCAAGCCACGTTGTGGGCAACCAGTACGAGGTTCAGCATGAAAGAACACGGAGAAAGGTAGCATGGTAGGTATCAGTTGGTCAAATATTAAGCAGGGAACGGTAGAAAATCAGGGTTGAATGGCAATAGGGCAGGGGTGAGCAGCGGAGCCCCAGTGTTCGGTCTACCCCGGAATCTCCGCAGGCGTCGCGCGAAGGAGAGGAGAGCTGGATGCAGAGCAGAAATGAATCCTTATTCATTTGCGCGGGCTGGCTCCGGATGCCAGAATATCAGGATGCAAAAACCAACTTTTTCTTACGGGTCTACCTTTATTAGGGCATTGGCTCTGACAATTCTGCTCGCCGGAACGATCTTGTCACCGGCACGCGGCCAGCAAGCGCAGCAGGCGCCGGCTTCGAGCGCAACGCAAGATTCTTCGGCGGCTTCGACACCCGCGAAGCCCGACGCTAAGGCCACTCCCGCCAAGAAGCCGTCTACAAAGACTGCCCAGACGAAGCCAGCCGCAACAACGGATTCGCAGGCGGATGCTCCAGCTAAGGCTTCTCCCTCAGCGAGCGGAGCCGCCGCTTCCACCAAGCAAACTCCCACAGCGCAAGCCGGGAAGGCTGACGCTGCGAAGGCCGGGCAGGCTGCTACTACAAAGACCGGGAAGGCGGGGGCCAGTAAAACGGCCACTGCCAAAACCGCAACTGCCCTGACGCTCAAGACGGACAAGGACAAACAGAGTTACGCCATCGGCATCAATGTCGGCAAAGGGCTCAGCCAGAATCTCAAGCAGAGCGGCGTTGACATAGACCCCGCCATCCTGACGCGCGCCATCAAGGATGTTCTCGCCGGCGGCAAGCAATCCATGACCGACCAGGAGGCGCAGGCCACCTTGACGGCTCTGCAAGCCGAGATGCGCAAAGCGCAGGACGAAAAGACGAAGCAGCTCTCCGAAGGGAACAAAAAAGAGGGCGACGAGTTTTTGGCAGCCAATAAAACAAAAGAAGGCGTCACTACGCTTCCCGACGGGCTGCAATACAAAATTCTGCAGGAGGGCACGGGCCCCAAGCCATCCGCCACGGACGCGGTCACTGTCAACTACCGCGGAACGCTCGTCAACGGCACGGAGTTCGACAGTTCGTACAAACGCAACCAGCCCCTT
>WNGL01003217.1_pt1 | contig 19624 bp, 26 predicted proteins | sample 5400591 | NCBI WGS metagenome assembly WNGL01 (sample SAMN13153377, study PRJNA577476) | soil metagenome | isolation source: 80 cm soil or saprolite under Garry oak tree replicate 1 | place: USA:California | collected 2016-06-15 | reverse complement strand
GTGCCTGATAGGATGGCTGAGTTTATCACAGAACTGCACGAAATAGCCAAGAAAGAACATCCTGTCGTTGTGGCGGCGTTTGCGCACTTCCGCCTGGTGAGTATCCACCCCTTTGTCGACGGCAACGGCCGAGCTTCACGTTTGCTCATGAACCTTATCTTAGAGCAGGCCGGCTATCCGCCTGCAATCATTCAAAAAGAAGATCGCCTGAAGTATATAAACGCACTCGAACAGTCCCGCACGACTGAAAACCCTAGTCTATTCTATGCAGTCGTAGGTAAGGCCGTTGACCGCTCACTCGACATTTACTTGGACGAAGAAAAAACGCCAGTGACGGGTGAACAGAAATTGCTTAAAATTGGCGACGTGGCACGCCTAGCAAATGAAGAAGTGGCAAACGTGCGTTATTGGACAGAGCAGGGGCTATTGCAGCTTGCAGACCGCTCCGTGAGTGGCTACAGGCTATACGAGCCAGAGGCTGCAGCGCGCGTGAAGCGTATACGAGAGTTGCAGCAGCAGCGTCTGACACTTGCCGAAATTAAGGAAAAGTTAGATACGGCTGAACCAGAGAACACAAACCACCAGTTTTCCTGACAGGAGCTATCAAGAGGAACGACTTCCATGAACCCCCAACCCCCAGATGCAACCTCACCTCACTCAACTTGGGAAGAACGCCGCGGCTGGCTCTTGTTCGCTGAAGCCAAGTTTCCAAGCTATGAGCAGTTCTGGCAAACATTCGTCGTCCCGCGCACCAAACATGCCAAATACTACACCTCCGACCTCAACATCCTGAATGACGTACCGAAACAAGAGCGTCGCATCATTGCCCTAAACTATCACGTCTTCACTGACCTCTACTATGTATACCGAAGCCTAGAAAAGAAGCAGGGAACACCATCAAGGGAACGGTGGGACTTTCGAACTTCAGTCTCGCATCTCGCCGCAGCTTGTGACAGAATCGACTCGCTGCTCTTTACGCTACTACGTGTCACAAATGAACTGCCTGTATCTGACCCAGTACGCCAAGCTTACGATCAACGTATCGCTGACCACAAAGCAGCAGTTGAGATAGCCTACGCTCCCTACAAAGGCCATCTGCACGGAGATGAAGCGCCACCACGCGTTCCTCGTATCCCCATTCTCACGCCAACTGAACTCGCTGTCATCAGGGCATACTTTGATCTCACTGCCTTCGATCTCCTTGCAACCCAGATACATCACAACAAAGAGGCTATCAAAACGCTCCGTACATCCTACCCTAGATATTGGTACAAAGACTACGACAAACTCATAGCCCCAAAGATTAAGACCGAGGAGGGTAAAGCGTCAGAGCAAGCAATAGTAGAAGCCAACGAAGTAGCTCTACCAACGATCCTCGCCAACCATCCCACTATGAGTGACTTCACCAAAGAGATTGTAGACAGTCTGACAGCCGAAATCAACGAAATATGGGGTCAACAGATACTGTCTCTGTTAGCAAAACACCCAGACCTGCTTCAAAATACCCCACAAAAGTAGTACAAGCCCTTTTATACCAAAAGTATGCTAACATCAATCTGTAAATCGTACATATTTTGGCGTCTTTATTATTTTCTCTATCCCTAGAGATAGGGAAGGAAAATATCGGAGTAAGGAGGGAAGTAGGGCAACATGAACCAACCATATAAAACAATATAGCTAAATCAGAATCTAAAAACACTAAAAGAACTACTAAGTAAAAACTAAAATACAAATACGAAATCAGAAACACTAAAAGGACTTAAACATAAAAAATCAGACCAAAGAAAAATCAAGAAGCAAGCAATAAAACAGCACCAGACAAGAGGGCAGAGAAGTAACCTAAGGAAGACACCTGTTAATCAGCAATCTGCATACAATAACTACTCATGAAGCAACCCCTCCCCAAGCTCAAACCCCGCCAAGTTGAAATCCTCATACTGCTGCACCGGTTTCGTTACCTCAGCCGCCCGCAGATACAAGCCATGCTTGGCCACAAAACCTGGGCGAAAGTGATCATCTGGCTGAACGACCTCACTGACCAGCATTTCATCTACCGTTTCTACGAGGCAAAGCTTGCCGGCAAACCGGCCGTGTACTGTCTGGACAAGGCCAGCGTCCGCTATTTACGCAGTCTGGCTGCCCAGGAGAATCCGCCCCTCAAGATCACCGAAGCCCAGCTCAAACGCATTTACAAAGACAAAACCCTCTCAGACACCTTCCGTGAACACTGCCTGTTCCTGGCGGATATGTACCTCTCTCTCCAAAATGATTGCAAGCGTTTTGATAGCACACTCACCTTTGCCTCTAAAACAGAGCTGCAATATATCAACTACCTGCCAGTCCCACGCCCGGATGCCTACTATGCGATCAAGCGTCCAGATGGTAAGACAGAACGCTACTTCCTTGACGTATTTGACCCACTCCCACCCCGAATGATGCTCAGAAGACGAATATGGCAATACTGCAACTACTACGGGGAAGACTACTGGCAGGACAAACACCCCAATGCCTCATTCCCGGATATCGTTCTGATCCTACCTGAAGATCGCTCTAAGCGCTACGTTGCCAGACAGATTAAAAAGATCGTTGAGAAGGAGTGGCTCGAGGACAAACTAACCTTCTTCGTCGGCACTTGGAAAGAGGCCAGGGAGAAGGGCATAGACTGGGAGGTTTTGACAGAGGTGAAGGTTGAGTAGGCAGGCGCTACTGCCTTTGCCTTACGCTGCCTTCCTCCTTGATAAGACCACCAAAGCCGTTGTTTTCCTGTCCTTATCAAGTAGAAAACCACCGACGGCGAGCTGGTGGTAGGTAAGCAATCCAGTGAGCAACGACACAGCAAGATACTATTTCTGGACAATTCTGGGGCGATTTGAGCCGGCTTAGACGCGAAGATGCGTTCTCCTGTGTTTTGCGAAGCTTGGTGGGTTTGAGGGCTTTATGTGACGAAATCACAGAGCCTGCAAAAACCGTAGTAGCAGCGTCATTTCTCGACTTTATAAATCACCACAACCCCGCCCTCCGGCATAAAACTCGTGATCTTGTGTAGCGTCTCTTTCTCCGTCGGCGCCGCCACATACATCGTCTGGCAACCAGGCGCAAATTCAAGTAGCTGCTCAACCGTGGCAAATAGCACGGTCGCGAATGGGTCTTCAGCGGGTGACTTTGCCGAAAAGCGCACCCGCTGCATTGCGGCTATCTTTTGGGTAAGTTCCAAAATGTAATCAGCCTTGAGTGTGCTTGCTCGTTCGCGTTGCGTCTGCCGCATTATGTGTAGCCATTGCCTGCGTACAGATGCCAGAAGCGTGGTCGGTTGCTTTGAAACTACAATCACTGAGCCAAACGGCGGTCGGCCAGCAATGTGCTTTGCAATGTCGGCTGACAGTGATGTATTGCCTAAAGTGCGTTCTTCGTTTTTTAATCCATTCATGCCCTACCCTCCTTTACTGCATATATGTCCGAGGTGATATACCCCTCTTTTTGAAAACTAAAGTGTTTCTTGCCACCAACAATAATGTGATCTTCGAGTGGTATACCTAGAATCTGTCCGGCTGCAATAAGCTGTTGGGTCATGCTGATGTCTGGCTTGCTCGGCTGTACCTCGCCAGATGGGTGATTGTGCGCAACAATGATGCTTGCTGCCCGGTCTGCAAGTGGGTCAGCGAATACTTCGCGGGGGTGTGCCAGTACGCTGTCCAGTGTGCCGATGAAGACAGTGCGCCTAGCAATGAGTTCGTGCGCACTATCTAGGGAGAAGACTATGAAGTGTTCTTGCCGTAAATCGGCAATGTCTTGGAGTTGAGCCAAGATACCTTTATTTGTAATAACTTTCAGTTCGTTTTCCATCTTGCTATGTGACTGTCTGTCACGTAGTATGCGACAAGCTGTCTGTAGAAACAAGTAGTTTTTAGCGACAAACTGTGTGCATGAACAGCGAACAGAAATTTATAGTTAAGGTTGGTAAACGATTGGCAACCATCCGTAAAGCACGTGGCATCAGTCAAGAACAATTAGCTGACATGGTAGAGTTGCATCGAACCTACATAGGCTATATAGAACAGGGGAAGCGAAACCCAAGTATTGGAAATATGCATAAGCTCGCCCATGCTCTCAAAGTTGACGTTAAGGATTTATTTTAGGGGGCAAACATATGACTGCCAATGAACCCCACGAACAAGGTCCACCACACGCAGCTAATGAACAAAACCCCGTAGCAGCGTTGTTTGATGTAAGTAACGGCTCAATATATCCAGATGAACATGTGCCAGATACCGTTGGAGGCCTCCAAGACGAAGTAGAATGGGAGGAGCTTCTTGATCAATCCTCACTTGGTACACCCACGGCAAAAAGCCTACAAGAACATGGCCGTCGGATGATCTTGCAGCGAAGGGCAGACATCCTTTTTCGAGGGATGATGCAACAACTTACTGAAGATGATGTGTAGTTAGCCGGGTAGGCAAAGCTGCTATCATTTGCGGATGAGGCAGCTATTGCTTGATCTTTCATTATAATGTATACTTTCACTGTACAATGAAAACTATGAATATAACGAAAGAACAAGAACTAACTACACGGATAGAGAAGCAGCTTCGTGACTTGCTTCCTGGCTTCGCGTTGGAGTCTGTTAGGCGTGACGCTAGCCTTAGTCGGAACGGCAAGGGCGACAGGGTAGACCTCCTGGCTCAAGTCAAAGCACCGAATGACACTGTGCAGCTTGCTATAGAGGTAAAGGATACTAACCGGCTGTCTAATGTCCGTGATGCCGTGTATCAGCTCAAGAAATTTACCGACAACTCAAATGCTATTCCAATGGTTGCCGGCTGGTACATAGGTGAGGGGGCACGGCAAATTCTGAAAGATGCGGGCGTTGGCTACCTCGATCTAGCCGGAAACTTCTACTTCTCCCGCCAGAGTTTCTATGCCGAAAGAATTGTCGATAAAAACCCATTCAGCAGTAAGCCGCCGCTCAAGAACATATTTGCCCCTACCTCTAGCCGCATTACGAGAGCCATGCTCATAGAGCCAAAGCGGGCATGGACAGTGAGTGAATTGTATAAGGCGGCTGACGTAAGTCTCGGCCAGACACACAAGGTACTGGAGGCCATGCGTGACGAGGAACTGGTAACACGAAACGATGAAGGGAAGTGGGCAGTAACCGACCCTTCAAAATTGCTCGAAGCATGGAAAAAGGTATATCCGAGCTATCAAAACAAACTGTACCGTATGTTTAGTTATGAGCGTGACACAAAATTGCCTGGGTTGATCGTCAATGCCAGCAAGGAGGCCAACCTATTGTATGCGCTTGGCTTCTTTAGCGGTGCTGATCTGATAGCGCCATTTATTCGTGGCCTGTCCAAAGTACAGATGTACACAACAGAGGAAGCGATAGAAACATGGAAACAAAAGCTAGGACTTAAAGAGGTAGATAACGGCGCTAACGTTGAGCTGTATGTGCCCTATGATGCGGGCGTCTTCTATAAAACCCAACCGTACGAGCGAACAGACGGAGTGGTAAACATCGTAAGTAATGTGCAGCTCTACATGGATTTGTTTAATGACCCCGCACGTGGCGAGGAAGCAGCGGAGCATTTAAGAGAAAGGTTAGGATTTTAATTATGCCAAACGACCCACAAGACGTACGAACACAACTGTCATTTGCAAATGGTGGCGCTGACATTTCTAAGCAACATTTGCTTGAACTCATGCTCATGCTTCGTGCCTACAAAGAAGGTTTAGTACTTGTTGGCGGTTGGGCACCACACTTCATACTTGAACAATTCCAAGAGCCGGATGCACACTTTAATCACGTCGGCTCGATAGATATTGATATTGCCGTAAACCCTGACGTTATTAGCGATAACGAATACGCATCGCTTGAGCAGCTACTCATTGACAGAGGCTACCAACAGCGGCCAGAAGCACTATTTTCGTACAAAAAAGTCATTCAGAATGGTGCAACCGAACAACAAATAGTCGTTGATTTTCTCGGCCCTGAAGATGGAGGAACCGGCGCATCTCATCGGCACCAGCGCGTCCAGGACGACTTTATGCTACGCAAGGCTAGGGGCGCAAACTTGGCCTTTGAACACAAATTTGAGTACACCCTAAAAGGGAAGTTGCCGAATGGTGCTGACGGGGAAGTGTCGTTTTACGTTGCTGACATTGTGGCAATGCTGGCTATGAAATCCTACGTGCTCGGCCAACGCTACAAGGACAAAGACGCCTATGACTTCTATAACATGCTCGCGTATTACAAAGCAGGCGTGCAGGACGTGGCTGACGAAATAAAGCCGTACATCGGAGTAGTGCCATATCCAGAGGGATTGGTTAATGTACGCGAGTGGTTTGCTTCGCAGAACGCCCCGGGTCCGAACGCTGTTGCTGATTTTGACCACTTGGATGGTGATGCACGCACGCAAATGACACGGCGAGTATTCGAGCTTGTACAGCGGCTCTTGGAATTAGTGACGAGCTAGGGCTATGGCAGAGAACCCACTCAAGCAAAAGTTTGCCGAATGGAAGGAGTGCCTAGAAGGTGCGAACCCACCAATCATAGACGCTAATTCAGTAGGTGGGGTGATCGGCACACTCTATTGGGAGATGGGCGCTTATGAGGGCTACGAGGGTATCTGTAAGGCAGATCATACGAGCCCTTTTGCTACGCAGTTATTCGGCCGCTTGACGGCCTTTAATTACATTCAAGTCCAGGCACTAAGGGTGCGCCGATTGTGCGAGCCTTGGTCTGTGCCTACCGATAGTAAGACCGCCAAGGACACGAGTGTATACACGCTTCGGCGCATCGTTGATGAGATGAAGCAACAGCGTAAAGCTGGCGTGCTCACGCGCGAAAATATGTGTGATGTGTATGGCATACCTCCTACAGCTGAAGAAGCCCGCCGCCGTTTTGATGAGGCTATCGCAAACAGCGCTGATAGTGCGAGTTGGGTGGGTGCTGGTATTGCTGGCAATGCCCACAATATGTTCGATCAGATTTGTGATAAAAACGGACTGCTTAAAAAGCATCTGCTCGATGAACTAGACAAGCGACTAGAGGTAACAAAGAACGCTGAACTGAGCGAGATTTATTATTTTGTTGATAAGCACATTGCACACTCCGCCTCGAAAAGTAGCCGTGACCAAGTGACCACAGACCTTGCGCTGCGCGTGGCGAATATGAAAAAGGTGATACACGGCATCACGGAAGCATACTACTGTCTGACGATGCTAATATCTCGTGCCGGCCAGGACAGCCTTGTTGCCATGGGCTGGGATGAGCAGCTCGGCAATCTAAGCCAGCGCGACGCAACAATCGTGCATGGTGCTTATAAGGCAATCGACGCGGACTTCAAAACCATACAGGCAAATGGCTACGCACTACTTGGCATCAAAGCTGAATGGTAAGGCGAGAGCTACACAACGTCGCACAATGCTCATTTTACGACGTGGGGTAACAGGGGTGGAGCGTAGTTTTAGATGACGGAGGGGCGTGTCAAGGGCTGGTGAGAATGGCCGCGACCCCTGTTAAACTGTATTATATTATGTCATCTTAATATCTTAGTGTTATAATATACAAAATGACGCATCAGCCCACAGGCCAGTTCCCACCTAAGCAGGAAGCAAACCGAGCTATGCCGCCCAATGAGGCAATCAAGCTTGGTATGGATGTTCGCCAGTGGAACGAACGCACAGAGGCTTTAATGTCTGAAGGAGCGCGTATTATCGCTTTCCGTGGCGCGGGCACAGTAAACGGCATTGACCCTAGTGCGGCGGGTAAGGCCACGACTATTCTGCACGACTACGTTACGAGCATTACCACTGACGGCACGCATGTTGCCCTGATGTACGATGGTGATGGCGACAACCGCGAAAAACCAGACGTTGGTTCTATATTTGGAGGTGTGGTAGACAGCTTAGGCGACAATCCTCAAGTTACAGCTATTGCAGCACAAACAGAGGGTTGGTACAGTCCGGTCACTGAAAACGGAGCCATTGAAAGTGCCGGCGGAAAGCCCTTTGAAACATATGTATTCCCGGATGCTCTGCCGGGCAGTCACGCTTCACTTACGCAGTCAGATGCGCTGGTTGCTTACTCTGGGTATGAGCAAGTCTTCGTAGGCCCTGCCGGCCCTATCGCTTTCGATCAGCTCGGAGATTTAAGCCAAAAGGCTGCGGTTCATCGCACTACTGAAGCAGGTCCTGTAAAGGTAACTGTACTTGAGACAAGAAACAACGCTGCTATAGATGGCGAGCTTCAGTCGCAGCTTGGTTCAGCCACAGGCGATCAGGCTCGCTCAAAAATAATGACCAAGGTCACACAACGAGAACAGCAGCCGTATGGCGCACTCTTTACACCAGCTGGCGACTTCGCAGTAGACGCCAATCAATATCCTAGCGTTGATTTCAACGTTTTCCCAGTGGAGTAATTGAGCCAATCTATCTGAAATGAGTACTCGTTATATACGGTTCGCCTCAGCTAGCATACGGTAGTGGGCACCTAATGCAGTCAGTTTGCATGCTTTTGATTCAATTGCCGCGTAGTACATGTGTTCCACATCTACGGGCACTACTAATCCATAACGATTGCACAACTGAAGCTCTTTGAAGATACGGGTATGCTCTTCGTTCACCGGCAAATTGCGAAGGTGTTTGGGTATGTTATTTCTGTCTGGTTCAAAAGACGGGTCAAGAGCAAACTGATCTGTCGAGCTCTGGAAGTAAGTAGGAAGCCGTCGCAGGATCTCAGGTGACACCTTTGGGGTAATGCGCCGTAGAGTTACAAATGTCTGCACGTTGGCCTTATAAATTGGGCGTTGCTCCCATGAGCCGAGAGTTTGGTCGATATGCGAATAGACCGATGCAGGGGTAATATAGCCGAGTATATCGGCAGCACCACCGCTTAGTCCATCTAATAACATACTTGTGAAAAGGCCCTGTCCTTGGCTTTCTGCGGCCGTACCCTCACGGTGGCAAGCGGTGAGAATCGTCACGCCGTTTCCGACAACAGATACATTGGTAGCGGTTAACCCGGCAATCTCACCGGCAAATCCCGAATTACAACTGTCCAATATGATCACCGTAGACTTTATACGGGGCGATGCATTGTTAGCTAAGCCCATAAGCTCAGAAAGTGACATACCCCAGCTACCTTTCTTGCCATCTTGGCTGACGATGTAGCCTGAGTCTGTAACGGGGTCGACAATCCCATGCCCCGCGAAGTAAAATAGCGCGGTATCTGCATCGCCAGAAAAAAGTTTGCCGAGCGCGCCTTGGATAACCTCATTAGTGACATTGCCCTGCTCACTACTGAGCAGCTTTACGTCAAAGTTTGGAGAGCCGTCACCATCTTTCTCAAGAATACTCGCAATAGCTGTAGCATCGTGTTCGCAGCCTTGAAGCGGCATACTAGGATACTTATCGATACCGATAACTAGTGCTTTTCTCATAAATTACCTATTCTTTCCTTCAGTCATCATCTGATCAATCGCATCTGCTATTCCCTGCCACGTCCATTTGATGGTTCTATTGCGGGCTAATCCGGCCGGTAAATTCGATAACGAGTCCGCACCGCCGACATATACACCGAAGGACGGTACATTAGCATCTTTCGCAAATTGTAGCTCTTTGGCAACACCCGTAGCACTGGCCATATATTTGCCAACCAGGACTATCATTAAGTTGCAGCTACTGATTTTGGATGCAATTAACTTCTCCCATTCATTTTGAGGAAGTGAAGATTTTGAGGACCAGTCCTGAATTGTGAATGTGGTCGGTGAGCTGGTACTTGCCTGCCCGGCGAATAGCATTTTTTCGATTCCATTGTGATCGAAGTCGAAGCTTAGAAAAGCGCGTGGATTTGCCATAATGATTTACTCCTTGAGTTTTGACAATAATGTAATCATTTTCTATAATATAAAAGAACGTTAATTTTGCTTTCCGGCAATATTATGTTCCCGAAATGACTCGTCGCAAGCGAGTCGTTTCTTCGTTTTAGTGGCTATCACATGCAGTCTCCTTCCTTACGGCCCCACCGGCGGCGTTTGGTTATTCTCAACGTCGACTACTGGCGCAGGAACTACCTCATTAACGGGCACCGTTCCTGGTGCTACAACAGGTTTACGTTTTGGCTCTTCTTCTGTGATATCGAAGACATACATATTTTCGTTCCCGGTATAGCCGGGGTCGAGTTGGACGAATGGCACAATCCGATAGGAAAAGCGGCCGTGGTACTTGTCAGTATCTATATGGTTGACTGCAAAAAACGCCTTTGCGTTTACGGTGTATCCATAACCGTTCTTATTAGCTCGTAGCTTTGGCGTACCGTCACTATCAGCGGTACTGAACTCTACACCGATTTCTTTGGTGTTTTCATTCCAGTAGAGAACTACAGAGGTGTAAGACTCCAGATGATGTTCACTCGAGAAACTTGTCGAATAGCCGATAACACCACCAGTTGTTACCGATATTTTGTCTACAATTCGGCTCGCAGTCTTAACGAACCGTTTGAACCCGCCGATGTTATTTTGAGTTTCTTCGTTCATAATATCTTTATTCTACACGACAGTAATACACTTCGTCAATCACTCTACCACGCATTTATAGCGTTGCTGTATACATAGTTCTATATTTGCAAGCGTTTAATATCGAACGCTACTAACACCACTACTCATTACTGAGCTTCAGCTATAGCTATGCCTGTTCAAATCTTAAAGTTCACGACTACGTACTTATATTTCTACTATCGTGCTGATTCTGACAGTATTTTGATGCTTTTTATACGAAAACGACACGTTCGTTTTCGCTAAAATGGCAGATTACAACGCCCCCCTAGTCAATCGCCCGTACTTCTTCCGCGCATCGTCATAACTGTTCTTGGCAAGCCCGATCTTCTCAAACAGCTCCTCAAGTTTTTGCCCTTGCTTTACGCCACGCACCACAAACATGTCACGCAGTGCTCCCATACTCACCTTTTTGGTAATGTCCGCGTCTTTTGCGGCAGCATTGAGTAGCATAGATAGAAAGCGCTGGCTGTACGGAAATAGGGTGCCTGTGACCTTGTAGCGCTCCACGTAATCAGTAAATACGTCCGTTAGCTGCATTGGCAGCTTGAGCCTGCGGTCTTTGAATGCCTGCTTGCTCTCATGTTTCACCCATAGTTCAGGCTGGTAGTTATTGGAGAAATCAAAATTACCTGTTTGCAACCGTACCAGTTCGGCCGTCTTAATGCCGGTTTCGAGTAGCAGCAACACGAGCAAGTACGTGCGCGGGTCTTTGCTGGCAGCAGCCAGGAGCCAGTCACATTCATTGTCAAAGAGGATGTCCGGCAACGGCGCAGTGATCCGCGCAGCGCGTATGTTTTTGCCGGGGTTTTTCTCGAGCACCTTTTCGGCTTCGAGCCACCGAAAGTAATTACCAACCGCCGACACTTTGCGGCTCACGGTCTTAGCAGGCATGGTTTCTTTGAGTGTGCCAATCCATTGCTGTATATCAATGCCCTGCATGTCTTTTACGGCCTTGCCGGTAGTGAACTGTCCGAATAGCTTCAGGTCAGCCGTAAAGTCATCTGGCGTGTATTCTGAGTACCCGCCACTGCTTAAATATGCATGGTAGGCAGGTAGTGTCTGGTTGACGGTCATATTGGGCGTCGGCGGCTCAATAGCATAGCTACGGGGCTTTTGGCTTTTGTAGGGGCGTTTATCGAAGAGGGTGGACTGCGGGGTTGTCATGGGGCAAGTATAGCAGTTAGGCTACACGGTGTGCTGCGGATGACATTGGGCACACTCGAGTTTGATATGGATACGCGACGGACTCTCAGGCTCCGTTCGCCGTCGGTGGCACTCCCTCGCCCGAAGCACCAAAAGCCATTTCGTCCAACAAAAACTGATAGTCGTCTACGGTCGGCCTTAACATGCCTTGGCGAACCGCCCAAAGATTTTTCACCGATAGAGGTGACTCTGCTTCGTCCCTGAAGTCGTTGTAGCCAGTTGTATGTACGTGTAATGCGGAGCCCAGAAGATAAGGAGACGACGAATAGACGTACCTGCTTTCAGTGGCTGGCAGCGGCTCGACACTTTCAGCTTCCAAGGCGGAGGTCACGGGCCGCAGAATGCGTACTTGTCCAAAAATAACCAATCCCCCAAGGATTCGCGCACCTCGCCAGTCGGTAACATGTATACGCTCACTAGCCGCGCTTGAATGATCTTCAGGATCAACCCTTGTCCACATAATTTGGCTTAGCCATAAGCCTAAATTGGGCTGATCTGGATGGGCTGTTTTGTGAAGCTGTTTGTCAAGCGCTCGCAACCTCGGCCAAAAACCTTCTGGCTGTGTATTTGGCATCGAAAATCTTCCTGTACTATTGAGCTATCGTGAAGTCTTCAAATCTAAAGATAGGGCCGCTTCCATCGTCGGGTCGCTTCATTGCCGCCCATTGATCCGGCGGGCAAGTCGACTCCCATGGTTCCCCGGCAAGTAGGGCACGGCTGTACTCACCGGATGCGTTTTGCTCTCCATCAACCCATGCAATTTCTCCGCCCTGAGCCAAGGTGCGATCTGGAAATAGTATGCCGTCTAGGTGATCATTTTCGTGTCCGACCACTATGCCACCAAAAGCTTTGAAGAGTTCTTCTTGTCTTTTGCCCTGCAAGTCAGTCCATTCTGCGTGGATGTCAATAGGTCGTTCATCGAGACCATTCAGAGGGCCGCAACTATAACAGCCTACGGGGACGCTCAGCGTCCGACTGCCTTCTGCAACGGTCAACTTCGGATTAACCATGACGGTGAGCGCTGTCGGGTCAAAGTTTTCGGGGGCTTTATCCATGCTGAAATTAGCTAAAAATACTCGGCGGCTCACGCCAATTTGGGGAGCAGCGAGGCCCACGAGACGACGGCCAGCAGCAAGTTCACCGTCAGTTGCATACCTCAGTCTATCTGCGAGCTCCCTGGTAGCACGGCTTTGAACGGCATCTTCCGGAATTGCATCAGCAACTTTATGCAAATTGGGGTGATGAGGGGCCACCTCACCAAGGCGAAGACTCCTTTGAAAATCAGTAATCGTTCCTACGCTTGGCACGCGCCAGCCTTCCGGCATATCGCGTAGCGGTTGCGCATATTTAATAGGTGCTCGCTCAATATCTGACATACAGACTCCTCTACCTAATGTAGAGCATACTATAGCATTTTCGAGGAAGTACGTCTAGGCTCGAAATGATTGCCAACAGCAGCAGGCCGACGCGTGAGCTAGACGTAGGAAGGCTGCCTACGCAGCTGTCGTCTCTAGCCGTGTAATACGATGCTCGTGATCATTCATCTGATGGCTTATGTCAGTGACCGCAGCCTTGACAACCTTCATGTCGTCTTTGAGTTCGCCGATATCTTGCTTGATGGCTGGTATCTCGGCAACCTGCTTCTGCATATCACCAACAGCCTCAAGTACAGCCTTATTTTGGTCTCGGATTTCTTCAAGGAGGACGCCGATGTAATTGTCATCTGAATTGCCCATAGCTTTATTGTAGCTCTGCCTGTGAGCTCTGTACAGGTGCGAAGTATCTTGCCCTTTGTAGGGGCGTTTGTCGAAGAGTGGCCTACTAGTTAGCCGGTGGCCTATCAAGCCCTATAGCTACTCTTAAGGCCGCATAGGCAAGAATAGGTTCGGGAGGAGTCAAGTCGGCAACGGCGTAAGGCGGAGCGTCTGGCAGCCAGTCTTCTAAACGTTCCATCGTAGGGCAGGTTTCATTGGCAGCTTCCACCGCCTTGCGAAGCCTCACGGCCCCCATATCTGCCCCTAGTTCTGGATCGAGCTGGCCTTCAGGCGTAAACAGAGCATGCCTAATCCAGTCGGCAGTAGCGTGCCCACCGCTGGTTCGCCGGTCATACGGGCCATCCATTTGACTACCCCCACGCTCCAGAAGACATGACAGTACGAGCTGTCCTGACTTCGCCCGTGCGGTGGCTAAACTCGGGCAATTTCTACAGGCATCAGGAGTGGGAACAGTTTCCCTTGCTTCGATGCGTTGGCGGAACCGCTCTATATTCATGTGACTATTGTACTACTTCGCAGAGTACAGCAGTGTTACCCGTAGCTCTATTAGCCCTGCCCAGGTACTCGGTAGAGGTATGGACTATTGGGGCTCCTCGTCAGTCGGCTCAGGAATATATCGCACATCTTCTTCTACTAGCTCAACAAGGTGACCCAGAGGGTTAGTGACAAATGGCATGAATGGGACAACGCCTGTTTCCTGCGCGACACGACGCTGCACATCTTCGATGATATCCCGTGTTTCTCTGTCAGGGTCAAAGCCAGGCTCTTGCATGCTTGATGGGTTTTCCATATTAGCTACTATGACAGGAGAGATGGTTCTCAACAAGTTTTCGAAAGAACACTTATGTGCCGAGAGTCATATGGAACTCTCGGCACCACCCCGCCCTATTTGAAATTACAAAACAAAAAATCAAAAAAGAAAAAGGAACAAGTAATTTATAGGGTTGGGTGAGAGTGGTTGTGACTCTCGGAAGTAAGGAAACTCCTCACTCTACGCCAAGCTCGGCGGCTCCAAAACCACACGTAATACACTGTGCCCGATATTCTGCGCTGGGTCTGTCCCTTCCGATTGCTTGTCGAAAACGCGCAGGTCAAAGTCAACAGGACTGTATTGTGGGTCACAGAGCAAATCGGTTTCATCGTCGGCTTCAGGCGCAAACCGCATCATGGTATCAAAGCCAACGTCACTTGAACGGACTTCTGCAGTGCCTGCTTCGTCTATCGTTATGGCCGTACCGCCTGGGTACTGCTTTTCTACTTCTTCCATCCGTCGTACGGTTTCGGCATGGCTGGCACGACGACAGAAGTCACGAAGTATGTTTTGAGATAAATCAGCTGGTTCTTTAGCGCCAAGCTGCTCTAGGACGTCATGCAATACATCCGGGCTAAACGTGTATGTTACCTGGCCTCGGCCTTCTACGACTTGGCGGTTAATGCGGAGGTGGGGGAGTTCGGCGGACACAATTATTTACCGACTGCAAAAACGCCCGACTGCATCACAAAGTCAGCCAACCCATCAATCTCTTGTAATCCAACAGGCTGGAAGTTAATGCCCATTTCTCGTTCAAGCCTGGCATTAGGGATAGCATTAAGTGATTCTTGAAGATTCATGGCTGTTATTGCTAGTGCTTCCTGGGCAGACATATCTGGAGTTATTTCTCGTGGGCCAACTCCCAATTTACGAGCCTCTTTCCCTTCTTCGTAGGCGTCTCCACCATCCCAACGGAGCACAATCCTGTCGGCTCCCATGCGGTAACTTACCTGCTCATGACCATATTCAGAAGCAACTCGCTGTATAGACAATGCTTTTACGATTTGTTCATCTGGCTTAAATAGTTCGCTACGTTTCGGCGGCTCAGTTTTTGCCTCTGCGGATATACTCCAATATTCGTCACTACTGATAGGTAGTCTCAGGGTCAGACGATCTTTCGGGGATACGGCATTAAAGTGCTTTACCTTGTCGGCAAAATTGAGCAAAGTGTCATCAATCAGTGAACTGAATTTTTGAGCGACTATTGCCCTCTCTCTCTCAGGGATTTCTGTTTGTGTCCCGTCATGGGCAACTACAAAGTCAGGGAGTTTTTGATTTCGAGAAGATTCATGGGATTTCATTGCAATACATTACCATGCAAATGCATTTCTGTCAATGCTACGCCTCGTGGCTATTTAGTGCTTTAGTAAAGTCAATAACCTGCTGTGCTTCGCCCTGGGTGACATCAAACATGCCCATTGCCTGCTCCGTGGGAAGGTTAGCATCAATTTTATCGCGCAAGCTCGTTAGCTCTTGCAGCATGTCGTTCGCTGCGCCAGCCGGGTCTACGGCCATGCGTCCAAGTAGGTCACGCATTTCACGCACTTTATGTGAGCCATGCTCGGTATTGGTAACGTGGCGCTCTAGGCCATATGTTTTGCCATCGTCTTCTGTCGTAATGTGATAGTTGACGTGAGCGGAGTAGCTTAGATCGCTATCAACTCTCTCTCTCTGCGGCTGAAAGTGGCCATGCCAACGACACCTTTACGCTTTGGCTGTCCGGTTTCCCGATCAAAAATCTGCTGAATGTAGGCAGAGTCGTCGAAGCTGCTAGAGGTGCTGTGCGGTTCTGGCAGGTGTTCTGCAACTTCGGAAGGCATTTCAGGTACAGCAACACCCACAGTGTTCCGGTCACCGTAGTTTTTACCCTGTATGGTTGTTAGAGTGCCTATTTCATTCAGTAAAGCTGCTGCCTGATCATGAGTTGCCGGTTCTTGGTCGTGTGAGAATTCATGGCTTTTCATGGTTCATACTTTAGCATAAGCTTTACTTTTAGTCAATGAGCGTACCTTGTTGTTATTTATTCAATCCCCCTGCAGCTCTTAAAAACAAAAAACTCTCACGATGAATTCTTACATATAATTCTTGTGTTTGAATCTGTTAGATTTTGCCTTGTTTTGGTGTTTGTGTTTCCGGCCTGGCCTGGCCTGGCTAATTATTGCCCAAAAATCTGCAGCACGCGCCGGAAAGCATAAATAATTTGACACAGCATAAGCAATATTTTATTGGTAGTACACTACTCTCAATGCAAACAGCCTGCACGCTGGCAGGCTTCAGAAGGACGTGTAAATTGGTCAGGCTGTACTTGGCTGTGGCTTCTTAGTGAGTGCGAAAAATAGGCCAACTGGGTTTTTAATACCCGTCCCCTGCTCTGTAGCAATCCCCAAGAAACGAATGATTGTTCCTTTCAGCCGCCAGGCCATAGCAAGAATTGCTTTAGCGCTTTCAGCTTTGAGTTTCAGTTTGTCCATGACTTCGAGTGCGTTACGTCGGACTTCCCAAGTATCATGCACCATTTTGAGGGTGCGGGTTGTCCAGTTGCCACTCTTCTTGCTAACCATTGCCGCAAACAAATTGAATGGGCTTTTTTTAGCAGTAGCAAGTGCGATTTCGACCGCTGTTTCTAGCTCTGCGCCCTGCCCTGCTTCGTATAGTGCACGCACCGTAATCCAGAGACCAGGCAGGTTGATGACCTGGCTTAGTTTTCGCTCCAGTTCTTCCCAGCTAGAAGGTGTGGGTTTGATGGTTATGTGTTGCCGCGCTGGCGTGAGTGGCTGGATTGTTTCGGATAGGGTTTGACTACCCGAGTTCTTCCCCAAGCCCTCTCTAATTAAGTTGCTTCGTTTTTGTTGCTCAAATTGCTCTTTCCGTGCGGCGAAGATGTCGCTAAGTGGTTGTGTGCTATTCATTGCCTCGTTTTCCTTTGGACACAACGAACTAAGCCTCTAGCTAAGTCGAAGGCCACTTTATGTTAGATTTTGGTGGCGTATCCTGGTGGAGCTGCCGACTAACAGAGGGGTAAGAAAGCGAAAAGCCCCTTTCGGGGCTTCGTTGTAGCGAACTACAATCCGTCGTTAAGACAATAGTAAACCACCCGCTCATGCAAGTCAATAGACTTTAAGCGGATTTGCCTTATACCCCGACTGTAACTTAGCAGCGAATTGCAAAACAACGACGGATTGCGTTCACCACTAAGTTATTAGCATCATAGCGCTATAGGTTGCTTTACACAACACAACGCCCATGCTTTTCTCCATTAGAGAGGGTGATTTTGAAAATACTCGTCGATGGCCTGTTGCACAACGTGCTTGTCTTTGACGCCCTGCTCGATTGCACGAAGTTTTATACCCTTGACCTGTTTCTTGTACAGATATGTTGAGTAAGGATTGTCGGTTTCTGTGTTGACTTCCGTAGAGGGTGGCACAGATTGTGAGGATTCCTCCTTAGGTGCTCCAGATTTTGATGTAGCTTTTGGCTCTTTCTTGCTCTCGGGCTTCAGTATTGTCTCTGGTTGCTCAACTACCGGCGCCGGCTGCTGGTATATATCTACAGGCGCGACCGCTGCACGGTGGTTGAGCGGATTGCGTTGCGCCATTAGTTCTTGAGTTGTTTTACGCTTGGCCATCTATTGCCTCCGCTAGCTTTTTATATGCAACTGCCCCATTGTGATTTTCTTCGTATACGACGATTGGTACGCCTGCCAGTGAGGCCTCGGGGTGGCGCACGCTGTAGTCTACTGCGAATGGGTAAACGAGCTCCGGATAGGATTGCGAAGCTGCATCAATGACAGTTTTAGCGATATTGGTACGGGCGTTTACCATTGTTGGCAAAATGCCCACAACGCGAATGTTTTTGTTAAGTCCCTGCTTTACTTTTTCGATCTGTTCCATTGCTTGTGCCAGACCCTCCATTGCGAAATAGTGCGCCTGCAGCGGGATAATAATTTCATCTGCGAAAGTAAGTGCGCTCGCTGTTAGCATTGACTCAGATGGTGGCGTGTCAACAACGATGTAATCAAACTCGTCTAACAGGGGTTCTAGCAGGCTCTCTAGCGCGTGAACGTCGGTTGCTTTCATGCCGCTTTCAAGTTTTGCGAGATCAACATGTGATGGCAGTATCGTAAGGCCATAACTAGACGTATAGAAAGCTTTGTGTGGGTCAATGCTAGGGTCGGCTAACAGGTTATCAATATGCAATTGAGCTTCTAGCGGATTGATGCCGACTGCCGCCGTTGCATTTGCTTGTGGGTCAAGATCTATAAGCAGAGTGCGCCTCCCCCTTAGGGCAAGTGCGGCAGCCAGATTAACAGTCGTGGTCGTTTTACCACTTCCCCCTTTGCGCATCGCCACTGCAATTTTTCGTGCCATAATTCTTTTACCGTTTTACATTTTTGTATGTTTACATGCAAGTATATTTGCCTGCCCACATTCTAACATGTTTACAAACAAAATTACTAATACTTAAACCCACAAACATATAAAGATGTATGCATGTATAATTTTTTACATGTAAAAATACTTTAATGTTTGTGGGTAAATATGCCAAAAACTAAGCTCTGCAAATAAACATGCTCATGCAAAAATGTAAACCAGTAACGCGCAAGCAATTAAAGCTGTAGATGGAAAGAGACCAGGAACCACTATATTTAACTTGACACTTTATCCATGAAATCCTAAACTATTACTTGAGACTTTAGAGTTAGGCTCTAATAGGGACAATCATGGATGCTCAACTCAAGAAACTAACTGCTAAAAAATATCGCCTAGATGCTCTGCGACCGCTGCCGACAGAGCTTATTAAAAATCTCGACGAGTGGTACAAGATCGAGCTAACATATACCAGTAATGCCATAGAGGGCAACACACTGACACGTGCAGAGACAGCGCTAGTGGTGGAAAAAGGCATCACCGTACAAGGGAAGAGCCTGACCGAACACCTTGAGGCCAAAAATCACGCTGCTGCCGTTGATTTTGTCAAAGAGCTAGCTATCCGTACAAAGCCCACCGACATTACTCAAGACACGATACTTGATATACATCGGCACATCCTCAAGGGTATAGATGACGCAAACGCAGGGAGCTATCGCGCTGTACCAGTTCGTGTACAAGGCTCCCGAACCATATTTCCAAACTACATGCGTGTGCCTGATAGGATGGCTGAGTTTATCACAGAACTGCACGAAATAGCCAAGAAAGAACATCCTGTCGTTGTGGCGGCGTTTGCGCACTTCCGCCTGGTGAGTATCCACCCCTTTGTCGACGGCAACGGCCGAGCTTCAC
>WNGL01009863.1_pt1 | contig 19631 bp, 20 predicted proteins | sample 5400591 | NCBI WGS metagenome assembly WNGL01 (sample SAMN13153377, study PRJNA577476) | soil metagenome | isolation source: 80 cm soil or saprolite under Garry oak tree replicate 1 | place: USA:California | collected 2016-06-15 | reverse complement strand
CCGTTCGCCGGGTGAATACGTCGTCGGCGCTTTGTACTGTTTGGGGCGGCGCCACCAGATGCTCGCGAGTGTCTCCAGGGGAACGCACCGGCCTTGAACACGGATGCTCCCCGACCACCTATCCTGGCGGCTCTCCAGTGTGGCGCTCAGCGCCACCGCTTCAGGGAAATCGGCGAGATTGAAGCAGAGCACCTCGGCACCCCTGGCGCGAATGGCTTCTGCGACCGGAGGCAGGTGGGGATCATGCGATTGGGTTAAAATGAGCACCGTTCTCATAGCGACACGCTTTTGCTCCTCAACAGCACTGCAATGCTGTCCCTTCATTCCTGAGGTGGCACTTAATCGACATCCTCATCCTCTTCGGAATCGGTTTTGACGATGCCGTCCAGGCTGGTTTGGGTTTCCGTTTCAGCGCCCCCTGTTTGGTCTCCCTCGCACGTAGGATCAGTGTGCTGTGCAAAGAGCAAACTAAACGGGATGCAGCGAGCGGAGGCCTGCGTGGTGGTTTCCAGTTCCATAGCATGTTCCTTTCGTCGTTCAGGTCTGTTCATAAGGAGAAGCACTAGTAGTCGGTATCTGCTCGTCCTCTTCAGGAGATGAGAGGGTCAGCAATGCTCCCCTCCAGCTTGTTTATGAGGGAATGCACATGGCCTGAAGTAAGGCGTGTTTTTCCAAGTTTCAGTTCACTCCGAAGATGGACAGCCAGTTGCAAGACCCTCCCTGATCTGTTCAACGAGGCTTCACACCTGGCTCGCATAGTGACAGGCTTCTTGCATGACCGATCGCTTTTCCACCATGAGAAGCATAGCATGACTCGACATTCCTTGTAAACAGATCGAATACCGGCGTGTCGTTGGCCGATGAAACGGTGGCACGATGTACAACCGATCTGTTCCTCCATGTGAAGGAGACGAACTCTGTCTACGAATGAATATATCCTATACTTCTTACGGTGGTAGAACGACTTGTTACGACGAGGTGACGAGCCATAGCGAGAAGGAGCAAACCCCTTCTAGACAAGAAAATCGGCCACTATGGATCCGGGACGCACCCACCGTGAGATTCTGCCTGTGGCAACGCGCCTCTCAACGAGAAGAGAACTCCGTGAAAAAGAGGGATTCACGTGAGCAGCTTCTTTCGCGCTCGTCGAGCGTCAACCGTTGCGATCAATGCTTCCAACGTCATGTCGGTCAGGGATGTCAGTTGGACATCCGCATCCTCAAGCGGAAGATGCCTGGTCATCGCACTGGGAACAACGACACAGAACATCCCCGCTCTTTGCGCGGCCTGGATCCCATTGGGGGAATCCTCAAACGCTAGCGCTTGATCGGCCCTGGTATCGAGCGCTTTGAGGACTGAGAGATAGAGTTCAGGATGGGGTTTCGTCGCAGTAACATCATCGGCACATCTGATACAATCAAAATAGGTCTGGAGCCCCAGTCGCGTCAGATGGCCCACCACCCACACTTGTGACGAGCTTGAAGCTAACCCAATGTTCAAACCAAGTCGCCTCGCATCCCTCAGGTACTGCTCGACCCCTGGCAATGGGCCGAGGGTTGCCATCAGTTCCATTTGCCGGGTGGCACGTTGCGCGTCAAGCTCCTGACGCGAGAGCGGCTGTCCGATCAGGGTTTCCAGGTAGGCATGCGCATCAAATACCATGGCCGAACTCCCGATACACTGGATCCATTGTTCTAGAGGCAGCACACAGTGATATTGCTGATACACCTCCAGCCAGGATTGATAGATGACCGTTTCTGAATCAACGAGCAGCCCATCGAAGTCGAAAATCAGCGTGTGGATCTCTGCCAGTTCGCGCATCTCATCGTTTATCCTGTCTGGCTTTTCACGCCGACCTGATCGGCAAAGGTCCGATAGCGTGCGTGGAGTTCCTTGGCCCAAGACTCGACTTCCGAGAGTGGCATCCGTCGACACTCGTATCCGATCACTTCCTTGAGAATCGCCATGTTCTGCTCGGCAAAGGAGACGGTTCCATCGTCATCAATGCGCTCAATGCCGTCACGTCGCTGTCCCTCTTGATTGATGCGAATGGCTTCTTCGAGGGAGAATCGCGGCGGCAGCACGGTGGTTATGCTGCCGTTTTCGACGCGAAAGGGATAGGCACCGGGTAGGCCGCGAGGTCCGGGGGCATGAACCGTCTCCTGCGTCTTGCCGGTGACTGCATCCAAAACGGAGGCCACCGTCGCGGCGGTGAGCAATTGGGTGTACTCGTGTTCCAGGGTCGCAGGTAAGGTGCCCAGGAGGGCGGGGAGATCAAGCTGGTTGGTAATCTCTTCTCCATCCACGAACGCGCTGAGGTGCATGGGCACACCGCCGATCGTCCCTTTCCTCAACTGCTGCATCACAGAGCTGTGCCCGAACAGCAGGACTTGAACCCGTTCCAATGGCCGGTGGAACTGCACGGCGAGCGCTTGCTTGAGCGGCGGGACGGCGAGCGCTAGATTGCCGATGCCACTGGTCGGAGCCAGTCCCACCTTCCCGAGCACCGCATGAGCATTATCGGGAGATCCACCGTTGAGGACCGTGATCGGCAATCCTGTGTGTTTCACCGCTTGCATGAGGTTATAGACCAGGACGAGGGTCAGCGGCATCCATGGCCCACTCCTCGCTTTGGCGAGCTGCTCAAAATACGGGCCGGGCAGTTGGGAGATGATCGAGGAACGCTGCACTGTCACCGAGGAAAAGATCACCTCCGGCTTGAAGGTAGCGATGGTCTGTGCCGTCTGATCGATATTCCAGACATCCAGGGAGGTGGTCTCGATCTGCACGGAGAGGCCGAGCTGGAGCGCAGCGGCAGCAGTCCAGCGGGTGCGTTCGCGCAGATACGCCAGATTCCTGCCGCCCACAAGGAACTGATCACCCCTTTGGGCGCGCAAGACGAACAGGTCAAACACCTGGGAACCAAGGTTGCCCAGGCCCACAAACAGGATTTTCATCACTCATCCTTTCCTTGGTAAGGCATATTTGTCTGCGACGGCCTTGACCTGTCCATTCGTCAGCCAGGCGGTGGGGACTTCGTGCTGAAAAATGTTGCGTGCTTCAGCCAACCGTTTTTGACTCCCGAGTGCGAGAGCACCGGTGAGCGCATCCTCTAACAAGTGTGCATATTTTTCGGCATCCTGTTCTCGCAGAGCGGTTCGGCTTTGACCGTTGACGATTTCCAGGCGAAGGCGTTCCGGGATTGCCTGTCCCGCCGCATGATGCTGATAGCGTTCAAAGGCTTCAAAGGCTGTGCGAAATGCTCCGGCATAGGTATAGACTTTCCCCGCATGATAGGAAAGGGTAAAGATGCTGCTGTCGGCAAGAGCAAACGCTGGATCGACGGTGGGATCATCGGGGAAAACGTCAAAGGCACGTTCAATAAACCGCTGTGCTTCCTCGATCCTGCCATGCTCAGCAAAAGCGCTCGCTGCATTAGAATACGCCCGAGCTTGAACCAGTGGGGATGCTTGCGCACTCGAGTGCAGTGCTTCTTGCAGGAACAGCACTCGCTTGTCCGCTTGACCATCATAACTGTAGGCAGCAGCCAGTTCAATGAGCGCAATCACAAGTGTATTGACCTCTCCTGTAGAGCGTGCATACGCCACCGACTGTTCGCAGAGCAACACCTTTTCAGGAATGCGCAGGCGGTGGTGAGCCAGCACACTTTGCAAACGGAGGCCATGAGAGGCAAGGAAAGAGACGCGGGTATTGCTGAGGGGAAGTGCCATGATCCTGGGAAGAAACCCGGCAAGGAGCCACTCAGCTAGAGGCAACTCGTTGTCATTGCACAGGACCCAAGACAGACCGAGAAGCTGCTCAAAGTGGTCGAGGGTCGCTCTATCCAATGCAGAGGGGTGAGTGTCGGCTTGCGCAAGCCGTTCCCACGCTTCCGATATCAGGGAGAGATCGACACTCTTGAAGACATGGTGAAGCGGTGCAGCAATGGTGAGACCTGTCAGCCAAGCGCTTGTCCAAGCAAACGGCGGCGCACTATATCCATTTCTTGACCTCCAATCTCGCGCATGGCCGTGAGGATTCCCTGCGCAATCACCTGCGAGAGAAGAGGGAGCGCGTTGTGTTGCTCATCGGCTGGCATGAGATCCGGGATGAACGGTTCAGCCCTCGCACTGACAGCAGTGATGAATGGGAGGGAAGTACTCATCGCGTCTGGCGGATTGGCTTCCAGCGTAGCCCCCTGCTCTCGAATCCGTTTGGCCAGCGCATGGATACGTGGAGCGAGCGGGAGACCGTCCTGTTCTGCCACTTCCTGCGCTCGCCGGTAGACCTGCCTTGCCGCCTGGTAGCGCCCCTGCTGCTCTAAGAGCAACAGCAAGCGGTAGAGCGCATCTTCGTCGGTGGGAGAGGCGGCAACGGCATCCCAGAGCAGGTCGCGAGCCAGGTCGGATCGCTGCTGAGCAGCATAGAGATCGGCCAGCGCATAGACACACTCCCCGATTTTCCCCTGGAGTCGCTCTCTTCTCGCCACCGCCCAGTCGCGATAGCGGTCATCTTCCAGAAACTCGCCACGCTGCGCCAGGTGATACGCCGCTTCCCACACAGGAAGCGCCTCCTGGGCATCGGTCGCTCGGAGTGCCTGGTCAACCAGGGCCTCAAATGCATCGGCATCCGTCCACAAACGGCCCTGGTCGGGCAATTTATAAATCGTCCCATCACTGCTTGAGAGAGTAGTGAGTAGGCTCTCACCGCCTGCGATGCGTAGCACACTGCGTAGGACGGAAGCCGCCGCATCGCAGGCGCGCTCGGCGCTCTTCAAATGTTTCTCTCGTTCCTCCTCGGGTTCGGGCCAGAGGGCTTCCACCAGTTCATCCTTCATCGCCCGCCGACGATGGCGGCACAGCAAGCACTTGAGCAGGGCCTGGGCAGGGCCTCGTCCTCCCCAGGCATCATTGCTCACCCGTTCGTAGTGCGGGGCCGCTCCTGTCTCTTCTGTCCCTGACATGAGCCGTTCGAGCGCAAACTCCCCAAAGACGTAGACCCGTAGGACGGGCGGTGACGGTGCATCGTGTTCAGAGCGGTACATGACCCATCGCTTCCTTCTGCTAGTGAGTAGGGCTCTCTTCCATTCACGTCTCTCTTTGCTGTTGAAGCGCACTCATTATAACATACGCCGGTTTGGATACAGCGCCACCGGTGAGCGTAGCACAGATGGGTGAGCGATGGTGACGGCTCTGCAACGATGATACGTTGCCCTCCTTACGGAGATGTGACGGAGTGTTACGGATGTGTGACAGGTGAAGAGTATCTGCTCCACTCATGGCTCCCGCCCCGAGTAGAGGGCTGGGAGGCCAGGGTGTCTGCGTCGTGGCGAAGCATCAATGGGACTGCTGGTAACAAGGGCGTGCCTTTGCCGTAACTGCCCGTCACACCTGGCGAAACAGGCTTTGGTACGGTGAGCGCATGGAAAGAGCATGTAGTGATGCAGAGACCGGAAGAAGGGAGAACAGGCTCTATGGGAGAGGCAAATGATCAGGGGCATCCCTCCATGCCGATTGTCCGTGTCTGGATGTTCGGTGAGTTTGTCGTGGAGCATCTCACCTCCCCGGAAGAGTACCCACCACGGTACGAACCGGTGGCACCCTCCGCCTGGCAAAGTCGTGGCACAGCTATGACACTGCTCAAAGTGCTGGTGTGTCGCAGGCGTCGCCGCGCCACGAAAGACGAATTGATCGCCGCGATCTGGCCGGAAGAGGGAGCCAAACGCCTCAAGCATGTCGAACGGGCCTTCGATGCGGCCGCCTCCGTCCTGCGCGCGGTCTTGCGTACGCCGGAGGGAGAGAGCTTGCTCTTGACCAGGCGAAGCGGCGACCACATGCTCTACCGCCTGACCGATCAGCAGCGCCTCTGGACCGATGCAGAGGCGTGTGAGATGCTGGTGAACCGGGCTATCCAGTTGGAAGGACGAGGGCAGGCGCACGAGGCACTCTCGGTATGGGAAGAGGCGTTTCGACTGACCCAACGCGGCGTCTTCTTAGAAGATGATGTGCATGCTTCCTGGTCGCAGGCGCGGCGACAGATGATCGAAGGGACGGAGCGGTTCTGTGTGCATCATCTGGCAGACTGCTATTTAGCTCTGAGTCGGCATGCTGAGGCAGAGATGATCTTGCGCACCTTCTGGACGGCCAACCCGACAGACGAGGATGCGCTCTATCGTTTGATGAAACTGTTAGCACAACACGCACGCATGCAGGAAGCCCTGCGACTCTTCTTTATACACGGAGCGCCTGCTTCGGCAGGAAGAGGGAAGACAGCCATCAGAGCGACTCCTGCGCTTCGCCGAACACATCAAGCGCGCAGAGGAAGCGTGATTCGGGTCCAGAGGTGATCGCCACTTCGCTTCCAAAAATGACGGTCTCCCCTCTCCGATCGATAGATGACTCCCACTCACCGTTGGGAGGCCACAAACTCCATCGCTTCTCTGGAAAGATTCAGCCATCCCTCTTCAGACATTGGTTCGACGCTCACCCACTCCTTCATGAGTCGGCCATCATGACGGGGATCAAAGCGCTCCCCAACGCCCTCGGCGATGAGCGCATCGACGCGAGGCTTCGGAAGTTTGATCTTCACCCGAATTTGTGGAGTCCCCAAAGAGAAGAGTTAGCACATCAATTGTTCGTACATGAGGGGACTCATATACTGGAGAGTGGAATGTCTCCGTGCCCGATTATAAAATGTTTCGATGTAATCAAAGGTGCTGCTTCTGGCTTGCGCTCGCGTCTGAAATGACTGACCATCAATGCATTCGCCTTTGAAACTATGGAAAAAAGCTTCCATTGCCGCATTATCGTAACAATCAGCAGTGCGACTCATGCTGACAATCATGCCTTCTTGTCGCAAGAGCGCTTGATAACGCTCACTCGTATAGGTACTCCCCCTATCCGAATGATGGAGTAAGCCGACTGGTGGACAGCGCCGAGCGATTGCCATGCGCAGCGCTTGAGTGACCAGGGTCGCATCCTGAATAGCCGCCATCGACCATCCTACCACCATGCGCGAAAACAGGTCAAGCACCACTGCCAGGTACAGCCACCCTTCTGCGGTCCAGATGTATGTCGTATCCGCTACCCACCTGGTGTTGGGCTGATCGGCGCTGAAATCGCGCTGAAGCAGATTGGGAGCCACTTGTGTGCCTGGTTCGCTTTGCGTCGTGATCGTGCGATGACAAGGTCTGCGAGCAGTGAGTTCCTGGTCTCGCATCAGACGAGCCACCCGTTTCCGCGCACAGTGTATTCCTTGGGCTTGGAGCTCTGCATGGACCCGTGGACTGCCGTACACCTGACGATTGGCGTAGAAAACCGTCTTCACTTGTTCAGCCAGGTGGGCATCTTTTCGGCTGTGCTGGCTCGGCGGGCGCTTGGACCAGGCATAGTACCCGCTCACCGACACCTCCAGCACTCGGCACATGAGCGTGATCAGATACTCGTGCCGGTGTTCCGCAATGAACTGATATCTCATGGCCTTTCGCGCGAAAAGATGCCCAAGGCTTTTTTTAGGATGTCGCGCTCCTGCTTCACGGTCTCCAATTCACGCTTCAGCCGGCGAACCTCCTCGCGCCTGCGCGGTTTGATGCCCACTACCTGGAAAGGCTTCGGAGTTGTGCTCAGCCAACTCCTTGCGCCATTGATGGATGGACGTGTCCGAAATGCCCAGTTCGCGGGCCACCTGCGCGATCGGTTTGCCACTGGTCTGAGCCAGTCGGACGGCTTCGCGCTTAAACTCGGGTGTATAGGTCTTTTGCACCTTGTGCATGATCCTTGCCCTCCTTTGGAAAGAGTATATCCGAAACTTTCTCTCTTCCACAAATTCGGGGCAGGATCACAGAAAGCCTTCTCCCACAATTGAAGGACAACGAGAAGAAATTACTGGTCTTCGCTGATAGCCGCCAGGATACTGCCCATCAGGCAGGCTACCTGCGTGATCGGCATCAAACGTTTGCCCAGCGGCAACTCACTTATAAAACCATTGAACACTACGAACAACAGTAAGGTATGCAACTTCCGCTGAGGATCTCGCCACCCCTGTTTACAACTACAGCAAGAATGCCTGGAAGAGTGAAGCCGATGCGCTCAACCTACTCGCGCTTGATAGATATCGTCCTGATGCGCCCAGCATCGGCTTGAAGAGTTCTGATGAGCATATCTCAGGGCCTGAACGGAAGAGGGCCAAGGATCGGCTGGAATGGGATCTCTACGTCGAATTTACCGTGCGCGCGAATACGCGCAACTCCCTTGAGCGAGAGGGATTGGTCGCCGTGGAATATGCCGATTTAGAGGAAGTCGTCAGAGCCAACATGGACCAGTTTGCCCAGTTTGGTATGACCGATGCAGATCCCGATGTGCGGTTTCTGACAATAGCGCTGCGCGTGATGATGGACTACATGCGCCGTCAAAGAGCGGTCGACTATGAACCTTTCCACGATTTTCTCAGCGGTGGTTCGGACTACGTCTCGGATGGCAGGGCACGCCCAACGAAGTACAATCGCACACCAGTCGGTTTCGACAAAGAGAAAAAGCCAGTGGCTGGGGCATACGATGTACGTGGCTGGTATCATCCAACCGAGCCAGGTCGTTATCCTACAGCAATCTATGATGCGCTCGTACGCATGTTTGGAGAAACTTTCACGACGGAAGACCTCACTACCTTTATTGACCGAGCCGTGAAGTTCCTCGAACTAAAGGGATATATCCGGAAAGTAGAGATTGGTCAGAAAACGGGAGGGAATGCGAATCTCAAGAGATTTGCCTATCAACTCGTCCCTCGTTATATTGAGCTGACCGTCAAAGGACAACGCTTCCAGTGCAAGACCTGCGGCGATGTGCGCAGTTATCAAGTACGGCGCTGGCAGCACCGGATGGATTCCAATGCGCCAACCATCTGCGCCAATTTTAAATGCCCGGGCAGCACAGAGGTCTACCCTGTACGGGATCAGAACTTTTATGTGCAGTCATATCGTGATAGCCGCCCTGAGCGGCTTTACGCGGTTGAGCACAGCGGCCAGTTAGGGGGCGATGACCGTATCAGGATTGAGGAAAGCTTTCGAGCAGGGAGGGTCAATGTCCTGGTATGCACACAAACACTGGAACTTGGTGTGGATATTGGCGACTTGCTGGCCATCATTCTGCGCAACATTCCACCCACTCCGTCCAATTATGCGCAGCGGCTTGGACGAGCAGGTCGCAAGCACCGTATTGCCCTCATTCTTTCTCATGCTGGACAAGGGCCACATGATACCTATTACTTCCATCGTTTACAAGAGATGATCGTTGGGGCCATTCGTCCTCCGGTGTTTTTACTCGACAACGAAGTGGTGATCCGGCGCCATCTCAATAGCCTGATCATGGAAAAACTCCAGGTAGCATTACCGACGCGCTGGCAAGAAAAGAAAGAAGAAGCTGGCATTGCTGATGAGGAAGAGAGCGAAAGGAGCGATGCAACCATTCCACAATGGATTGTCACTGAGGATGGTGAGCTGCTGCGGGAACGCATTGATACGCTGGTACACGCCTTTCAGGAAGAGATTCAGGCAAGGCGCAACGAAATTATTGAGGCGGTGGGACGTGCCTTCATCCGAGATCAAGAATCTGGTGATCTCTCCTTGGGCTGGCTCAATGCGATGTATGTGGAGCAACGCTGTAATGCATTTACCAGGGAACTGAAGCAGTCGCTGGAACACTGGTGTGATCGATATGAAGAGATTTATATGGAACTGGTTCGCCTGAATCGCAAGGTGCTGCTCTCCAATGCTGAGGAACGTCGGCGGGGTATTCTTGTTGGAGGACTCAAGACACTCCTGGAAAGTCGAGAATATCGACCGCTGAGTTATTTGACAAAAGTGGGATTCTTGCCACGCTATGGCTTTGCAGGAGGAAGTGTGACTGTCCATGACGACAGAGAACACCAGATCTCGCAGGTAGCCTCTGTCGGTATCACGGAATACGCACTCGGAAACGTTGTCTATGTGGCTGGCAATAAGCTCAAGGTCAATCGCGTTCACTTTAAAGGCGGAGCAAAAGCCAATCCCCTGGAGCATGCTCATCCTTATAAGTACTGTCCCACCTGTACCTATATGACCCAGCAACCAACGACACAGGAGTGTCCCCACTGCCACCAGTTGCTGGTGAGTGGACAACAAATCGAATACGAAATGGCACACGGGTGGTCCAACGAAACGATTACGCAGGACGACGAATATCGCAGCCACCAGGACTATGACCTCGCTATTTACCTCTCTTCGTATGAAGGAACGCAGCCGCATACACCCGTTCCGCAGACCCAAAAAAGGGCCGGTGGAACATCCGCTACAGTCGATTACGGGAAATCACGATTTTGAATAAAGGAAAATCAGATCCGAAAACAGGCAATGTGGTGCCTTTCACGGTCTGTCTGGAGTGCGGGGCCTGGATTCGTCCTCGCACACTCACCGAGGAAGAAGCCGAACGGCTCGGCTTTCGCCCAACCGGCACGGATCATCTCTACAAGTGCAGTGCTCGCGCAGATGTGGAATCTCCTTTTGTCCAGCAGGTAGATCTCAAGGTCCAGTTGCAAGGCGATGTGGTCGAGCTAGAAATCCCTCATGACATCACCATCCGCAAGGATTTCGATCAATGGGTTGAGACATTACAACAAGCTTTTAAACTTGGTCTCCAGCTCGAACTCTTCACCAAGCCAGGGGAGATCGAATCCTTTGTAGCAACGTATCTCCGTAACGGAGAGCAGCAGAAAACGCTGGTCCTTTATGACACCATGCCTGGCGGGACGGGCTATCTGCAAAGATTTTACGAGTACCTTCCACACATTGCGCAACGCATCCACGAGTACTTGGAGCAAGAGAAATGCGAGACGGCCTACTATTCTTGCCTGAAAGAATTCTGGAATCAACGTGTTCATGCCCTCCTGAATAGACGTTTAATAAGCGAGGTGTTGGAAGAGCTTATGTCCTCGGGAAAAGATGAAGTGATAGAAAGTGAAGTCTAGGCAAATCGCATCTGCTCATAGAGAACATGAGGTGGTGTGTGTAGGGATGCGAGTAGCTGCACAAAACGATGCACCCGGATGAACGAGAAAGAATCTATTTCTTTCTGAGAAAGAGCATATGACCTTCCTTCATGACATCGGCGGAATATATTCGCTGGAGTTTTCTTGTGCAATGCTCACCCTGGATACTCAAAAGGGAAGCCGGTCATTCTGCGTAGAAAGGGGAGGAGTGTCCCTAATATACTTGACCCCAAGTTTTGGCTCACAGAGCCGATTCAGTACCCAAAAATAGGATGCGAATTTCTTCTCTAGAGAGAGATGTGTGAGGAAAACAACGGAAAGAACGTGCGCGTTTTCGTGACCTGGTTGTCATCGTTTCCATCTTCTTGAGAGCGTTTTGCCCTGCGAAAAAACGATAAGAACGAGCGTTTTGAAGCTGTTTCTGGATTGGAAAGCAGCCACCGGGCACGCCCCGGCCACTATCAAGGCGTACTGCTCCAGGCTCTTGTGGTTTTACCGCTTTCTCGCCCACCAGCAGTTGCTGATCGAAGAGGTGACAGCAGCTCATCTTACCGAGTTCGTCGTCTGGCTCCAGCACCCTGCACGCGCTTACCCCCACAAAGACCCTGTGACAGGTGCGCACCCCCTGGCTGCAAGCAGTATCAATCTCATTGTCCAGGAGGTTGCTGATCTGTATCGCTTCTTAGTCCGGCGAGGACTCGTTGCCCAATCACCCGTTGTGTATATTGCTGGTTCCAGGGGAAAGTGGGCCATTGAGCGGGATCTGTTGGCCCACACCCGGCACCGCTTGCACACGCAACGGATGGAGATGCGGGTGAAAGAGCCAGTACGCAGGCCCGCAACCATTTCCGAGCAGGAGTTCCAGACATTTGTGAACACCATCAGCACTGCGCGTTCCCCATACGCTGATCCTTCTGGCTTTCGCGACCGGCTGATCTGCCTGATGCTCAAAGAGGGAGGATTTCGGCTCGGCGAGCTGCTGGGGATGCGTCTCTCTGACCTGGATTTTGGCAAGCAGGGCGTCCATGTCCGGTTTCGCGCCGATAACGAGAACGGTGCACGCGCCAAGGCGGGCTATGGGCGAGATCGATTCGTCCATTTGCCTCCCTCGCTTCTGGGACTCCTGGATCTCTATTTGACGGAAGTCTGGATTGAAGCCTCCCCTCGCACCGATCATCTGTGGGTGGTGCTGAACAAGCATGCTCGGAATCGAAGAGGGCAGAATACTTATGGAACAGCCCTGAATGCTGCGGCGGTGGAGAGTATGTTTCAGCACTACAGCAAGCGATCGTGCATCCGGCTGCATCCCCATCAGCTTCGCCATTCGCACGCGACCGACCTGGTTCGTTCCTACCTGCGTGAAGGTCAATCGGTGGATTGGAAATTCATTCAGGAGCGGCTGGGCCACGCCAGTGTCGTTACCACCATGGAAACCTATGTGCATCTGGAGCGCGAGGACCACCAGCTCGCCTACCATACCTTTGTCACCAGAAGGAGTGCTACCTATGCCCCTACTCAAGAGGAAGAGGCGCATTGAGCCGCGCTGGACCATTGTGCAACGCAAACTGCTGGCCGTGCTGGAGCAGCAGGAGAATCGGACACTCGGCCTTGGAGACATCTGTCAGTTGGCCGGCTATGGTGACTGGGCCTGGGACCGAGCCACCAAAGATCCACGTTTTGTCTCCCGGCTGAACCAGCTTGGGATGTCAGTTGGCCAACCGTCTCGCGGTCGCTATCGCAAGCACCAGCGACACCAAGAGGCCTGCTTGGCTGCCGATCCCGAGGAGGAATTGGCGAAGGATATCTGGGATATGCGCAAGCTGCTCCCGGACTATCCGCGGCACCGATCTGCCACGTGCTTCATCGTGGATTTTACGACCCTGGTTGATCCTGACATGCGCGCGCAGGTGAAACGCTACTTTCGTCATCGGCTGATCCACTGGAAGGCTGGCACCTTCAAAAGCGTTTTAAACTCCCTGAGGCATCCGCTGAGATGGTTGCCCAAAGGGGTTCATCTGGGAACGATCACGAGGTCCCATATCGAACAGATGCTTCCCTTGCTTGCCCAAGATAGCCAGGATGCAAGATATCGCGGGTTACGACTGCTCCGGGAACTGTTCGAGTATGCCGCAAGCTCACCGTCCTGGCCAGGGCCTCGACCTCCGCGTGACCTGATCTGGATAGAAGATCTGTCCTATCCAAGAGCGACGCAGCCACGGCCACTTCCTCCCGATGTCCTTGAACAGTTTGATGCCTTGCTGGAACAAGCGATGAGCGCGTTGGAGGGAGGGCAGACCCCTGCGATTCTCTCGCCCACGTACTGGGACGCGCTCCTCATTCTGCGCCGAACCGGGATGCGCTTTGAGGATCTGGCTCATCTGAAGGCACCCGATGCTCATGGCAGAGGCGGTTGTCTGGTCCAGGATAGCGAGGACTACTGGTGGATTGCCATTGATCATCGGTTCACGAAAACAGGGCGCGACCATCGCATTCCCACACGGCAGAGTGACGGCACAATCGGGGCGATCCGGCGGCAACAGCAGCGAGCGCAAGCGTTTCCGAACCACTTTCAGGAAAACTACTTATTTCGCCACGCACGAGGCGTGCTCTGCGGCGAGACGTTCCGCATTGCGCTCCAGCAGAAACTTGCGCCGCATCTGCTCCATGAAGGAAAACCGTATCGACTGACGGCGCACCAGTTCAGGCATTCGCTGGCCACAGAGATGATCGAGCAGGGGGTGGATGTGTACACGGTCAAAGAGTTCCTGGGACACAAAAGCCTGGCGATGACCGAACGCTACATCCAGATGTACCTCAAGAGTCTCAAGGCCAAATACGATGCCTACCGTGCCAAACAACAGCCCGCTACCGCATCACTCACGATGAACGCCCAGCTGGAGATAGCCCCGCCGAAAGATGGGCCAGATGGAGGGTGGGTGGAGCAAAAAGTGGGGACACTCTATCGCTCCCCGCTCCCCGACGGCGTTGGCTGGTGTGAACATCTCGCTATGCTCGATCCTTGTCCGACACCACCACATTGCCCAACCTGTCCGAAGCTGCAAGCCTCGAAACAGCACTTGCCGACCTGGGAAAACAAGGCGCAGAACCTCCTCATTACGGTTGAGGCTCTTCGGGACAATCCCGTCTATGCGCGAGCCAAGCTGCGGCACGAACAAGAACTCCAGCATGCAGAAAGGGTGATCACCACGATCAAAGAGGAGGGATTTTGGGATGGACGTCTCCACAACAACTAAGCTCACACGGATCGAGCAATGTCAGGCCAATGCCAAAAAGCGATCTGAGCAAAAGCGCCAGGCGACTTTGACCGCTTTGGCTCAGCTCCAGCGCGAAAAGCGAACGATCACCAAAGCAGCAGTTGCACGCCAGGCCGGGGTCTCACTGGTTTTTCTCCGCAGCCACCCCGATCTGATGCAGGCGATTGAGGAAGCCGCAAGGACTCGGTCAACGTCAGCACTCCCAGTTCCCCCAGGCTCATCTGCGAAAGATCAGGTGATCGCAGCACTGCGCCGACGGTTGGATGAGATGAAGCAGCAGCTCGCGGCCAAAGACCGGGAGCTGCGCGGGAAACAACGGGAAATCGATCGACTCTATGGAAAACTAGCAGCAGCGAGCCCTCTCACCGACGCAGAGCTACGAATCGCTTTTGCTGATGTCTTGGATCGCCTGGGCCAGCTAGAAGTGCAGACTGGATAGGTGAACTAGTGAGCATCCCAGTCGGTAGTGTCGGCCAGAATTGTACTTTGCTGTGGAGATCGACTCGTGGTCTGATGATCTTATCAAGACTATCTCATGAACTCAGTTATCTAAAAAATCAGATAACATTGTACAGATACGCTCTCAGTCCTAGATGAAATGTGAAAATGAAATCGTGATTTGCCAATCAGAGGAAGCTTGCTTGATTAATTGCAGTAAACTATATATACTAGTGATCGATGTGAGCAGCCTCATCGCCTTTTCTATGGAGGCAGGAATCTGGCAGTGGCTGCGCGGCTGCGACCACAAGTGAATCCTGGGTAGACTTTTGCCCCTTTGTCTGCGCTTATAAGGACAGGTGTATGGACATTCGTGCTGACTATTTTGCTTTTGCTAAGGCCCATCCTGAGCAATTCGTGAATCCGCCTGAGGGCGGCTTTACGGTCCTTTTAGAGGATGGTGAGATTCGGGAGGCTGAAGCGTCCATGGTGCGGAAGTTGGAAGCTGAAGGGCTACCTTCTGACTGGGCACGTGTGGGCATAGTTTATCAGGATCAGTATGGTATGATCCTCCGCGATGCGGTGCGCTTTCCTGGTGGGGCCTTGGGGACATACATTCGCTTCATAAGCGGTGTGGATAGTACGCCTACGACAGTTGTACTCCCGTTCTATCAGGGCAAGGCGCTCCTCGTTCGCCGTTTCCGCCATGCGACGCGCACCTGGCACATGGAAATCCCACGCGGATTCGGGACGAAGAATATCTCTGCTGAGGACAATGCTCGCAGCGAACTGGCCAAAGAAATCGGGGCAAGTGTCTCACGTCTGGTTTCGCTTGGCCCGTTGGGTTCCGATCTGGAGAGCACTGAACTCTTCTATGCAGAGATTACGTCCTATGGGGAGCCGAATGCCCACGAAGGCATCACCGAAGTCGTGTCGGTGACAATACCAGAGCTTGAGCGTCTGATCCGCGAGGGTCAGATCACCGAAGCGTTTACTATTATGGCCTACACGCAAGCAAAGCTGCAGGGTCTGCTCTAAGTGGAAAAGCAAGTGTGGTCCTTGTTCAGCACGGGTAATAGGGCTAGAGGAATGAGAGGAACGGAGGAGACATGAGTACATTAGCGGACTATTTTGCTTTTGCCGAGGCTCATCCAGCGCTGTTTGTGAACCCTCCCAAGGGGGGATTCACCATTCTCCTAGATGAAGCAGAGATCCAAGAGGCGGAGGCACAGGCAGCACAGAGGCTGGAAGCACAGGGATTACCTGCTGAGTGGGTACGCGTCGGGATTGTCTATCAAGACCAGTATATCATGCTGCTGCGCGATGCGGTGCGTTTCCCAGATGGCTCACTGGGCGTCTGCACTCGCTGGGGAGGTGAGCAGGGTGCGCCCGGTGTAGTTGTGCTTCCTTTCTATCGCGGGCAGGTGCTCCTCGTTCGCCACTTCCGACATGAACTCCGCACCTGGGATCTCGAAATTATCCAGGGGTTTGGTATGCCTGGCTTGTCTAGTGAGGAATGCGCCCGCAGGGAGCTTGAGGAAGAAATAGGAGCTAGCATCTCACGCCTGGTTTCGCTCGGTCAGGTGCATCCGGATACTGTCTGGGGTGCAGACTATGTCGAGCTTTTCTATGCAGATGTAGAGTCTTACGGGGAACTAGAAGCGCAGGAGGGCATTACTGAGCTCCTGCCAACATCAGTGTCAGAATTGGAGCGGATGGTCCGCGAGCGTGAGGTTACCAATGTGTTCCTGCTGGTAGCTTACACGCGAGCGAAGCTCCAGGGCCTGCTCTGAGGTAGAGAGGGTTGCTCTATCTTTGCACTTTTCTAAACTGAGCTTGAAAAAAGGATACCTATTTTTTTGTCACTTTTTCGTGAAATCTTACACTCAGGAGGTGGTCGAATATGGAATGGTTTAAGCAGCGGTTTCGCAACGTGTTTCGCTCGCGTCCTATATCCGCGAGGTCTGAGGCTGATCCGCGCAGATGGCGGCCTGAACGCAGAAAGAGAGAACTCCCTATTAAGGTATGGGAGAACACAGAGTTTTATGCTTTGGAACGGGAAGATCTTGAGGAAGTCGCGGTTGTAGCACAGGCGCTTGACAACCAATGGGTATCAAGGAGACAGCTCAGAGAGATGCTGAAGAGCAGCCAGAAGAATAGCCAGTTGCTTGGCCTCAAAGATATTGAGGCTAGGCGTGCCCCTCTCGCCCGGGCTGAATACATACGTTCGCTGATTACCACGGAGCAAGTGCTGATCAACCGTGCGTTCTTGTACAACACCGAGACTGTACGGCGAGACTACGTACAGCCGGGGGAGAGTCAAGAGGCTTTCACTGAGTTGCTGGGTAGTGGGGTGATAGTTCCTTATCTCTTGAAAGAGCAAGTCCCAATCCAACCTCCAAAGAGCTTCGACACAGATAAAAGTGGGTTCTCGGTGGACAAAGAAGCTTTCGAGAAGTGGGTACAGATCTGCCATGAGACGCGTCCACATTGCATACGTCTATCATGGGATGAGCAGGAAAACAACAATTTGACGAACGTTATGGTCCGGCGGTTTCGTGCATGGGCCTCTACCTTGCATCTTGTTGCGGATGCGGGAAGCTTTGACCTGTTTATGCGCGACCTTGGTGTACCAGCCGAAGATAAGGATAGGTTCTTGAAGCATCTCAGGGACGTAGCCCGGTGGAGTATAGATAATTCCGACACGCTAACAAGGGAGGAAATATATAAACGCTTCGTTGTGGCTGATGAGACGAAGCCCGTAGACGGCAAATATGATCCGAAAAAGCCATTCTCTGGCCAGATTAAGCAGCTGGCTGATCTTAGCTATAACATAAACCTTCCAGACGCGCTCGAACGTTATGCTCTTACGCCGATCGACGCGCTACCGCGCACAGCACTCCAGGAACTGACCGTAAAGTCCGGGCAAAGTGGCAACTACATCACCTACGACGAACTCAAGCGTCTCCTCCAGCGGGAGTGGTTTGCAGCTCTCAATGTTGCGGGTGGTGAGTTCCTGAGTTCGCTGAACTTCCTGACGCTTTCAGACGTGAAAGCAATCCGCGCTACTGACCAGTGGGCTGCTTATATGGAGGAGTTGCGGGGTTTGCTCACGTATCCGCTGGAACTCGATACACGAGGACAGAGAATCTATGAGCAATATATCAACTTTGCCAGGGTTCTCTCTCGTTTTGCAGCCAAGGGGGACAGTAGGCGACTGGCGAAGTGGCAACCGGCCCTAACCTTGGTGCTTACCATTGGCTCTGCGGTAGTATCGGCAGTATGGAATCCACTTGCATCTGACTTCACAGGTCGGGTAGAGTATATCGTGACGGGTAGAGTTGCAAAGGATGTAGCCAGCGTCGTTGGTCGACTCATCATCGGCGGTGTTGCTGGAGTACATGCACAAGCTCAGTTGGAAACAGGTATGGATTTCATGCGAGCGCGAGTAGGCGATGCACAGGCTCTATTGACAGCTTTGCAGGGAGAGTTGGACATAAAGCAGCAAGCCAGTGACTTCACGGTGAAGTCGGAGGATCTTTACGATCCAAACATCAACTACTCCGAGGATATTGAGATGATCCCCGGAGGGGTGTGAATGCTGGCCGAAGAGTGAGCCATCTGCTGATGCGATTTCAGAGCCAATTGACGGTTCCGCTATCAAGCAAAGAAGCTGCTCGATGGCAAAGCAAGCGACTTCCATTTTAGGCCAGCGAGTGGCTCATTCTTTCTTCGATAGCGATCGTAACCAGAGGCAATACGCTGAGTACAGAACCGCAGAAGAAAGAATCGATGATAATAACTATCTCAAGGTCCTTATCGTCTGGGGCGAAGATCTCTTGCCCTGACGCAGACTCCGAAATCTTATTTTTGCGGTGATGTATTGAGGACGTTGTAACAGTTCCAGGAGCAGAAGCTACATGAAGAATTCAGAGCAATACTTTGAGCTCGTCATGCAGCAAAGGCTGATCGACCACGGGATATCCCAAGCGTGGGCGAGAGAGTGGTCGCAAGTCGGCATCGCGTTTCGTGATCAATACTTGCTGCTGCTTCGTGATGCCGTGCGCTTTCCAGACGGCACAGTGGGGACCTACATTCGCTTTGTAGACCCAAGAGATGGTGTCCCCGGCGTAATTGTCCTTCCTATTTATCAGGGGCAAATTCTCCTGCTCCGCCATTTCCGACATGCAACGCGCTCCTGGCATCTTGAAATCCCGCGTGGATTTGGGTGGCAGGGCTTGACCAGTGAAGAAAGTGCCAGCAGAGAACTGGAAGAAGAAATAGGAGCAACACCTTCACGCCTGGTTTCTCTGGGCCAGACCTATCCAAATACTGGTATGACTTCAGAATGCGATGAACTCTTTTATGCAGAAGTCGAATCCTATGGTAATGCGGAGGCCCAGGAAGCCATTATCGAAATCTTGCCGACATCGTTACCTGAATTTGAACGTATGCTTCGTGAAAATGAGATTACCGATGGATTTACACTGGCAGCCTATGCTCGGGCCAAGTTAAAGGGTTTGCTCTAGATACAGAGAAAAGGTGATTCTTTTTGAGCAAACCCTGGCTCAGGCAATGCTCTTGGGCGGCGTGGCTTAGGATTTCTGTAGCTCTCCGAAACGCGTATTCAGCAGGGAGGCTTGCGCTCAGTGAAAGTGAATCTCGCAGATGTTTGTGTGGTTATCTCCGATATCGACTATACCCTGGTAGATTTTGGCAAAGGGCATCGGGCCGCGATAGAAGCATTGGCAAGTATCTTTGGAAGGCATTTCGCTGACGAGGTGAGCAGGATATTTCATTTAGTGCTCGAAGGACTTAGAAGGGCTGAAGACGACACAGGTTGGGAAGAAAGACGTGCGTTTCAAGAGGTGATGGACCAAACAAAACAACTAAAGGCTCAGT
>WNGL01004273.1_pt1 | contig 19637 bp, 20 predicted proteins | sample 5400591 | NCBI WGS metagenome assembly WNGL01 (sample SAMN13153377, study PRJNA577476) | soil metagenome | isolation source: 80 cm soil or saprolite under Garry oak tree replicate 1 | place: USA:California | collected 2016-06-15 | reverse complement strand
GTGATCGTGGGTTTGACAGGCAGTCTCTTCATGGTCGTCCTATGCATAAAAGGGCGCTGCTGCGCGGCCGGCGGCTGACGCCGCAGCTGAACTGTGATGGGCTGGACCGGCCGAGGCCTGCTCGGTATTCATCAGCATCCGCCTGCTGATCCCCGGGGTGCCGCGGTCTGGCCGGTTCATCAAGGTGCGTGGACAGCGACGCGGTGCAGCCTGCAGGTCGCTGGGCGAACCGTCCGATGGCCGGCTCGTGATGGCCGGGGCGCACAGCAGCTGGTCATCGCCGGCTCCGTGCGCGGTGCAGCAGCCGGCCCTGGGCGGGGCTACCGCTGATGAACGCGAGGATGTCGGCATTGAGGCGATCATGGTCGCTGGCGTACAGGCCCGGCTGCCTCGAAGCTGGCACACCAGGCGGGGACGTCAGCCGTGGTGGGCGCCACCAGCACGAGCCGGGCGATGCGGGCATCGCCGTGGCGGCTGAGGTAGCGGATGGCTTCTTTGGATCCCAGCGAGTGGCAGACGAGGGTGATGTCCTCAAGCCCGAAATGGCCGATGACGGCGGCCAGGTCGTCGGCCATCGTGTCGAGGTCATAGCCGGTCCCGGGCCGGTCAGAGCGGCCGTGGCCGCGGCGGTCGTACAGCACGCAACGCAACCCGGCGCCGGCGAGGGCGGGGACCTGGTAGTTCCACCGGTCCGACCGCAAGCCCCAGGCGTGGACGAACACGACAGGCGGGCCGATTCCCCAATCGGTGACAAACAGGCTGGTGTGGTCGGCGGTTTCGATGAACGGCATGAGTTCTCCTCTAGCGGCATTGCCGACGGCGTTTTCCGCCCGGCTCCCTTCAATGGCCCGTCGCCCCGCGGCCCCGTCAGCCGGGTCCGGATGCGCGCTGCCCTGGGCCGGCGCCGGTGGCGTAGGAGGATTCCGCGGCGGCCTTTATCGCGCGCAGGGTGGTGCTCATGCTGGCCCGCAGCCCGTCCCGCCTGGCAGCGATGATCTCAGCGGCCCGGTCCGGCGCCTGCGCCGCGGCTGCCCGCAGGTAGCTGGCGCCGGGTCCGTGGGTGAAACTTTGCCGGACCCTGCTGCTGCCGCCGGGGAGCGGGTCGATCCGGTACCGCCACGACGAGGACGGGCGGGCGGGGTCACCGCTGTCATCCAGGACCACCCACGCGAACGCGCGGGGCCGGTCCGCCTCGGTGACCACGCAGGTCACCTCGTACTCGAAGCCATCCGGGAACCGGTTGTGCCCGGTGAACCTGGCGCCGGGCTGCGGCCGGCCGGGCTCGGCGAGCCAGGCCGCCCGGACGCATTCCGGGCTCCACCCACCGACCCGCGTCACGTCGACGACCGGGTCCCACACCAGCTCCGGCCGGACGGCGACCACCTCGTCGGCGGCCGCCGTCAGCCCGGTCACCTTGTAGGCGATCTGGCCGCCGTTGGTGCCCAGGAACTCGGTCATTTCTTCCTCCAGGTTTGCTGATAATGCTGTTCTAGCGGGGGTTCTGGCTCAGGGCGCGTCGTGGTGGCCGATGGTGGAACGGCCGCCGGGTGCGTCGCCGCGGAGCCTGCTGCCCCGGTCCGGCACGGGCGCCAGATGCCGGCGGACGGCGTGCCGTAGTAGCCGGGGCCGGTGTCGTCGTCCTTCCATGACCGCGGGGCTGCCGGGCCTCGGCCGCGGCGGAGGTTAGGCCTGATCATGGTGCCTCGGTACCGGCCCGGCCGGTGTCCAGCCGGCGCACGGAGATCAGGCAGAGCCCGAGGTCGCGGACTTTGGTCAGCAGCCCATGCAGCGCGGCCTGGTCAGCGACCAGGCCGCAGATGACCGTCTCCTCTCCCTGGCCGCTGATCTGGAGGCCGTCGAACCAGGCGGCCCACCGGCCGTCCAGGACACCCACCACGTGGATCTCATACCAGGCAGACCCGCCCAAGGCGCTCACCCCGGCTCCAGCCAGCGCCCGGCCGGAACGGCACAGCGTGCCATGCCCGGCGGCGCTGGTTGCGCCCGCCGCAACGACCCGCAGCTTCCTTGCCATGCCCGGGCGGGCCCGAGGGCAGCCATTCCTGTCCTTCCCGACGGTTGCGTTTGCTTCATCTGCAGACGGTAAGAGCGGACGCAGGGGCTGGGCGTCACCCGAAGGTGGCATGGGAGTGGAATCTTGCGGTGGTGCTGGGCGCGCCTATCCGGGACCATCCCCGCCGAGGCTGGCCGAGCGGCCCCCTTGCTCCACATAGCCTGCGACATGGGCTCGGACCGGCAGCATCGCCGCTCACAGGACCCGCCAGCCCCGGCGCGCGATCGCGCAAGCTGTAATGTACTCGTGGGCGTATGGCCTGACGGTGACTCACCGCCCTGAGCTGCCGCCCGGCTGAGTGGAGACACCAGATGACGGACAGCGGCTCGCTTCCGCGCGATAAGCCTGCTGGCCCGGGGCGACCGGTCACCGATGGCTGATCCGCCTGTGGCGGCCCCGGCGGGGGCCGCCGTGTCCGGGCAGGATGTGTTGCTGGCCACCAAGCTGCATGTGCCCGGGCCGCAGCCGGGTTTTGTGCCGCGCCCGCGTCTGGCGGAGGCGCTGGGCGAGGGCCTGGCGCGGGGGCGGGTGCTGGTGTGCGCTCCGGCGGGATCCGGCAAGACGGCGCTGCTGGCCGACTGGGCCCGCGGCGGCGGGCGGCCGGTGGCGTGGCTGGGCCTGGACGGCGGCGACAGCGACCCGGTCCGGTTCTGGCGCTACGCGGTGGCCGCGCTGGACCGGGTCCGGCCGGGGCTGGCCGGGCGGGTGGGCCCGATCCCTGCCCCGTCGGCCCCGAGCTCGTTCGAAGGGCTGGTGACGGCCCTGATCAACGAGCTGGCCGCCGATGACGGCCCGGATGAGGTGCTGCTGGTCCTGGATGACTACCACCTGGTCGATTCCGGGACGGTGCACGAGTTGGTGGCGTTCTTGCTGGAGAACCTGCCGCCGGGCCTGCGGGTGGTGGTATCCGGCCGGGCTGACCCGCCGCTGCCGCTGGCGCGGCTGCGGGCCCGCGGCCAGTTGGCGGAGCTGCGCGCCGCCGACCTGCGCTTCACCCCCGAGGAGGCGACGGCGCTGCTGGGTGAGACGGCCGGGCCGGGCCTGCCCGGCGAGGCGGTCGCGGCGCTGGTAGCCCGCACCGAGGGGTGGGCGGCGGGGCTGCAGCTGGCCGGGCTGTCGCTGCGGGGGCGCGCGGATGCGGCCGGGTTCGTGGCGGCGTTCAGCGGCAGCCACCGTTTCGTGCTGGACTACCTAGCCGACGATGTCCTGGCCGACCAGCCCGGGCAGGTGCGCGCGTTTCTGCTGGAGACCTCGGTGCTGGAGCGTTTGACCGGGGAGCTGTGTGATGCGGTCACAGGCCGGGCCGGTAGCCAGGCGATGCTGGAGCAGGTGGAGCGGGCCGGGCTGTTTGTGGTGCCGCTGGATGAGGTGCGCGGCTGGTGGCGCTATCACCACTTGTTCGCCGACTTGCTGCGCGCCAGGCTGCAGGCTGAGCAGCCCGGCCGGGTGCGGGCGCTGCACCGGGCCGCGGCTGCCTGGTGTGAGGAGCATGATCTGGCCGATGACGCGGTGCGGCACGCGCTGGCGGCCGAGGACACGGCCTGGGCGGCGCGGCTGGTGGAGCGGCACGTCGAGGCGCTGCTGGGCCGCAGCGAGGGCGTGACCTTGCGCCGCTGGCTTTCGGCGCTGCCGGCGCAGGCGGTCCGCGACCGTCCGCGCCTATGCCTGGCTCAGGCGTACAGCGCCGCCATGGGCTTCCAGCTGGAGGCACTCGAGGCCCTGCTCGATGACGCCGAGCGCGCCTTCGCGGTCAGCGGCGACGAACCGTATGAGCCGTCCCTCGGACCGCCACACGGTGACAGCGTGCTGGCCAATGTCCCCGCGGGGATCGCGTTCCTGCGCGCCTCGCTAGCGCGGCTGCGCGGTGACGCCGCCGTAGCCGCCGAGTACAACCAGCAGGCCCTGGCCCAGCTGGACGAGAACGACTGGCTGATGCGCCTCTTCGTGCGCTGGAACCAGGCGGCAGCGGACTGGCTGGGCGGACGGCTCGAGCCGACCGAGCGCGGCCTGGCAGAGGTGCTCGCGCAGCGGCAGGCCGCCGGCGCCGGGTTCTTCGCTGGCTTTCTCCCCATGCGCGTCTGCTATGACCTGGGCGAGGTGCAGCGCGCCCAGGGCAACCTGGACGCGGCACAGGCGACCTACCGGCAAGCGCTGGCGGAGACCGGCGAGAGCAGCCAGACAGCCACCACAGGCCCGGCGCACGTGGGCCTGGCCCAGGTCCTGTACGAGCGGGACGAGCTGACCGCCGCCCTCGACCACGCTATCCGGGGCGTCGCGCTGTGCCGACAGCTCACCTTCACCCAGTCCCTGGCCACCGGCCTGGCGGTGGTGGCCCGGATCCGGCACGCGCAGGGTGACGCGGCCGGGGCCCTGGCGGCGATGGGCGAGGCCGGGCAGGCCGGGCTGAGCCCGCAGGTGGTCAACCTGCTCAACCCGGTGCCGTCGCAGCGGGCACGGCTGCTGCTGGCGCAGGGCGACGTCCGGGCGGCCGCCCAGTGGACAGTGGCTGCTGCTCTCAGACCGGACGACGAGCCCGATTACTCCCGCGAGCCGGGCTATCTGGTGCTGGCCCGGGTGCTTCTCGCGCAAGACCGCTCAGGCCAGGCCCTGGAGCTGCTCGATCGGCTGCATGCCCTGGCGGCCGGCCAGGGCCGGGCCGGCAGCGTCATCGAGATCGGCGCGCTGCGGGCGCTGGCACTGGCGGCCTGCGGCGATCACGCCAGCGCCCTCGGCGTGCTGACCGAGGCGCTCACGCTCGGATGCCGGCACGGCTATGTGCGGGTGTTCGCCGACGAGGGCGCGCCGATGCGTGCCCTGCTGGCCGAGTTGCCGGCTGCCCGGCCGGGCCAGCCGCACGCGGCCCGCGGCATCGGCCCCGGTTACCTGGCCGCGCTGGCGCGCGCCTGCGGCCAGCCAGACACCGCGCCCCCCGGCAGCCGGGCCGCCGGCGCGGCGGCGGGCCTGATCGAGCCGCTGACCGGCCGCGAGCTGGAGGTGCTGCGGCTCATCGCAGCGGGCAAGTCCAACCAGCGCATCGCCCACGACCTGGTGGTAGCGCTGGACACGGTCAAAAAACACGTGACCCACGTGCTGGGCAAGCTCGGCGCCGCCAACCGCACCGAGGCCGTCGCCCGGGCCCGCCAGCTCGGCCTGATCCCCTGACACCGCCCCCCAGCCGGCCCGGTAGCACCTTCGGGTGACCGATCGCCGCCCCGCGAAACTCCACCCGGCAGCCACCTTCGGGTGACGCGCCACGGCGGCCCGGATCTGTACCGTTCCCCGAAGAGCCAGGCCAACAAGACCGGGCTGGCCGCCATCGGCCACCCATCGCTGACCAGGGAGATGAGAAACGGTGCAGCAGATCCGTATCCGCCGGCCGCGGGTCCGGCGCGAGCGCCCGTGGCATGAGATCCTCCCGCCCGACCCGCGGGACCCCGACGTGGTCCGGGCCAAGGCGCTCGCCCGTACCGGTGACCGGTCCGGCGGAACAATAGCCAGGCAGTCACCTTCCCGGCCCGCCGAGACAGCGGGCTGACGAGACTCCGATGAATCACCAGTGAGGGGAACACATCAATGCACCCGTACCTGATGCAAGAGATCGCCCGCCAGCGCCAGGAGGACCTGCGCCGGGCAGCACGGCACTACGGCCCGGCTGAGCGCCGCAGCCACCGCCGGTGACCGCGGCAAGAACGATCCGCCCTGGAGGCGGACGTATGCGAGCCAAGCCCATGATCCTCGTCGCGCTGCTGCTGGCGGCGTTCCGCTCAGTGTGAGAAAGCTCTGATGTTCACCCAGTTCCTCAGCACCGCAGCGACCGTCTATGGCGTGCTGGGCGCCCTTAAGACGCTCCTGCAGACACGGCAGATGCTCGCCCGCCGCTCATCGCGTGACGTCTCGGCAGGCTTCTTGGCCTCCTATATCGGCGGCTACGCCATCTGGCTGGCCTACGGACTGGCCACCGGCAGCCTCCCGCTGATTGTCGTGGACACCGTTGGCCTGCTGTGCGGAGGGCTGACGCTCGCCGTCACTCTGTCCCTCCACGGCTCACTTATCCGCCCAGCCACCTGGAACAGCCGCAACACGACTTCAATCTCACAAAGACCCGCAGCCTGAGGAGCGAGATGGACACCATCAGCGAGAAGCACGGCGTAGATCAGGCGGCCACCGGCCCGGCCCAGTCGGAGCCAGTGGTCAGCGTGCGCGGCCTGGTCAAGCGCTACGGCAGCCGCGAGGCGGTCGCGGGCATCGATCTGGAGGTGCGGCGAGGGGAGATCTTCGCCGTCCTCGGCCCGAACGGCGCGGGCAAGACCACCACGGTGGAGATCCTCGAAGGCTTCCAGCAGCGCACCGAGGGACACGTTTCGGTCCTGGGGCACGACCCGGCCACGGCGGGCGGCGCCTGGCGGGACCGGGTGGGCGTGGTGTTGCAGGAGGCCGAGCCCGAGCCCGGCCTGACCGTCCGGGAGTGCCTGGCCCTGTACGCCGGGTTCTACCGGGCGCCGCGGGATATCGACGAGACCATCGCCGTGGTCGCCCTCACCGGCCAGGCGGGCGCGCTCGGCACCAGGCTGTCGGGCGGCCAGCGGCGCCGGCTCGATTTCGCCCTCGCCCTCATCGGCGACCCAGAGCTCATTTTCCTGGACGAGCCGACCACTGGTTTCGACCCGTCCGCCCGCCGCGCCGCCTGGGAGGTCGTGGCCGGGCTCCGGGACCTGGGCAAGACCGTCTTCCTCACCACCCATTACATGGACGAGGCGGAATACCTGGCCGACCGGATCACGGTGCTCTCCGCCGGGCACATCGTCGCGGAGGGCACCCCGCGGACGCTGGGCGGACGTGACCACATGACCACCGCCATCAGCTTCACGCTCCCGGACCACGTGCAAGCGCGTGACCTGCCACCCGGGCTAATACCGCTGACCGAGCCAGGGCCGGGAGGATCGACCGTCCTGCGCAGCCAGAGCCCGCTCGCCCAGCTCCAGCTGCTCGGAAACTGGGCGCTCAGCCGCGGCTTCGACCTTCCCGACCTCGACGTCCACCGCCCCTCCCTAGAGGAGGTCTACCTCTCCCTGACCGGACCCGCGAGCACAAAGGACCAGCGATGATCAGGATGACCCTGCACCTGTCCGGCTACGACCTGCGCGCCTTGGCCCGCAACCGCCAGTCCCAGTTCTTCACCCTGGCGCTGCCGGTGCTCTTCCTGGTGATCTTCGCGTCGGTGTTCGGCGGCAGCGGGAACACCACCGCCGTCGCAGGCGGACCGATCAGCACGCCGGTGTACTACGTGCCCGGCATTATCGCTCTCGGGATTATCGCGGCGTGCTTTGGCAACCTGGCCGCCTCGGTGACGACCCAGCGCGAACGCGGCGTGCTGAAACGCCGCCGCGCAACCCCCGTGCCCGCCGCTGCCGTCATCGCGGGGCGCGTGCTCACCCAGGTCGCCGTCGCCGTGGTCATGGCCGCCGTCCTGCTCGGCATCGGATGGGCCGCCTACGGCGCCCACGTCTCCAGCCGCACCGCCCTGGCCCTCGCGGTCACCGTGGTGACCGGCGCCGCCAGTTTCTGCTGCCTCGGTTACGCGCTCACCTCCCTCATCCGCAACGAGGATGCCGCCCTGCCCGCCGCCATGGCGACTACGCTGCCGCTGTACTTCATCTCCGGGGTGTTCGTCGCCGTCACCGTACTGCCGCACTGGCTGGCAGACGCCGGAGAGATCTTCCCGGTCCGCCACCTGGCCAACGCGCTGCTCGTCGCCTACAACCCGCACACCACCGGGCTGGGGTTCGCCGGCAAGGACCTGCTCATCGTGGCCGCATGGGGAACCGCGGGCCTCCTCATCGCCATCCGCAAATTCAGCTGGCTGCCGCTCGGACGCTAACCGGGCAGCTACCCACCTAAACAGGAGGAACCATGGCCACCGAAGTCCAGACCCATGCCGGACGATGCTCCACGCACAGAACAGTCCAGGCAACACGGGAAGTCCCGGAAATGGGATTCCCCTACGTCGTCTACGCCATCTGGCGGGCCCTCGCCCAGCGCCGCCCGTTCCTCTGCCCAGAATGCGGAGCAGCCGTCCAGGCAGCCTGAGCCCGTTATATGCCCGGTCCTGTCCGCCCGGCGCTGTGGCGTCACCGCGACTTCCCGTGGCGCTGGTCTCCGGCGCACTCGAGGTGTTCTCCTGGTCGCCTACACCAGCTACCTGCCAGCGCTGGTCGGCCCGGAGCAGCTGATGGACGGCAACGGCAAGCTCATCACCACGCAGTCCATGGCCCAGGCCGCCGGGCCGGGCCTGGGTGCGCTGCTGGTGGGGCTGACAGGCGCGGCCGTTGCCCTGGGCAGCGACGCGCTGTCATTCGCGGCCTCGGCCGCCCGCCTGCTGGCCATCCGGCGTCGCGAGCCGCGACACACCGCGGCCGCGCGCCAGGCCCGGCCGGGGTTTCGCGCCGAGGCCGGGGCCGGCCTGAGTTATGTGCTGCGCGAGCCGATCCTGCGCCGCGCGGTGGCCTGGAACGGCACGGCCAACTTCTTCGTGATCATGGTGGAGACGCTGGACCCGGTGTTCCTGATCCGGGCAGTGCACCTACGGCCGGCCTACGTCGGCGTGCTGCTGGCCCTGGGCGCGGCGGGTGGCGAGGCCGCCGGGCCGCTCACTCGGCGAATCGGCTCGGCCCCGGATCAGCTGGCTGTCGATGACGGTGTTCTCGCTGCCGGGCCTGCTCATCCCGCTGGCCGGGCCGGGCTGGCGGGTGCTGCTGTTCGCGGCTGGCTGGATCGCCTGGACGTTCGGCTCCATGCTGTGCAGCATCGCGCTGGGCAGCGTCATCGGCATGCACGCCACCCTCTGGGTCGCGGCGGTCGGCGGCTGGTCGTCCGGGCTGTGGCTGTATCTCCCCGCTGCGCGACCAGCGCGACCTGCCCGGGGTGATGGCGCCTGCGCCGGACGCCCGCTAGGAGATCGCGGACCGGCTCGGCCTCCACTTGACCACAGCGGTCCACCTGTTCAACACGCTCGTCGACCCGGGGCTACCTGGAGAAGCACGGACGTGCATACACCCTGTACACCAGCAAGGTGCTGCGCCTGCGCACTCCCTGACTGAGGTGATGACGCTCGCGTAGGCGCCGAGGAACCGGTCAGCCCTGTATGGGGCGGCGGCTCGGTTATCTCTAGCTCCGGGTGTGGTGTGGCGGGCCAAGCTGGTGACGGATGGCTTCTTTAGACCCCAGCGAGTGGGCGACGAGGGTGGTCTCGTGTAGATCAAAGTGGCCGATGACGGCGGCCAGGTCGTCGGCCATGGTGTCGATGTCGTAGCCGGTGGCGGGCCGGTCGGAGCGTCCGTGGCCGCGCCGGTCATACAGCACGCACCGCAGCCCGGCGGCGGTGAGCGCGGGGACCTGGTAGTTGAACTCGTCTGACCGCAGTCCCCAGGCGTGGGTAAACACGACCGGCGGGCCGCTGCCCCAGTCGGTGACGAACAGGCTGGTGTGGTCAGCGGTTTCGATGAACGGCATGTCTTGTCCTTTCGGTTCTGGGCGAGTGATGAGCTTCGGCGGCCGCTGGCAACCGGTCGCGGTGCGGCGAGACGAGCCGCCGCCCCGTCGCGACCGCGGGCTTGGCCGCTATGGGTACCGGGCGTCCACGGAGGTAATGACGCGCCCGGTGGCGATGTCGTAGACATGGCCGGAGACGCGTCACGCGGGCCGCCACATCACGCCGCGCCAGGGTGGCTTCACCCTCGTACCAGAGGGTGCCCGCGCTCCGGAGGGGCTGCCTACTGGCGTGGACGGATACGCGCGCAGAGCCTTCGCAAACTTCCGGGAGTGATGACGGCAAAAAGTGATCGGCCCTTGCGGGGTCATGAAGCTCACATGCGCCTCAGTCCCAGGGCCGCATTTGTCACAGATTTCCAATTGGCCTCCTAAGTTCCCTGGGCGGCGTGCACGTCCAGTGCGAGCCGGTGATCAGCCGCCCGGGCCGGCTCCGGGCCGCCCCGGCTTCCTTCGTCTGGCCGAGGATCTCGGTGCGCCTGCGACAGCCCTTCGTATACGGCCCTCAGCAAGCCAGGCGGGAACTGGTCCTTGGCCGCGGCCACGAACTCGAAGCCGACGGCGACGGTCTCCGCGCGGCCCGCGCACATGGGAAGCCGACCAGCGAGGTTCCCTGGGAGTAGCGCGGCAGCCCGAGATCGAGGCCAGTGGCCGCGCCCAGCTTGACGATCGCCTGCCGGTGCTGCCGTCGAGACGCGACTCGAACGCTCCGGTGGGCCCCAGCCAGAGCGCGTCGGTGGGGGTGCCGACCGAGCGGGCCGCGAAATATCCGAAGCCCTCCTGGTGGAGCCCGGCGGCAGGAGCTGGCTGGCGAGCACGACACGGGTGCGCTGGCCGGTGCTCGGCCAGGGCGCTGCCTGCTTGAGCGCGTCGATCTTGAGCTGCATCCTCTTCACCTCTATTCCGCGGTGGCAGTAAGCGGGGTGGTGGCGGGCAGCGGCGCCCGCGGAGCCCTCCCCAGCGCGGACACGGCCGTGAGGTGCAGGACGAAAAGCAGCGGCACGGTCGCTGTCGGGATCAGCGCAAGCGGCAGCTCGGTGATCGGCGCACTCGACGGCGTGACGTTAAGCAGCCCGAATCCGGTGAGCGCTCCGAGGGTCAGGGCCACGACCAGGTCAGTGATGCCGAACGCGTTGAACCACAACGCAGCGCGGCGGCCGGTGCCCTGTGCGAGCCTGCGCGCCACCAGCGGCGCGGCGATACCTGCAGCGATGTCGCCCAGGCCCGCAGGCAGGGCGAACAGTGCCGGCAGGTGGCCGAAGGCCATGTAGAGCAGGAAGGCCACCCCGGCCACGCGGGCGTGTGCGGAAGCTCCAGGCGGCTGGTCATGCCCGGTGCCGCCAGGGCGCGTGCCACCACTGGGATCTGGCGCAGTGCCAGCAGCAAGCCCAGGTAGCCGGCCACCGCGACCGGAAACCACGGCAGCGTGCGGTACCAGCCGTGACCGGCGATCACCGCGCTGGCGGCCAGCCAGCCGCCGAACACGGCGGCCGCGGCCGCGGCGAGCAGCGCCGCACGCCTCCGGCCCAGGCCGGAGCGCACCGCGCCGCCGTACAGCACGATGCAGGTCAGAGCCGCGACCGTGGTGGGCCCGGCGATAATGATCACCCACAGATAAGCAGGCGGGTCGTACATGACATCCTCCATCAGCAGATGGGCAGCCTGGCTCTTCGGGGAACGGTACGGATCCGGGCCGCCGTGGCGCGTCACCCGAAGGTGGCTGCCGGGTGGAGTTTCGCGGGGCGGCGACCGGTCACCCGAAGGTGCTACCGGGCAGGCTGGGGGGTGGCGCGATATACGGCTGATTGCCGTTCATCGGCTGTACGCGGGGTCTGGGGGCGGTCACGGGGAGGCGGCGGCCGCGAGCATTGTGCCCGCTGCCCGTTTGGCTTGATCGCTTGCCTTGTGTGGTGCGCCGGCGTCGAACGGTGGCTGCGGGTCATATTCGATGACCAGCTGAATCCCTTCGGCCACTGCTGGCCCGTGGACCCGCCCGGTCAGTGCCAGCGTCATGTCGATACCGGCCGAGACACCCGCGCCGCTAACGAACGGTTCATCAAAGACGACGCGGCCGGGGCAGACGCGGTCAGCGAGTCCAGTGTGCCGGTGGGCACCACCACCAGCCCAGCGTCGGCCCTGACCGGGTCCGGCCCGGTCGCGATGAAATGAACCTCAGCGCCGGGCCAGCGGGCGATCACCTCGTATGGCCCGGCCAGATCAAGCGCCGTGAACTGCTCATAGAGGACAAATGCGATCTTCACTCCGTGACCCCTATCGGTGGGGATTGATGCCTTGACCGCTGGAACCGGTGCGGAAACGGCCACGGCGACGCATACAGCGCTGGCCATGTCCTCGGGCCGAAATCGCAGTCAGATGTCTCCACCCGCTCAAGCCGCTGCCGGGCCGTCTGCCTGGACGGCTGCTCCGCATTCTGGGCAGAGGAACGGGCGGCGCTGGGCGAGGGCCCGCCAGATGGCGTAGACGACGTAGGGGAATCCCGTTTCCGGGACTTCCCGTGTTGCCTGGACTGTTCCATGCGTGGAGCATCGTCCGGCATGGGTCTGGACTTCGGTGGCCATGTGGTTCCTCTCCAGACGTCTCAGACCGCTCGTGCGACGCCCTGGACGGCGCGCAGCCGGCCGTCTGCCAGCGCGGCGGTGAGGTTCTTGGCTTTCGGTTCGAAGTCGGGGACGAAGGCCTGCAGTCCGATCGGGCTGGGAGGCAACGTGAGCAGCGCCTGCATCATCGCGGCCGCTTGGTCGGTGAGGTCGTTCCATTGCTCGATCTCGAAGCCCGCGGTTTCGATGGCCGTGCGCAGCCGGTCGGGTGTGGTCAGGTGGCTGTATTCGGGCCGGTCGGCCCAGGGCATCGGAAAGTCGGGTTCGCCGTCCTCGCCGGCGACGATGTCCCAGAGAGCCAGCCTGCCGCCGGCGGCCAGGACCCGGCGTGCCTCCTCGTAGAGGAGGGCCTTGTCGGCCACGTTCATCTGCACGTGCTGGCTGAACATCAGGGTGAAGGTCGCGTCCTTGAACGGCAGGTCCGTGACGTCTGCCTGGCGCACGGAGATGCGGTCGTCAAGCCCGGCAAGCTGGTTGAGCCAGCGTGCGGTCAGACAGTATTCCTCGGTGAGATCCACGGCGACCACGTGGCAGCGGCTGCGTTCGGCGACGTAGCGGGCTGTTCCACCGATTCCGCTGCCGGCGTCGAGAACCTCGTCGCCGGGGGTGATCCCGGCCAGATCGACCAGTTGGGCGGTGGCGATGCGGCCCATCGTGTGGAAATCCTCAAGCAGAGCGAGGTCCTCGGGCCGAAGGTGGTCGAGGTCTTTCCCCGCGGCTATGAGTGCCTGCTCGATGGCCTGCCGGGAAGCGCCGGTCGAGTACTGCGTCTCGATCTGGATGTCTGTCACGTCAACGCCTTTCAGGTCGAACTACTTGCGTGGTTAGGGGTACTTTCACCTGGGTCAGAACCAGCCAGGCCGTCCTCAATGGAGCCCAGGGCCTGCCTTTGGGTGCATGTCGCTGGTCAAGACCGTGCTTCGTGGCTAGTGCCGGCAGGGGCGGAGATGGTCAGCCGTGGGCTTCGGTCAGGCCGATGCGGGTGTTTAGGCGGCGCAGCGGTGCGGGCGCGTACCACGCGCCGCGGCCGAGTATCCGCTGGCAGGCCGGCACCAGCACGGCGCGCACGAGGGTCGCGTCGATGAGTACCGCGAACCCTGCGCCGATGCCGAATAGCTGCAGGAAGCTGACTGTCGCGGTGCCGTTGGCGAAGAAGGTCACCGCGATCAGCGCGGCGGCGGTGGTGACGATGCGTCCGCTGCGGGTCAGCCCGTCGGTGACTGCGGTGCGGTTGTCGCGGCCCTGGTCGTGCAGCTCTTTGATGCGGCTGAGCACGATGACCTCGTAGTCCATGGACAGGCCGAAGGTGATGCAGAACAGCAGCACCAGCATGCTGGTGTCCAGCGGCAGCGCGGTGAAGTGCAGCGGCCCGGACAGGTGCCCCTGCTGGAAGACCCATACCAGCAGCCCGCCGGTCGCGGCGAGGGTGATCGCGTTGAGCACGAGGGCGCGGACCGGCTGCACCACGGACCCGGTGAACAGGAACAGCACGAGGAACGTGGTGAGCACGATGAGCAGTCCGGCCAGCGGCAGCCGGGTGCCGATTGCGTGCGTGGTGTCGATCAGCTCGGCGGTCTGGCCGCCGACGTAGACTCCGGCGCCGTCCGGGCCGGGGAGGCCGCGCACGGTCCGCACCAGGTCCTTAGCGGCATTCGAGTGCGGATCGGCCGCGCTCACGACGGACAGCCGCTGCGCCGTGGGACGCGCGAGGGCCGGGTCGGCGGAGTTCGGGACGGCTTTGCCGTGGACGAACGTCGCGGCGCTGGCCTCGACGCGCGCGACACCGGCCAGGCCGGACAGGCGGGTCGCGTAGGCGGTCAGCGCGGCGCGGCCGAGCGGGTGGTCGGTGACGACGTTCAGCGCGGTGGCGCTGTTGCCGGTGAAGCGCTCGCGTAGCACGTCGCCCACCGCCCTGCTCTGCGTGGTGGCCGGCAGCACCCGGTCGTCCGGCGTGCCGAGCTGGACGTGCCGCAACGGCAGCGCGAGCAGCATCAGCACGGCGAGCACCGGGACCGCGAGCAGCGCCGGGCGGCGCATGACCTGCCCGGCGAGCCGCCCCCAGAACGGCGCGGCGGTGGACGGCTCGCGGTCGCGCGCCCACGGCAGCCGGCCGGAGTTCACGCCCCGGCCCAGCACGGCCAGCAGCGCGGGCAGCACCACGACCGCGGCGGCCACCGAGATGAGCACCACGCCGATCCCGGCGTAGGCGAACGAGCGCAGGAAGTACATCGGGAAGATCAGCAGCACGGCGAGCGCGGCCGCGACCGTGGCGCCGCTGAACACGATCGTGCGCCCGGCCGTCGCCACGCTGCGCACGACCGCCTGGGCCGGCTCCTGCCCGCGCCCGAGTTCCTCCCGGAAGCGGCTGACCATCAACAGCGCGTAGTCGATGGCCAGCGCCAGGCCGAGCGCGGTGGTCAGGTTGATCGCGTAGATCGCCACGCTAGTCACCGAGCCGAGCACGTCCAGCACGGCGAACGTGCCGAGGATCGCGATCACCCCGATCGCCAGGGGCAGCAGCGCGGCCACGACGCTGCCGAACGCGAACACCAGCAGCGCCAGGATGATCGGCACGGCGATCATCTCGGCGCTGCGCAGGCTCTTGGTGACCTGGGTCAGGATGTCGTTGCCGATCGCCGCGCTCCCGCCGACAGTGACCTCGACCTGCCTGCTGTCCGATCGCAGGCTCGCCAGCTCCGACGAGCTGAGATCGCGGTCGCTTTTGGTGCTGCCCAGGACGAGCGCGTAGTGGCCGTCCTTCGACCTCAGGCCGGGATTGCGCGTCTGCCAGTAGGAGGTCACGTTCGACACGCCCGGCACCGCCGCAAGACGGCGCGCCGCCTCGGCGCCCGCTGCCCGTGCGGCGCCGCCGTCGACCGTCCCGGCCTCGGCGTGGACGAGCAGGACGACACCGGCAGAGCCAGCGAAGCGCTGGTCGGTCAGCGTCTGCGCGGTTGTCGACTGCGCGCCCGGGTCCTGGAAGCCGCCGGTCTTCAGCTTGCCGAACGCGCCGACCCCGAGCACGCCGAACCCGACCACGGCCAGCAGTGCCACCACCAGCACCAGACGGGCGCGGCGGACCACGAAACCTCCTACCGGCCCGGTCATCCTGCGCCCCACCCCGTTGCCCCGCGGGGCCGGGTCCCGGCTGCTTGCAGTGGTCATGTCATGCTCCCTTGGCTGCTGACCCCCGGTGGCTGGGGCCCAGCCCGGCCCTGATGGCCCGGCTCTTCGGGAACGGTACGAACCCGGGCCGCCGTGGGGCGTCACCCGAAGGTGGCTGCCGGGTGGAATGTCGCCGGGCGGCGATCGGTCACCCGAAGGTGCTACCGGGTCCGCTGGGGCCGACCGAAGGCGTGTGGGCGAACATGCAGAACGGCCTGGGCAGCGTCGCCGTCTGCGGCACCCTGCCACCTAGGCATTAACGCCAGCCCGGACCGCCGAAGCAGGGGACGCCGATCACCATCCGAGACTGCGTGCTCCTCACAACCTGACCCAGACCACGCGGCGAGCGGATGACGACGCCGAGCGTCAAGCACTGTCCGTGGTCCCCGGAAACCAGCGGAGGGCTGGTTGGCGTCCACGGGAGTGGTGTATGGCCCTCTGGCCGGTTCATTACAGTTCGCCACCTGGGCATAGGGTTGGCGGCATGGCGCTGCGGCTTGTTCAGATTGCGATGAATGCCCGGGATGACTCCGCGGTCGGCCGGTTCTGGGCGGAGGCGCTCGGCTGGGGTATCTCCAGCGAGGAACCCGGCGTGACCAACGTCGAGCCCGTGGGCTTCGCCTATCCCGACCCTGTCGCCGTCTGCATCGATGTCATTGCCGTTCCCGAACCCAAAACGGTGAAGAACCGCGTGCACCTCGACCTCGCCACCACCTCAGCAGCTCATCAGGCGGACCTGGTCGCGCGCCTGCGGGTTCTCGGCGCGACACCCGCCGACGTGGGCCAGGGCGACGTCCCGTGGACGGTCCTTGCCGACCCGGAGGGCAACGAGTTCTGCGTGCTGGCGCCCTGGCCGGGCGGCCGGGACACCGGGCCGGTGGCTGCGGTGACGGTCGACTGCGCGGACCCGCGGGCCATGGCCCGGTTCTGGGACGAGGCGATGGACTGGGCCCTGCACCAGGTGACCGACGATCACGCGGTGCTGCGCTCCGCCAAGGGTGTCGGTCCGTATCTCCAGTTCCTCCGCACCCCCGACGTGAAGACCGTGAAGAACCGCGTCCATCTCGACCTCCGACCATACCCCGGTGACGATCAAGAGGCTGAGGTGGCCCGGCTGCGGACTCTCGGCGCCACCGACATCGACCTCGGCCAGGGCGACGTGCCGTGGACATGCCTCGCCGACCCGGAGGGCAACGAGTTCGACGTCCTCACCCCGCGCTGACGCGAAACCTCTTCATCTGATACACCACGATCATGGACCTGGCCGAAGCCTGAAAGACAGTCCGCATGATCTTGCCAGGTCCTGCGAGGTATATCGCAGGACCACCGGAGGTCAATCACTATGCGCAGCACGAGCCTCTAGCAAACGCCGCCGGCTTGCCGCCCGAGTACATCGAAGTGGGGCAGCTGGACATGTTCCGCGACGAGGACATCCGTTACGGGCTCACGCTAAGCCGCGCGCGGGCGTGCCGGTCGAACTGCACCTGCACCCCGGCGTGCCGCACGAGTACGACGCCATCGCGTCCGGTGCCGAGGTGTGGCGCCGCGCGCAAAGCGACCGCGACCGCGTGCTGCGGAGCCTGTGACGCCGGGTAGGCGCCAGGCATTCGTCAGGACACGGCAAGGCGCGCCTCGCTCCCGCCTACACGGATTCAACCAGCAGACCATCGCCGAGTTCCGCGCCAACCACGGGCGAGTAGGCGGCAACTTCGCCGGTGCGCCGGTACTGCTTCTCCATACCGTCGGCGCCCGCAGCGGGCAGCCGCGGATCAACCCGATGATGTACCTAGCTGACGGCGGCCGGTACCTCGTCTTCGCCTCGAAGGCGGGACCGGACCGCAACCCCGACTGGTACTGGAACCTGAAGGCCAACCCGGATGTGACCATCGAGGTCGGCGACGAGACGATCGCGGTGCACGCCACGGGGCAGCGACTTCGCGGGCCGGTTCGTCGAGGTCGGGCCAAAGGTCAATCAGCAGCATGGCATGCCGCACCGGGACCTGGCAGGACCAGCCGTGCCGACGCATCAGCTTCCCGGTGCCCTCGACGGCGTACCCGACGTGGAACAGCTTGCCGATCAGCGTCTTGATCCGGCGGGGCGACTGAGATGTTCTGAACCATCACATGTTCACCCCGGAAATGCGGGTAGGCCACCGGCGTCCGGCATACACCGCACAATAACATTGTTGTATCCTAGGCGAGGAGGTAGCGGTGCCGCACAAGCTGGCGATGACACGCCAGGTCCGGGACTAGCCGCACGCGCTGCGATCTGGCGATCCGATCATGCGCAGGCTCGTCGCGGAAGCCATCGACCGGCTGCTGGACGACGGCCCGGCGCTCGGGCGTCCGCTGGCGGACCGGATCGCCGGGTCCCGGCTGCACAACCTCAAGGAACTGCGGCCCGGCTCCAGTAGCACCACCGAGGTGCGGATCTTGTTCATCTTCGATCCGGCACGCAATGCGGTGCTGCTGGTCGCGGGAGACGAGTCCGGCCGGTGGGACCAGTGGTACCGGCACGCGATCCCGGCAGCCGAGGCAGCCTACGAGGCATACTTGAAGGGAAGGGGACAGCGATGAGCGAGGAGCCGGAGTTCTTCACCTACACGCGCGAGGAGTTCCTGGACGAGTTCGTCCACCCCGACGACCGGCCGACCGTGGAGGAAGCCCGCCAGCGGCGGGCGCTGCAGGTCCGGGCCGAGTACCTGACCGAGATGCGCAAGAAGGCCGACCTGACCCAGGCCGAGGTCGCCGGGGCGATGGGAGTGTCCCAGCAGCGAGTCTCCGCCATCGAGCGCGGCGCCGTGGCCGAACTCGCCACCCTCGGCGACTACATCCGCGCGCTCGGCGGGGAACTGAAGGTGATCGCCGACTTCGGCGACTCCTGGCGCCGCGTAGCCTGACCCGAGCTGCCTATATCAAGCAGGTATCTCCGCTAGCTCGGGGAACCGATCTGGGTCGCGCACTCATCAAGTCCCGGGCACTTGGTGAGGCGGCGGCCAGCACCCGCAGGCGTCCTCCCCGGCCACGCGGCGCTGACGAGGGGCGTCTACATCTGAGGTACACGACAGGTACACCGCAGGTCCAGCCGTCACGCCCCTTCCGGCGCCTTCGCGCAATCATCACCATTAGAGGCGGAGACTACGGATTGTGTCCGCTGCGCTCATGGGACTGTTCTCCGTTTTGGTTGCCCGGCCCTGCCGCGCGGCAGGGCCGGAGCTTGGGTTAGCTGGCGAGAAACCCGGCCATAACCGGCGCGGTGGCGTCCGGGTTGATGTCATGAGTCTGGCCAGGAAGGATGGCTAGCTGCCCGCCGGGCAGGGCGGACGCGGCTGCCTGCGCGGCCGCCCGTAGGAACGGCGGGCTTTTGTTCCCCGGTGACTACCAGAGCTGGGATGGTGACCGCGGCGAGCAGCATGGAGGGCAGGGACCGGTGCCCGATGATCGCGGCTTCGTAGGCGAGGGTGTGGGCGATTGCCTCCATGGCAGGGCGGAATGGTGCGTGGCGCATTTGCGCGACCACGTCTTCGGGGATGCCGATCGCCTGGGTCTGATACAGCTCCACGGCGTCGAAGCTGGCCCGACCGGCCGACCAGAACCGGACTCGACACCCGAGATTCCACGTCAGCAAGCATGCCATCTACAGGAGAATCTCCGGAACCACGTGATGGCGAGCGCGCGGCAATACCTCGCCACACCATCGGCGTCAGTGCCCCTTCTCAGCTGTGGCCCGGCATTCACCTGCCGATCCCGCCCCGGGCAAGCCCTACACCGCCTGCCGTGGCGCGGGACGGCTGTGACGCGGGGCAGCGGGCAGTGTCGGCTCACTGGCTGAGGGTCCGCGCGGCGATCCCGGTGATCAGCAGGCTGGAGGCCAGGGAGATGGCCAGCATGCCGCGCCGGCTGGTGGCCAGGCGGCCGATCAGCCTCCCGCCGCTGACCAGGACCATTTGCCAGCTGGCCGATGCGGCGACCACCGCTCCCACAAACGCCCCGGCTTCGGCGGGGGTGAACGTGGCTGCCGAGGCCTGCCGGCCCAGCACCAGGGCCGCCCAGTAGATCACGGTCAGGGGGTTGACCGCGGTGATGGCGGCCAGCGCGGTGTAGGCGCGCAGCGGGGTGCGCAGCACCAGCCCCACCCGGGGGATGGTCGCGGGCGAGCGGTAGCGGCGGACGGCGGCCACCGCCATCCACGCCGCCACGGCCGCGAGCAGCGCGCCGGCCGCCCAGCGCAGCGGGCC
>WNGL01016533.1_pt1 | contig 19643 bp, 17 predicted proteins | sample 5400591 | NCBI WGS metagenome assembly WNGL01 (sample SAMN13153377, study PRJNA577476) | soil metagenome | isolation source: 80 cm soil or saprolite under Garry oak tree replicate 1 | place: USA:California | collected 2016-06-15 | reverse complement strand
TTCGCTGAACTTGGATTGCTAGATACACTTGGGTATTTGGACTTTCAGAACTCCCAGAACCTAGTCGATAAGATTTTGACTCACCGTGGTGAGCCGCTCTTCGGCCCGCAGCCCGAAATTAACCGCCAACAGCCTTCGTCTCTGCTTTGGAAAGTCTGCCTTTCGATCTTCTTGGGCGATCTTCCTTGCGGTGCAGTTTCGTTTTATTGGCGATCAAATCTTTCGCGATTGGACTTGGTTGCTCGACGTTCTAATAGCCAGTGCGCTGCTTATGCTTTATTACGCAAGTGGTTCTGCTCGCGCCTGCCGCCGAAATTAACCGCGTCTTGAGCGACTACAGGGTGAATGATCGGAACACTTTCGTAGGTGGGCAAGCGCGCACGTGGATTCAAAAGAGTAAGTAAGTACAACCATGAATTGCCGGTACCTGCTCTCCCAGTTCATCAAGTCTGCCCGAGAGTTCGGATTTAGATCGAGCATCTGACTTAGCGTTACGAAGACGGGCAGGATGTCGATGTTGATGTATGGCGAACTCTGCGAGCCGGGTTCGGCCTGTTTGGAAACTGACGCGGCCAATCAGTCCTTCATTTGCTAACCTTTCGACTTCTTTGGCAATCTTTTCAGCGCGTAAGGTTCGCCGAGTAACCAGGCCGATCCAAATAATCACTTTCACGGCTTCGTCTTATTTGGCATGGCTCCAGTCGGTTTTCCGCCAGCTCTTAGGAGCATCCTGGTTCGCGATGCTTTCAGGTTTCTGAGCGAAGTGCTTGGGAATGGAAATGCTTCCTGTAGCGCGAAGCTGAAATCAAGCGGCTGGCTGGTAATAAGGCCCGCCGCAAAGTTATGACAGGCCATGCAGCTCGGCGTGTCATTCGACTCCGGCGGGCCCATGAGATAAGTCTCGATCACGGCGTTGGCCATATTAACGGGAAGCTGGTTAGCGCCTTGGTCCAATTCGTTCGGTGGATCGTAAACGGGAGCAGGCACGCCGACTTTGCTATACGGGTCTTGCGGCCATTGCGTGGAAACCAGGCGATAGTATTGCCAGACCGTGCTTTGATTCACTGACCTCAACAGTTGAATCGCCGTCGCGTTGCAACTCGTTCCCACGCGCGCAGATTTACCCGGTACCACCTGCGTCGGTGGCGCTTGATTCAGAACGCTGGGGTCGCCGTTCCATCCGTTTGCCGGCGGCGACGGCAGCGCATTCGGCGGACACGTGGCAAGCGGGCAGTCCGGGTTGAAGAACGATGCCTTGGTTCCGGGCGGTGAGCCCGCAGGCGGAGTGTAATTGTCTATCTGTTCGAATGTGGACCAGGCCCATTGCGGCGCATGGAATGTTTTGTGCGCGATGTGTAAGGCGATCAGACCGACGCGCATCGGCTCTGAGCATTTATAAGAAGTTGGCGGATTGCTGGTGGGCCAGGCGATTTGAATCCATTCGCTGTGATAGCGACCGGGGTTGTCCTTCGGACCGAGAATGTTCCACGCGGCCTTCACCTCGATCGGACCTTCGGGACCACCAACTCTGCCGACCGGAAACTTAACCCTCTTTTGATTTCTGGCGTCCCATAGCGGCGGTAAGATTATTGCCGATATCGGACTGGCCGGGTTCATGATGTAGCTAAACTCGTCTTCGTTCACCAGAATTTCGTAACGCGCAAAGGCGCCGTTCTGATCGGTGAGCGGGGCCATCACCACCGACTCGAGAAACTCGTTCAAGCCATCCTTGGAAATGTTCTTCACGACACGGATCGGTTGATTCAGTTTCCGCGCATACTCGGCATTCGAGTTGCATCCGGGCGGCGGCGGCGGCGGAGAATTCCATCCAGCGGGTCGCACCGGATTGCCGTCGCGTTTCCGATGAAGACGTCATAGCTTTCCTTGTAGGTTTCCCAGACTACCGGACTATAGTCCTGGAGACCTATTTTCTTGTTCGGATCCGGATCGGGCTTGCCATTGTAATTCGGATTGGCCGGCCAGTTCAGGGCGATGAAAGTGTTCCAGGACAACGTGTCGAAATCAACCTGTATGTCATTCGGATTTCCAATGTGGCTCTTTGGGATTACCGCGTCGTGCGGCACTGTCGAGCTCAACACTATGTCGCACGTTGGCGCCGGCAAAGGAGTTGCTGTTGGCATCGAGGCTGCGTCGCTGTTCGACCTCACGAATCGAGAACCGTTCCAAGCGGCGGCGCAGACAACGCCGAAGGCGACAATCGCGATGTATTTGGTGAAACTTTTCAGGCAATTCATTTGAGAGTCTCCCAGAACGGAGTCGGTATATCGGCAAGCTTATACACCTGATCTAGTCCCCATGCAAATGTCTTTCATTGGCTCCAGACCGTTGCATCAACGATAGATGTTTACTCTTGCAAGCAAACGCGGCCATTCAGTTCTTCTTTTGCTAACGTTTTGACTTCTTTGGCAATCTTTTCGTTGATGTAAGGTTCGCCGCAGTCCGCGGAAATAGCCTGGCTCTCGCAGCCAGAATCCCACTCGAGCGCACCGCCCTCAATGCGCTGAGTCCAGCGTACTGAAGCGCGTGATCTAGGTCTTTAACTTTACGGTGTTAATGTCACTTACCGTTCCACCGAGTATCGATTCGCACAATTAGTTGTCGGCAGCATCCAGAGCCAGGAACTCTATGTCGACTTCCGCTGGGATATCGACTCTCGGTCATTTCTTCAGCCTGCCAACGATCTGCTGATACTGAGGATCGTCGCGAATCGGATCGAAGGCCTTGTTATTGCCGATTGCGGCTAAATCAGAAAAGCCTTTATCGATCGCGGTGCTCAAAGCCTGCAAAGACTTTTTCTTGTCACCGCTGGCCGTGTAAGTCCACGCAAGATAAAAAAACGAGCCGGGCCGATCGGGATTTATTTCAGTCGCCAATTTGAAAGTGGTGATGGCTTCGCGATAGTGCTTCTCGGTTTGCAGGAGACTTGATCCCTGTTCGAACAGGGAGATGAATATACCATCCAGCACGCGGCGAGCAACTCTGCGATTGCTTGAGTCTTCGCTGGACTTCGATTGTTTGCTTCCTGATCTGCTGTTGCTCTTCGCGGATGGCGTCTTTTACTTCGTGGCTGTCGCGAAGCTGGCTCGCTTTCCCCTCAACCTCACCGACCTCTCGCAAACCTTTGAAGCTTTCGGCCAAACCCTGGTAAATCTCGTACGCTTCATAATACTTCTTCGACTCTTCAAGTGTTGCTGCCTGCTTAACTGATTGTTGCCACGTCGCGTCTATGAAGGCGTCATCGCGCAGTCTTTTCCCCGACTTCATTGCGTGTAATTCCATCCATTCGATAGCGCAAACCGCAACGCGGTTATGGCCTCCAGCCTAGGGTTGCCGCTTCGGCTACCCTAGGTAAGAGTTTCGTGGAATCGCCAACCGCAAAGCGGTTGCGCCCGCCTTTGATTCGTCGAGAAATGACGCAACCGCTTCGCGGTTGAGAATTGTCTTTCATTCGTGATCCTAGGGTAGCCGAAGCGGCAAACCCTAGGCTGGAGGGCGCAACCGCGTTGCGGTTAAGCGTCGACTGGAGCTGCCTCAGACCTTTGGTTTGAGTAGAAGCCTCACTGGATCTCGTCGGCGCACTTCCGTTTCAGAACGGACAGAATGAGCGGGGTTAACGCTGTCGACACCACTACACTGATAGTCAGTTGTTTTGTTCTTCCGCGCAATTGTGCTGAACGGCTACGCTATCGCCAGTGAACGCTGCTCCAATATTGCGGGTCGAAAAGCCTTTCATCGAGTGAAACATCGGTGCGAATATCAGAATATTCTTCCGTGGTTGCGATCTTGCCGTTGTTCATGGCGACCACTTCCGCCGCGACCCAGGCGCCGCGTTTCGTACGCTGATATTTATTGAACTGGACGTCCGACGTTGCTGCGCCATCCTTTCCCGATGGTCTAAGTAATCGCACGAAGTAGAGATCCTTCTCATCAATCCAGAATTGCGTCGAATGGAGGTCGCCCTTTTGCGCACCGACAACATACACTGGCCGGCCCTGCCAGGTGTCTTCGTGCATGACACTTAAATCGAACTTGAGTTGCTTGAGGGTCTCGACCAATTGCGGAACCGGCACAAAGTAAATGTCGAAACCGAGCACGATTAGCGGATGAACAAACGGACGACTGTTTTCAACCTTGCCGCCCTTCATCGCATAAACCATATTATTGGCAACCAAGATTCCGTTGCCGTCCGCAATCGGATCAAAGTCGATGCGCAAACGGCCGGGCGCATAGAGAGCTTCATACCAGGTTGAGACTTTGGTTTTTCCGTCGGCTTGAAACTCAGTCGTCTGCTGCACGAACGTGAGGGTCTTGTACCAGGACTGCGCGTACTTCTTTTGCATCTCCCGGATTAAGTCTTCGGAAGTTTTGATCTCGCCGGCGTGAACCGTGGAAAGCGTCACCAAAAAACATAGCCAGATGACAAAGCGCATAATTTGATTCTCCTTAATCTGAGACATAATAGCCCTCGGCACATGACGTATCCTAGTGTACGCGATTAATTTGTAATCGAGGCTTTTTCAGAAGAGAGCGAAAAACCTTTCTGAGTCCTATCATTGAGCTGCTGATAGGCCGTCGCAATGGTGATACTATTGTCTTATTGATGGGCCAATGATCTTCGACTTAACGTGCCGAACTTTAGATGTAGACCAAGGGGAGAGCAATGAAGATTGAACTCTTTGAAATGGAGCGGGAGAGCAATGAAGATTGAACTCTTTGAAATGGAGCGCATGCAATCGACCTGGGAGAATGTGGTTGAGATCGATCTCAGCGAGAGTGGCGTACGCGCCGTGACTTTACGGGAGTTGACCGAATTGGGCTTCGATTTCGATGGCGTGATGGACACTCCATTAAGTTATAGCCAGGGGAATGGAACGGTAGAACTTCGGCAACTCCTTAGCCAACACTATCGAGGTTCGACGCGTGACCACATTGAAGTTACCAACGGCACTTCAGAAGCCAACTTCATCGTCGCGCTCACATTGATACGCGAAGGCGATGAGGTGGCAATGCAGCTTCCGAACTACATGCAGATGTGGGGACTGCCACGCAGTCTCGGAGCAACCATAAATCCTTTTCGCTTGCGTTCGGATCAAGGTTGGCGGCCTGATTGGAAAGAATTCGAACAGGCCGTGAATGACAGAACTCGGCTGTTATATCTCAGCAACCCGAACAACCCAACCGGAACTATTCTCACCCGAGATGCCATGGAGCGGATCGTTCAGCGTTGTGAGGAAACCAATACCTGGCTTATGGCAGACGAGGTGTATCAGGGTGCGGAATTAAACGGGAAACGCACGCTGAGCTTCTGGGGGATGAGTGATCGAGTCATAGTCACGAACGGATTATCCAAAGCTTACGGGATTCCGGGAGTACGCATCGGCTGGATTGTCGGCCCCCCGGTTCTGGTTCAGGAATGCTGGACGCAGCATGATTACACGACCATCTGTCCCAACAAACTTTCAGACGCCCTCGCACGGATTGCAGTCCGATACGAAAACCGGGAGAAGCTGTTTGCGCGGACTCAAGCCATTCTCAGAGAACAATTGCCAATCATTCGTGACTGGGTTAGCAGCTTCGATGGCCTGCTGGAGATGCTTGAGCCCGACGCCGGAGCATTCTGTTTGATTCAATACAAATCCGATCTGCCGAGCCATCAACTTGCCGAGCGCATCCGCATTAATCAGAGCACACTGATCGTACCGGGCAGTCAGTTGCGGTTGGAGAACTACTTCCGGTTGTGGTTTGGAGCTCCTTCAGAAAAGCTGCATGAAGGGCTCAGGCGAATTGGCATGGAACTGAGAGATGTCCTCTGAGTCACGAGGAAAGTGCCATTCATGCAGATCTACAAGGTTGACGAGATCAAGAAGGCAGTTGCGCCTCTCGCTCTGATCAAAAGCCAGGAAGACGGCTTCGTAGCATATTGTGAAGGCAAGGTTGTGATTCCGCCGGTTGGTTATTTGCATTTTGAGGAACCCGCTGGTGATTGTCATATTAAGTACGGCTATATCAAAAATGATAACTACTTCGTGGTGAAGATAGCCACTGGCTTCTACCAGAATCCTGACCTTGGACTACCCGTCGGAAATGGGATGATGGCGCTCTTTAGCCAAAGGACAGGGAATCTGGCAGCACTCCTGTTGGATCAGGGTTACTTGACCGACATGCGAACGGCGGCGGCCGGTGCTGTCACAGCGAAGTACCTCGCTCCGCGGCGCATCAATCGAATCGGCATCATTGGGACGGGTGTTCAGGCGCGCTTGCAATTGCAGCTTCTTAGTTATGTCACCGATTGTCGCGAAGTATGCGTGTGGGGCAGAGACCAAGAGAAAAGAGAGCGATACAAATCCGAGATGTCTGGGTCGGTTTTTTCAGTTGAAACAGTCTCCCGTATCCAGGAACTAACTGACCGCTGCAATCTGATCGTGACGACGACAGCGGCAAGAGAGCCCTTGCTCCACGCTTGGCAAGTATCCTCCGGAACTCACATCACTGCTGTGGGCGCGGATGCTCCAGGTAAACAGGAATTAGATCCGCAGATCTTTAAGATCGCAGACGTGCGAGTAGTTGATAGCATCTCCCAGTGTGTTGACCATGGGGATACATCGTACGCGGTTAAAGCAGGATTGATAGACAGCGAGCAGATTGTCGAACTGGGAGCGGTGATTAAGAACCCTGAACTAGGTAGGACAAACGAAGACCAAATCACCATTGCCGATCTAACGGGCGTTGCAGTCCAAGACATACAGATCGCAAAGTTGGCATATGAATGGTTGAGTACATAACTAGCGGCCTCCGCAGCATCGGCGAAGTGTCGCTTTAACTGAATTTTATATGGAGCAATTCTTTGACAATTGGGCCTGGCAGCCGCCTGCCCATTGGACCAAGATTACTACGATTGACATGCACACCGGCGGTGAGCCGCTGCGAGTCTATACTTCTGGTCTGCCGCCAATTGAGGGCCGGACGGTTCTCGAAAAGCGTCGTTATTTTCGAGAGCACTATGACCATATTCGCAAGGGCACGATGTGGGAACCGCGTGGGCATGCGGATATGTATGGCGCTGTGATCACTTCGTCCCTCGACGCTGACCTTGACGTCTTCTTTCTGCACAACGAAGGCTACAGCACGATGTGTGGCCATGCGATTATCGCGTTGACGAAACTCGTCCTCGAGACGGGCCTCATCCGTAAGGAAGGCGACAATCCACGACTCACGATCAACGTACCCGCTGGCACAGTTCACGCCCAAGCCGCGATGGAACGCGGAAACGTGCGAGAGGTGTCTTTCCGTAATGTCCCTTCGTTTCTCTACCTTCGCGATGAGCGGGTAGAAGTTCCGGGTCTCGGTCAGGTGTGCTTCGACGTTGCTTTTGGCGGCGCGTTCTACGCCTTCGTCGAGGCGCAGCCACTGGGCGTAGGCCTTACCCCAGCGCATCATAATGCGCTTATCGATTATGGTCGGCGCATCAAGGTTGCCGTGATGGACAATTTCTCCGTCAAGCATCCCTTCGAAGATGAACTGAGCTTTCTCTACGGCACCATTTTTACCGGGCCAGCCCTTGAGTCTGGACACCACAGTCGCAACGTGTGCATCTTCGCGGAGGGCGAGGTTGATCGCTCAGCCACGGGCTCTGGCGTAAGCGCTCGCGCCGCGTTGCACCATGCCAAGGGTGATCTGCATCTCAACGAGAAGATCACGATCGAAAGTATTCTTGGCAGCACGATGACGGTGCGAGCTGTAGAAGTTAAGAAGTTCGGTCCGTACGATGCCATCATTCCCGAGGTCACTGGGACGGCATCGTTCACCGGGCGAAATGCATTCTACTTTGATCCCGAGGATCCTTTCGCCGATGGCTTCATCTTCCGATAACCGAACGCTGGTCGTGCGCACAGTGCGTTCGGCAAAATCATCCTCCTTCTCTGTGCGTAGAATATTCGGGACCTCTTCGAAGCCGGAACGACAGAAGGCAGTAAGCAGAAGGCACAGCAGGATTTCGGATTGCGATTTGCGCAGGTCCGAATTAGAACTTCTGACGTTAACTCTCAATCCCTTTGTAACGGCCAACGTTCGCCGATAAATTCAAGACCCAGCCGAGCGATACCATCCGGTGCAACCTTGCGCGAGCGAATCGCGCCAAAAGTCGAGACGCGGTCACTCCGGCTGCTGATCTTGAGAACGCGCCCTACACCGACATTAAGGCTGGTGGGGATACAGGCTCCCAGGCTGCTTATGGTTTCAGTAACCGTATTCTCCTGCATGGAAGGATTGCCATTTTCCCCTGGTGTTTCCACGAGGACCTCGAGGGGAATAATCAGTCGCGTTTCTCTTCGTCGGTTGGCTAACTGGCGCTCACCCACCTTCCACATTGAATTCTGTCCGACTTTGATTGGTAACAGTTCATATCTAACGGTCGGGTCTTCTTCATAACTATGCGGAGGGCTCTTACCCACAAACGCAACGCCGACGCGAAACAAGGTCGAGTCCTGGTGTGGCGCCCTTGGAATGGCGGCAGCGTGGCGCACCAGACTCCAAACTGTATACGTCGGCTTGGCATGATCGAAGCAACGCAGCTGTTGCGGCAAGGGAATTGTTAGTTGTATCAGCCGCCCAACCTCAACCGGCCGCGTTAGAGTAAAACCTGCGCCGAAGTGATTTACGTCAACCAGCCGTGACTGTTCGGTCCACTGGTATTCAGCGCTCTCCCTACAAAATGCCCGAATTGGCAGCATCAGAGGTATGCGCGCACATCGTTGTATTAACTTTCTTGTCTGTTCCAATTAAGACCCCTCCTTTTTGAATTTGAGAGGGTTGGGGCCGGTGAGAGGGGGTACGATTATAAGAGAAAAAGTCGAAGTGTGGTCAAGTCAATTTGAGCGAATCAGGCTTTGTTGAGGCGGGAACCTTCTTCGAACAGGCTGATCTGGCCAGATTTCCAAAAGGTTCCCCTCAGCCCTTCCAAAGCCGCATCATTCACAAGAAATCTTTTGGAACCTTTTCTGTTTGTCGGGTGAATACATCTTGAGCAGAGCAATTACAGGTTTGATGAAGCCGATTGAGTCCACGGACAGCGACCTTCTGCAACTGATCGTTAGCGGCGACCGCGAAGCGTTTGCCGAGCTTTACCGTCGTCGACAGTCTAATGTTTATCGCTTCGCCTTGCACATGAGTGGCGCGCGAGAAGTGGCCGAAGACATAACTCATGAAGTGTTTATGGTGCTGATGCGTAAAGCAGGTAACTACGACGAGCAACGCGGCTCCGTCAACGCATTCCTGCTGGGCATTGCGCGGAACCATCTATTGCGCCGGTTAAAACGAGAGCGCTTGTTACTCCCGATTGATGAAGCCATGAATACCACGCGTCCGGAGGAGCAATTGGAAGAACTCTCGCGGAGGGAAACAATCAAATCAGTGCAGAAAGCTGTGCTGAGTTTGCCCGAGCATTATCGCGAGGTTGTGGTTCTGTGCGAATTGCAGGAGATGAGTTATGTCGAAGCCGCGGCGGTCCTGGAATGCGCCGTCGGTACGGTTCGATCGAGACTGCATCGCGCCCGCACAATGCTGATTCAACGACTACAACCCGCAGCCTCGGAGAGTTTGGGGAACGAAAGACTTAAATCAGCGAGGTGTTTTGCATGAATTGCCAGAGATTTGAAGGTCTCGTTAACGACGTCGCTCGCGAACAGATCATGGACGCGTCTTTGCAGCACGAGGTATTAAAACATACCGGCAAGTGCGCGGCTTGCGCAGCGAGACTGAACGACGAACGAGCTTTGACGCACCACTTGCGAGTCGTCGCGTCGACGGCAAAATCTATTTCGGCGTCCGAAAAAGTTGAAGCGCGGCTGCTCGCGGCCTTCGCTGCCCAGTCACTCGTAAGAGCACAGCCGATACGGCTTGCATCCGAGACGCGTTATTGGCTCGCGGCAATCGCCGCTGTGCTTCTCATGGTCTGCGGATTATTCGTAACGCGTTTCTGGCACGTCAGACCTTCGCAATCGGCGCGCATCGTGAATGTTGGGGAAACGCCTGCTACCGTTAGGCAAGAACGTTCGGAGGCGGTTGGACCTCGATCGCCGTCCGAGGAGAAAATTCAAAATCGTCTTGCAAGCGCGGACACCACGCGGTCGATCCGACATCGGAAAGAACGAGAGTTGTTGTCGGCTGCCAGCTTCCGGTCGCCCAAGCTTCTTAACACAGAGATCACAACAGACTTTTTCCCCGTGACTTATGACGGCGCCGCGAATCTCGACGCGGGCGGGCAGATCGTGCGCGTTGAGTTGCCTCGCATGACGATGGCCAACTTTGGTTTGCCCGTGAACATGGAACGTGCAGACGAAAAAATAAAGGCGGACGTTTTGCTCGGCGTCGATGGTTTAGCGCATGCGATCCGGTTCGTCGGCAATAGGACGTCTTTAGATTCACCAAAATGAAAGACCGGGGCTTTACGCCCGCAAACAGGAAACGAAAGGATAAACTCATGAAGAAGACTTTACTGTTCACGACTGGCTTAGTAACTATCGCGTTGTTAGGCGTCGTCTCCGCTTTCGCGCAGACGGCGACACCGGCCCCCGACCGGGAAGAAATCGAACGCAGTCTCACTACAGCCTTGGCTCAGGGCCGGATGGCTGCCCCAGCCCAAGGTCCGGATTTAAAGGCCCAGACTTTTTTCTGGGTTGAATCCGAGTTCAGCTTTGATGGCAAGCTGGTCAAGGGCAGCCCCTATTCGGCCGAAGCGGTGACCGAGACAACTCAGGTATTGAGCGACGGCAATCGCATTGTCAGAAAATCGTCAAGTATGCTTTATCGCGACAACGAAGGCCGCACTCGCCGCGAGCAGAGTTTGACTTTTCCAGGAGATCCTTCCGGGCGGACCCTGAAAACCGTAATGATCAATGATCCGGTAGCCGGTGTCAGCTACTCGCTCAATCCGGACACACTCACCGGACGCAAGAGCAGCATTTTTCGTTTTGAACGCACGGCGGCGCCCCCTGCAACCGCGGGAAGCGAGAAGCCGCGAACGGGAGCAGCGGTCACCGCTAGCGAGGGCGGCGGATTCGTGATCGCCAGTGGCGGCCCCGGGGTGGCGAGATCGGAAAACAGCACGTTCAATTTTAAATTAGAAAGCGATCATAAAAACGCCGTGAAAGAGTCTCTCGGCACTCAAACAATCGAAGGCGTGGAAGCGGAAGGTACGCGCACCACGGCCACGATTCCCGCGGGCGCCATTGGCAACGAAAGAGCGATCGAGATCGTTGACGAGCGCTGGTATTCTCCTGCGCTCCAAACTGTAGTCATGACGCGTCACAACGATCCGCGCACCGGCGAAAATGTGTACCGCCTGACGAAAGATTAAGGAACAGTCGTTCAGCACATCTCCGGCAATGCGCACGAGGAGACCGGAATAAGAATCAAAAGTCTTCATCGCGGGGGTGGCTCCTCCTTGATGACTGAAACGGAAGGGCCGGCGAACTTAGCTCCGTGCGGCTCTTTCGTTTATTTAGATCAGCAAAGTCAACTTCGTCGATATTTTTCAATGCACGATCTTGAGCGCGCTCAGATCCATGCAGTAAATATCGCCGAGACCGTTTCGGCGGGCCGTGATAAGCGTTCGACAATTCCTGAAAGCTCCATCCTTAGTTTTTGGCTTATCAATCGCGCTTCGTATGCTGATCCACAAAGAGTAGCTCCGTCAGATTCATTCTTTCACCCGCGTGTCGGTTGCGATCCAGTTTACTTCCCAGGTCTTGCTTCCATCATCCGAGAATGCCTGTTCAAAACGGCCCGAATCCAGTAATACCGAAGAATCTATTAGGCCACTCGACTCTCTGAAATCAAACTGGCTGAGACTTGGGCAACGTCAAGGAGTTCTTCCGGAGTGGTCAGAAATTTGGAAATCCCGCTGCGCAATGCTTCTTCCGCCTCTTTTGCTGAGGCATCCATTGAATACATGACTACTGGCAAGCCGGGACGCCGTCGTCGTATTTGCTCAGAAAACGAGCGGAAGCAATCCTTGCTGAAAGTACGATTGGTCATTACCAGATCGATTTGGGTGACCTCACTCAAAAGCAGCGCGTGATCCTGACCTTCCGCGTGCATGATCCGATGCCCGAGGCTGCTCAGCAGGCTTGAGAGTATCGCGCGACACTCCGAATTATTCTCAATCAGAAGGATTGCACCCCCGTTAACCGTGGGCATCGGCGCGATTACATCGTTGGGCTTGGAATTGTCGACTTCCCTGACGGATGCGCTCGTCTTTGCCAGAGCGTTCTGAACCGACTCGACCACCTGCTTGGGGCTGGTGTTGGACTTTGACAGCACCATTGTTGCGCCAGCTGCCCAGGCATCTTCGATGGCGCCTGGCTGCGCCGCATTGGAAAACACTACCACCGGCATCGCCTCAAAAGTGCGATTCGCGCGTAGCTGTTTCAAGACTTCGATGCCGCTTATTTTTGGCAGATTCAAGTCCAACAGCACGAGGTCAGGATTGGTGCGCCTAATCACCTCCAAAGCTTGTTCGCCATCTGAGGCGACGTCTACATGAAATCCTTCAGCACTGAATTTTGCCTTGTAAATACCAGTAAGGACCGGCTGGTCATCGACAACAACGATCTTTTTCATGGGGTTTCCTCCGGCTAAACGGTCGGCTGTCTGAAATTCTGGTTGAGAAATGTTTCAATGCGCGCAAATTCTTGTTTGGCCCGAGCGAAAGCAAATGGCCCGTTAGCCAAGCGTCCTTCACGAGCGGCGTCTTCAAGCTCGCGCAGCGGAAGGACTATCGCAGTCATGCCACAGCTCGCGCTCGTGCCCGCGCAGTTATGCGCCAGTGATTCAACCTCATGGTGGTCACCGGAGCTTAAAGCCATCTCTAACTGCCCGAGGTTCTTTGACATGCCTTCCAGATAGAGGTTAAGTATTTCCGCGAACTCGTCGGGCTCGTCGCCCATCGCCTCATGCATTCGCTCAACGTCGATCGGCGAGCAGTCATTAATTGAGGCCGGGTGATTTTCTTCTTGCGCGCTGTCAAGAAAGGCGCTAAGCACTCTATTCAATTCTTCGACTTTGACCGGCTTCGTGATGTAGTCATCCATTCCGGCGTCGATGCACTTCTCGCGATCTCCATCCATAGCATGTGCCGTCATCGCAACGATCGGCGTATGCTTTGGTCCCACTTCTGTGCGACGTATCTCCGACGCAGCCTCATAACCGTCCATTTCCGGCATCTGACAATCCATGAACACCAGATCGTAGGGAATGCGGCTCAGGGCCTCGATGGCTTCGCGTCCGTTGGCTACCGTGTCAGCGCGATATCCCAGCTTCTGTAATTGGCGGACGGCAACTTTCTGATTCACCACGTTGTCTTCGGCGAGCAAGATAAGTTTGTCAGACATTTGCTTTGTCTCCTGCAAAATGTGTCTGGTAACCAAATCTGAAGCTGTGCGAAATTCGTCGGACATCGGTGTGGTGTTAAGAACCGTCGTCAGACAATCGAACAACTGGGATTGCTTTACGGGCTTGGTCAGATACGCAGCAATGCCGGCGTCGCGAGCTTTCGCTCCATCTCCACGCTGGCCTAATGAAGTCAGCATGACTAGTCGCACTGAAGCGATCCTCGGATCGGACTTAATAGAGCGAGCAAGTTCAAACCCATCGACGTCAGGCATCAACAGATCGAGGATCGCCAAACTGTAGGGTGTGCCTTGCTTCGTGGCTTCTCTTAGAAGATTCAAAGCACGCTCGGCCGAATCAGCTTCGTCATGGATCATTCTCCACGAACCCACTTGATGGGCAAGGATCTTACGGTTGGTTGCGTTATCGTCCACGATCAGGACACGCACGTTCTCGAGACTCTTAATCTCTAAAGCAGAAACAGGCACGGCACTCGGCTGTTTGTCGAAACGGGCTGTGAACCAGAACGTCGATCCTTTCCCTGGCGTGCTCAATACCCCAATTTGTCCGCCCATCATTGCGACCAGCTGTTTCGAGATTGATAGCCCCAGACCAGTGCCGCCATACTTGCGAGTAGTCGAACCGTCCGCCTGTGCAAAAGCTTGAAACAATCGCTTCTGCGTTTCTTCACTGATTCCGATGCCGGTATCGCTCACAGAAAATCGAATCGTCACCGAGCGATCGCTTTCGAATTCCTTTTCGGCCGACACCACAACTTCTCCCCGCTCGGTGAACTTCAAGGCATTGCCGGTTAGATTGGTTAGCACTTGCCTCAGCCTTCCCGGGTCGCCGCGTAATCCGGTAGGAACATCACAATGAACAAACGAAGCGAATTCAATCGTTTTCTCGCGTGCCTGATCAGCCAGTAATTCAACCGTGCCTTCGACTGCGTTACGTAAATCGAAATCGACCGCATCGAATTGAAGCATACCGGCTTCAATCTTCGAAAAGTCGAGAACGTCATTCATGATATTCAGGAGCGCCTCGCCGCTTGAGCGAATGGTCTCAGCGTAGTCGCGTTGCTCTGCATCAAGGTCTGTATCGAGGAGGAGGCCCGTCATCCCAATCACGCCGTTCATGGGTGTGCGAATCTCGTGGCTCATGTTGGCCAGGAATTCTGACTTCAGCCGCGTGGACTCCAGCGCTGCATCTCTTGCCCGCTCAAGTTCGCGTTCTCCCCGCTTGCGTTCGATTGCCAGCGCGATCTGGTCACCAACGGCCGAAAGGAATTCAAGGTCGCGCTGGGTGTACGCGCCGGCCTCCTCATAATGTTGCACGACCAGGACGCCGATGACGCCGGACGGCGTTCGCAGTGGTACGCCCAGCCATGAAGCAGAATCAGTCCCACTCTTTTCGACCTCGCCTCGCTCATACATCCGGCGCTTGCTTGCTTCTGTCAACAATATCGGTTGCCCTGTCCTCAGCACGTAACTGCTGAAGCCGGCGCCGGCCGGGCGCGGCTCGGGGACGGGGTCGAACTTGTCGGCCCAAAACTCGAAGTGCATCAAGCCGGTATTGACGTCATAGAGCGTGACGAAGCAGTTCTCTGCAGGGAGGATTTTTCTTAACGAACTCTGTGTGAGCTTTAGCAACGCATCCAGATTAGACGTCCTTACAATGCCTTGAACTATTTCCGATATGATTCGACGTTCCGCCTCCGCCCGCGTACGCTCGGTGATATCGCGGGCTATGCCCTGCACACTGGTTGGCTTGCCATCCTGAAACGTGAGGCGAGAGTTCACTTCGAGCATTACTCTATGTCCGTCTTTGGCAATGACCTCCAGTGCATAGGTCGAGTGGCTCTTTTCCGGGGTTTTACGAGCAAGCAACTGCCTGGCTTTCTCAAGGTATTCCGGCGCGACGACTTGCGCGATGTTCATTCTGAGAGCCTCTTCAGTGGGATAGCCGACGATCTTTCCGCAGGCCTTGTTAACTGATGTGTAATTACCTTCCAGGTCGTGGGTGTAGATAATGTCGTTGGCGTTCTCAAATAGATCGCGATAGCGTTCTTCACTCGCGCGCAGACCGGCTTCGGCGTGTTTACGCTCGGCAACTTCCACCTCCAGCGCGTCGTTGGCCCTCGCAAGATCTGCAGTGCGCTGCCTGACCTTGTCATCTAATTCGTCGTGTGCTCGTCGCAATGCTTCTTCGGAGCGCTTGCTATTATTCATATGCCAGACGATGTTTCTCGTGACAAACATGCCAATCCCGCCGGCGAACAGAACGGCCAGTGCAACTAGAAACATCGTCGTCTTCCGAGTCGCAGCCCCACTTGCTGCATTACTATCTTGCGCAAGATCCATTTGGTGGCCTTGATATTCAACGTAAGCATTCCAAGCGTCGTGATACTCGCCTAGATCAGGCAGAGCCTGCTCTACCATTACAGCTCTTGCCGTGGCAGGCTTATTGTCGACGGTCAGCAAGCGTAGCGCGTTCTCGTAGCTCTGGACGTACGGCCTCCGCTTTGTCTCGACGTTGTCGAGTAATTCTTCCTCTTCATTTGATTCTGCCCTGGCTCTAAGCGTTTCGATCAAACTTGAAATTCTGTCGCTGTTGCCCCTGCGCTGGAGCAGTAGAGATTCGATCTCTTTCCTGTCGTCAATCAGAAAGACCTGCATGGTCAAGCGGCTGTTGAGGTTTGACCATGCTTGAGCCTGTCTCGTCAGCTTCACTTTGCCCCACCGCTGATCATCCATCTCTGCAAGCTCAGTATCGACGCGACGCAGTTGCCTGACTCCTACCCAGCCAATCAAGATCAGGATTGCGATGAGAAACCCAAATGACAGTCCGACCTTTGCGCCCAGATGCGAATCGTTAGCGAAAAACGAACGTAGCTTCTTCATCATTTTCATGTTCTTGGGACTCGTCAGGCGGAACCGCCTGGACTTCTCTAATGATTCCAGGACAACATGAGTTCTGCTTTCAGCTCTTGACCGCCGCAGCATTCATTCCGGTGACGAGGAATATTTGTGGCAAAACAGAACCATCGGACCAAAAAGCCGAAGCAAATCGCCCGGTGGTAATCGTAGATTCGGCGTTTTGGCAACGCCGATAGCTATTAGCGCACCTGGCGTGCCAGCTTGGATTCGATGCGACGCGGACGGATGGTTCGGCTATCTTATTTAACAGAATCAGTGGGGCTCCAGGGTACCGCCATCGCGTTAGGCCTTTGTTCTATTAAAGGCGATTGATGGAACGACTCAACCTCAAACGAACGCCTTCAGTGCGGAAGGGAAGGCACCGGGCTCGGCCTGAGTATCTGCAAGCGTGCAGTAGAAGATCACCATGGCATAATCGACATTACGAGCGAACTTGGAAGCGGAACGACTGTGCGCGTAGTTCTTCCTCTACACGGATCAACATCGAGCGAATTGTGATTCAGTAACTTGGGGAGACTGCCAAACGAAATTGCATCGAAGGAGTAGCCTAGGGCAACAACGCAAACACGGTGGCCGGACCCAACTGGCTCGACCGTCGCATCGATCTCGGAGTTGTCAGCGAAGTCTTGATCACCTAACCTCACTCACAAACTTACGATATTGTGTTTCGACCTGATCAGGCGTGCGACGGAAAGCGCAGCCGCGTCGCGGCCTAATGTTTATAGCATTCATGGCACACACTGGATTCCCTCCGACCAGATCGAATGCCGCCGTGTCAGAACCGCGAGCGGACCGGGGTCCCCAAGCGGGCTGCCCGCTTGGGGTGGTGGATGCGACCGGATCATTTGTCATTTTCCATTTAGCATTTTTCATTTGCTCATTGTTGGACCTGGTGCGTGACAAATGAATCCTGCAAATGGCCAATGGTAAGTGGAAAATGAGAAATGGAAAATTATCCGGTCGCTACCGCTCGCGGTTCTGACACTCAGGCGCTATTTCGATCTGCTCGGAGAGGTTCAAGATCGACGGCAAGGACAGAACTAGCCGACGACTACCTCCTGTTTGGCATCATCGAAGGTAACGCGCTTGCCTGTTTGCAAAGCCGCAATCGTCATGCAGATCGCCGTCGAGTGGTTATAGCCCGCATGAACGTCCGCGTGGGGTGTCTGGCGGCTGCGGATGCACTCCATCCAATTGCGCATGTGCGCCGACGTTAAATTATCTGCGCCCGTATTTGCGCTTGTAGCCACAGGCGTCTGCGCGATCGCATCCGCCAGAGACATTTCTGCCAGCAGGTTCGGCTGCATCTTCATCTCGGCGGCTTCTTTAGCCCGCAGTCCGCCCTCGGGAGTGATCTTGTTGGTGTCGAGATTGAGCATGCCGGCGTTCGAGTAATACAACTCCTTTACTCCTCCGGCCGAGTTACTGAAGCGCGATGAATAGACAACCTGAAAACCTCTGGACATATCGTTGAGCGGGCCGTAATCAAATACCGCCGTCATGGTGTCAAAGTTCTGGCGGCCATCGTGCCATTGATAAATGCCGCCGTTGGCGACGACGCTGCGCGGGTGCGGCAATCCGGAAAACCAATGCACGGTATCGATCTGGTGCGACATCCACTGACAGGGAATGCCGGACGAGTAGGGCCAGAAGAGACGAAACTCGAGATACTTGCGCGGGTCCCAGTCAGGCTTGCGGCCCTGCTCGCGACGATTAAGTAAGAACCGATCCCAATCCGTATCTTGTTTACGAATCTCGTTGACCAGTTGCGGCCGCCGCCAACGTCCAGGCTGATTTACATTCCAGGTCATCTCGACCATTACGATATCGCCGAACTTCCCTGAATTGATAAATTCGTTGGCCCGAATATAGTTGCGGCCGCTGCGGCGCTGACTGCCGATTTGCACAATCCTCTTTGTTTCTTCGACGGCCATGCGAATCGCCTTCGCATCTTCCATGGTATTGGCCATTGGTTTCTCAACGTAAGCGTCGCGGCCGGCGCGCACCGCCTCCACGCCATGCAGCGCATGCTGAAAATCGGCGGTGGCAATGATCACGGCATCGACGTCTCTGCGATCGTAAAGCTCCTCGTTGTTGCGCGCCTTGGCGATTTCGTGCCCGACCAGTTTACCGAGGCCTTCGGCTCCTTCATCGCGACGCCGGCTCCAGACGTCTGAGACAGCCACGAAATCAAAGTTAAGTTCCTTCGCGTGCATCATGAATGACGGGATCAAGGCCTGCCGGCAACGATCGGAATAGCCGACGATTCCCACTCGCACGCGATCGTTGGCGCCGAGAATGTTCGCATAGCTCGATGCGCGCGAAGCGATCATAACGCCGGCGGCGCCGAGGGTTGCGTTCTTCATGAAATCTCGGCGTGAATTCTTGTTCTCAGACATGATGCTTCTCCTCAATGAGTCCGACAAACTTCAGTTTGTCGTTGATTTCGCTCAAAGGCCTTCCTGGCTCACATCTCGACAAACTGAAGTTTGTCGGACATTAGAGTGCCCCCGCGCGCCGCAGCAGTTCTTTCATTCCGGTCATGCTCTGCCGCGAAGATTCTTCGGGCGTGCCGGCGCCGCGCCAGTGCGTCTCGAGGCTCACAACTCCGCGATAGCCGTCTTTTTTAAGCGCGCGGTATTGTCCGACGTAATCGATAATCCCGTCGCCCATCTTCATCCATTCGTATTTCCCGTTCGCCGCGCGCGCGACATCTTTGCAGTGCATGTAGCCGAGTCGTTTTTTCGGGAGATGCGAATATCCGTCCGGATAAGCAATCTCGCCAACATCGGCCGCGTTGCCGGGATCCCAATTCAGTTTCAAGTAAGCTGAGCGAACTGCGCCGAGAGTTCGCGCGGCTTCAGCGCCGGTGGCCGTATTGCAACTAGGCTCATTCTCGAGCAGCAATGTGATCCCACGCCTGGCGGCTCTCTTTGACGCTTCGATCAATTTGTCATCAATTGCGGCGCGGTAAGGCTTCTGATCGTCGAGCCGCCAAAAATCAAAGATCCGGATCCGATCCACCTTAAAGACGCGCGTCAATTCAAAACCGCGCTCGAGCAGTTCATCCTGTTGCTCGTAGGTAAAGTCTGCGCCAAATTGATCGCGCTTGGGACTGAACTTCGAGGTGGGCGCGCCGGGCCAATCCACCTTGAAGATGGGCGATGCAATCGACGAAACTCGCAGCTTGTGTTTTTCCAGAATCTTTCGCGCTTCCTCAATCTCTTTCGCGTCTAGGCGCATGATGTTCTTGCCCCACATCCCGCGGATCTCGATCAACTGAAGGCCAAACTCTTG
>WNGL01003212.1_pt1 | contig 19648 bp, 14 predicted proteins | sample 5400591 | NCBI WGS metagenome assembly WNGL01 (sample SAMN13153377, study PRJNA577476) | soil metagenome | isolation source: 80 cm soil or saprolite under Garry oak tree replicate 1 | place: USA:California | collected 2016-06-15 | reverse complement strand
CCGCGAGCCCGCCCGCGGTCAGCTGCGTCGGCGGGGTGGGCGCGACCGGGACGAGCGTGGCCGCGTCCCAGCTCGGCGCGGCGCCGACCACGACCTGGTAGCCGCGGAGGTTCGAGGTGGGCGAGGTCCCGTCCGTCGCGGCCTGGGCGACCGGGATCGTGACCGTCGTGCCGCTCACCCAGCCCGAGATCCCGCCGCCGGTCGGGAGCGGCTGGCCGAGGCCGACCGCGCCGGGCGCGATCGCGTCGGTGCAGCGGATCGCGCCCGCGTTCGTGTCGGCGCCCGCGCCGACGATCTCCGACGAGGAGCTCCCGCACGTTCGCCCGGTCGACCCGACCACGACGCCGTAGGTGCCCGGCGGCAACGCCGTGAACGACCACGCTCCGGACGACGGGGTCGTGTACGGCGCGGGCGCCCACGCGATCCCGTTGAAAGCCGTGCCCGCGATCGACACCTGGGCTCCGTCCGAAGTCGGGTTCGCGGTGCCCCCGCCGACGGCGTCCCAGAGCTGGACCGAGCCGGAGAGCGAGCCGGCGCGCAGCGCCAGCACGAGATCGTTCCCCGGAACGGTCGCGTCCGGCTGAGGCGTCGCGTAGAGGGTCGCCGACGTGAAGTTCGGCCGGCCCGCCGCGATGGCGTAGGTCCCAACCGCCGCGACGCCCGGGAACCGGAAGCCGCCGGTCGCGTCGGTCACCGCGGAGTCGAGCGTCGTCGTGCCGGCGACGAGCGTCACGATGGTTCCCGATCGATCGGCGAACGCGGGGAAGCCCGGGACGGTGGAGACGTCGAGGGCGACGGTCCCCGTGAGATCGCCGCGCGCGACCAAGAGCGCGAGGCCAGGAACCGTCACGACCGTTCCGCCCTGGTCCAGCGTCACGCCGAGCCCCGCGACCCACGTAGAACGGTAGCCGCCCTTGGACGCGGAGAGCGTGTACGTACCGGGCGGCACCTCGGCCGCGGTCCAGACTCCGCTCGGATCCGTCCACGCGACGACCGTCGCCCGGGGACCGGTCACCGTCACGCGCACGTCCTCGAGCGCGGGCGGGACGCCGTTCACGGACTCGAGCTGGACGGACCCGGTGAGCGTCGCGCGCGCCTGCTGTGACACGGGCGTCGCAGGGTCGAACGGGTTCTGATGCTCCGGGGCTCCGCACGCGGCGAGGGCCGCGGCGAAGAGCGGGAGGTAGCGGCGCATGTGGACTCCTCGGTGGGGCCGTCCGGGAGGGGACAGGCTACCTGACCGGGAAGGTGCGCCACCATGCCGCGGGGATGGTACGCGGGCGCGTGACGTGGGTCACGATCTCTCCCTCGGAGGCATCCGCGGAGCGCCGCCCTCCCCCGTTCGCGTCACTGCGGCGGAGGTCCGCGACCGGACGGAGAGGTCAGGCCGCCCGGACGACCACGCCCGACGCGGCCTCCGCGAAGAGGAGCTCGGGGTGGAACTTCTCCGCGGTCCGGAGCGCCCAGTCGCGGTCGAACAGCGCGACGATCCGGTTGCGGACGTCGAGGACGACGAGCCCCTCGAACGCGCCGGAGAGCGCGTCCACGTCGAGCGGCGCCCCGTCGGCGCGGGAGACCCAGCGCGCGAGCTGGTACGGCACCGCCTCGCGGCGGACCTTCACGCCGTACTCCGACTCGAGGCGGTAGATCACCACCTCGAACTGGAGCTGCCCGAGCGCCCCGAGGACGAGCTCACCCGCGCGGCCGGCCGGCGGACGGTAGAGCTGCACCGTCCCCTCCTGCGCGAGCTGCTCGAGCCCGGTCGCGAACTGCTTGCGCTTCATCGGGTCCGCGAGCACGAGCCGGCAGAAGTGCTCCGGGGCGAAGCTCGGGATCCCCTCGTAGGCGAAGGTCGATCCGCCGGTGAGCGTGTCGCCGATCTCGAAGGTCCCCGGATCGTGGATGCCGACGACGTCCCCCGGGAAGCCGTCCTCGACGACGCTTCGCTCGCGCGCGAGGAACTGGGTCGGGTTCGCGAGCCGCACCTCGCGCCCGGTCCGGACGTGATGCGCCTTCATCCCGCGGGTCATCTTCCCCGAGCAGATCCGCACGAACGCGACGCGGTCGCGGTGCGCCTTGTCCATGTTCGCCTGGATCTTGAAGACGAACCCGCTGAACTCGTCCTGCATGGGCGAGATCGGCCCCTGGTCCGACTCTCGCGCGCGCGGCGGCGGCATGAGCTCGCAGAAGGTCTCGAGGAACGCCTCGAGCCCGAAGTTGTTGATCGCGCTCCCGAAGAAGAGCGGGGAGAGCTCGCCTGCGAGGAAGCGCTCCTTGTCGAAGCCGTCGCCGGCGGCGTCGAGCAGCTCGGCGTCGTGGCGGAGCCGGTCGAAGCCCGCGGCGTCGAGCGCCCCGCGCACCGCGGGGTCCTCGAGCCCGGTCACCTCGACGGGCGGACGCTCGGCGCCGACGCCCGCGGACGAGCCCGCGTGGTCCTCGCCGAAGAGGTAGACGCGCCGCGCGAGGCGGTGCCAGACGCCGCGGAAGGTGCCGCCCTTGAAGATGGGCCAGGTGATCGGGAAGACGCCGATGCCGAGGACGCTCTCCACCTCGCCGACGAGCTCGAACGGATCGCGCCCGGGCCGGTCCATCTTGTTCACGAAGGTGAAGATGGGGATGGCGCGCTGGCGGCAGACGCGGAAGAGCTTGCGCGTCTGGGTCTCGACGCCCTTGGCGCTGTCGAGCAGCATCACCGCGCCGTCGACGGCGTGGAGCGTCCGGTAAGTGTCCTCGCTGAAGTCGGCGTGGCCCGGCGTGTCGAGCAGGTTCAGCTGGAAGCCGCGGTACGGAAACTGGAGGACGCTCGTCGTGATGGAGATGCCGCGCTCGCGCTCCATCTCCATCCAGTCGGAGACGGCGCTCGCCCGGCCGCGCTTCGCCTTCACCGCGCCGGCGAGCTGGATGACCCCGCCGTAGAGGAGGAGCTTCTCCGTCAGCGTGGTCTTGCCCGCGTCCGGGTGGGAGATGATGGCGAACGTGCGCCGGCGGCGGATCTCGTGTGCGCTCATGCGAGCGCCCGGGCGGTCCGGGGCGCGGGCGTGTTCTAGCTGAATTCACAGCGAACGTCACGCCGGCGGCCCGACGGGGCCTCGGTGGCACGGCCGCCTCGCGACGCAGGGCGTCAGTCCAGGACGTCGGAGCCCCGCACTCTAGCGCGCGGTGGGGAGCGCTAGCTGTCGGCGGTGAGCCGGTCGAGCTCCGCCGCGAGCCGGTCGGGTCGGAACGGCTTCTGGAACGACCGCTCGACGTCCATCGGAGGCATCTCGTCGAGGTAGGCGCTCGCGACGACGACCGCGCGGTGCTCGTGCTTCGGCTGGGCGCGGAGCCACGCCAGGAACTCGCGCCCGCTCATCCGCGGGAGCGAGAGGTCGAGGAGGATGACGTCCGGCTCGAGACCCGCCTCGAGCAGCTCGACCGCGTCCTGCCCGTCGGCCGCCTGCGAGACGATGTACCCCTTCGTGTCGAGCCATTGCGAGATGAGCTCGCGCAGCTCGTGCTCGTCCTCGACCACGAGAACGCGCGCGCGCCGGTCGACGTGCGGCTCGGGCTCCTTCGCCTGCCGCACCTCGGGCTCCCTCTTCGACCCACCGGGCTGGATGTGCTCGCTCACCCGGCCTGCAACCTCGGTCTGCCCGCGCCGGAGCGCAACGGGCGGGCCCTCCCCCGGCCTCCCCGGGACCCGTGCCTTGGGGTGACCTGGCCAGCGGGCGGCGCCCGGTGTCCGCGCGGCGCGGGTGCCGCGCCCTGGCCCGCGTGGCCATGCTCAGGGGACCGGCACTCGCCAGGGGGGATCCATGCGTCTTGCCGTTGTCGTCGCCGCCGCCCTTGCCCTCGGCTCCTCGCCCGCGGCCGCGCAGGCACCCGGCGCCCAACCGTCGCCGCCCGGGGACGACCGAGGCACGCCCCCCGCCGCTCCGCCCTCGCAGGCAGCCCCGCAGGGACCGCCCGCCCAAACCCCATCCACCCCGGCGGAGCAGGCGCCGAAAGGCCCGCCCGCGCCGCGCGCCGCGAAGAAGCCGCCGCCCGCAGCCGTCGAGCTCGCCCGCGCCCTCCTCACCGCGGAGCAGTGGGCGAAGATCCTCGACAGCTACGCCTCGAGCCTCTCCGGCCAGGTCTCGCAGTCGCTCCTCGCGAGCGGCGAGAAGGTCCCCGACGACCTCCGGGGGAAGATCCGGGCAGAGCTCGAGAAGTCGATTCCGTACCGCCAGACGGTCGATGCGCAGGCGGAGGCGCTCTCGAAGCAGCTCACTCCGGACGAGCTCAAGAAGACCGCCGCGTTCTACCGGAGCCCGCTCGGGAAGAAGGTGCTCGAACGCCTCCCGGAGGCGCAGTCCGTCGTCGCGCGGCAGCTCCAGGCCCGGCTCGCGACCACGGTCCCTGAGATCGTGAGCCGGCTCGCGCCGAAGGCGCTCCAGGGGAGCCCGCACGGCGGCGGCGCGCCGGGCTCGAGCCCGCCCGCGGCGCAGGGGCGCCGGCCACCTCCCGCGCCCGGCGCGGGACAGACCCAGTGACGCGCCCCGGCTGAACGCCAACGCGCCCCAAGAAAAGAGCCCCGGTCGCGCGAGGCGACCGGGGCCCGGATGCTGCCGAGCTTCGCTACTTCAGCGTCGCGACGAGGTCCTTCACGGCCTTGACGGACTTCTCCATCATGGCCGCCTCCTCGGCGTCGAGCTTCAGCTCGAGGACCTTCTCCGCGCCGCCCGCGCCGATGACGACCGGCACGCCGACGTAGAGCCCCTTCACGCCGAACTCGCCGTTCAGGTAGACGCAGGTCGGGAGGACCCGCTTCGAGTCCTTGAGGTAGGACTCGGCCATCGCGATCGCCGAGGACGCCGGCGAGTAGAAGGCGGAGCCGGTCTTGAGGAGGGCGACCACCTCGCCGCCCGCGCCGCGGGTGCGCTTCACCATCGCGGCCATGACCTCCTTCGCCTTCTCCGCCGAGCCGTACTTCCGCTCGAGGAGCTCCATCACCGGGACGCCGCAGACCGACGTGTAGCGGACGAGCGGGACCATGTCGTCGCCGTGGCCGCCGAGGGTGACCGCGGAGACGTCCTTGACCGAGACGCCGAGCTCCCAGGCGATGAACGCCTTGAAGCGGGCGGAGTCGAGGACGCCGGCCTGGCCGACCACGCGGGCGTGCGGGAAGCCCGTGATCTTCTGGCAGAGCGTCACCATCGCGTCGAGCGGGTTCGAGATGACGATCACGAACGCGTTCGGCGCGTACTGCTTGATGCCCTGGGCGACGGACTCCATGATCTTCGAGTTGACCGCGATGAGGTCGTCGCGGGACATGCCGGGCTTGCGCGGCAGGCCGGCCGTCACGATGACGACGTCCGAGCCCTTGATGTCCTCGTAGGTGTTCGTGCCCTTGAGCTGGACGTCGAAGCCGTCCACCGGCGCGGCCTCGGCGATGTCGAGGCACTTGCCCTGGGGCAGCCCCTCGACGATGTCGAACAGCACGACGTCGCCGAGCTCGCGGAGCGCGGCGAGCTGAGCCAGGACGCCGCCGATCTGCCCACCACCAATGAGTGCAATCTTCGCTCTTGCCATCGTTCTACCCTCCAGGTTCCGGTTGGACTTCCCCTTCGGTGGTCGTGCCTACAGCGCGTCGATGATCGCGTTCAGCGTCGGGCTCGGCCGCATCGCAGCGGACGTCTTCTTGAAGTCCGGCCGGTAGTACCCGCCGGTGTCCACAGGCTTGCCCTGCGCGGCGAGGAGCTCCTGGTCGATCTTCTTCTCGTTCTCCTGGAGCGTCTTCGCGACCGTCGCGAAGCGCGCCTGCAGCTCCTGGTCCTTCGACTGCGCGGCGAGCGCCTCGGCCCAGTACATCGCCAGGTAGAAGTGGCTGCCGCGGTTGTCGATCTGGCCCACCTTGCGGGCCGGCGACTTGTTGTTGTCGAGGAACTTGCCGATCGCGAGGTCGAGCGTCTCGGCGAGCATCGTCGCCTTCGGATTGGCGAAGGCCCGGCCGACGTGCTCGAGGGAGGCGCCGAGCGCCGAGAACTCACCGAGCGAGTCCCAGCGGAGGTAGCCCTCCTTCACGAACTGCTGCACGTGCTTCGGCGCCGACCCGCCGGCGCCCGTCTCGAAGAGCCCGCCGCCCGCGAGGAGCGGGACGATGGAGAGCATCTTCGCGGAGGTGCCGATCTCGAGGATGGGGAAGAGGTCGGTGAGGTAGTCGCGGAGCACATTGCCCGTGCACGAGATGGCGTCCTTGCCCTGACGGATCCGCTCGATCGAGAACTTCATCGCGTCCACCGGCGCGAGGATCTTGATGTCGAGCCCCTTCGTGTCGTGGTCGAGGAGGACCTTCTCGACCTTCGCGATCACCTGCCGATCGTGGGCGCGGTTCTTGTCGAGCCAGAAGATCGCCGGCATCCCGGAGGCCCGGGCCCGGTTCACGGCCAGCTTCACCCAGTCGCGGATCGGGATGTCCTTCGCCTGGCACATGCGGAAGATGTCGCCCTCCTCGACCTTCTGCTCGAGGAGCGTCGCGCCGGAGGCGTCGTCCACCACCCGGATCGCGCCGATCGCGGGGGCGACGAAGGTCTTGTCGTGCGAGCCGTACTCCTCCGCCTGCTGCGCCATCAGGCCGACGTTCGGGACCGTGCCCATCGTCGCCGGGTTGAACGCGCCGTTCTTCCGGCAGTCGTCCATGATCTCCCGGTACATCGTCGCGTAGCAGCGATCCGGGATCATCGCCTTCGTGTCGTGGAGCTTGCCGTCCGGGCCCCACATCTGGCCGGACTCGCGGACCACCACCGGCATCGAGGCGTCGACGATGACGTCGTTCGGGACGTGGAGGTTCGTGATCCCCTTGTCCGAGTCGACCATCGCGAGCTTCGGCTGCTTGGGATAGACCGCCTTGATGTCGGCCTCGATCTCGGCCCGCTTCGCCTCGGGCAGCGCCTGGATCTTCTTGGAAAGGTCGCCGAGGCCGAGGTTCGGGTTCACGCCGACCTGCTTCAGCGCCTCGGCGTGCTTCTCGAAGACGTCCTTGTAGAAGACCGTCACCGCGTGGCCGAACATGATGGGGTCGGAGACCTTCATCATCGTGGCCTTGAGGTGCAGCGAGAGGAGGAGATCCTCCTTCTTCGCGAGCTCGATCTGCTCCTCGTAGAACTTGCGGAGCGCCTTCACGCTCATCTTCGTCGTGTCGATGATCTCGCCGGCGAGGAGCGGGGCCTTCTTCTTGAGGACGGTGACCTTGCCGGACGCGTCCACGAACTCGATCCGGTAGTCGGCAGCCTTCTCGACGGTCAGCGCGTTCTCGTTGCCGTAGAAGTCACCGGCCGTCATGTGCGCGACGTGCCCGCGGGACTGCGGCGTCCAGGGCCCGAGCTTGTGCGGGTGCTTCTTCGAGAAGTTCTTCACCGAGCCCGGCGAGCGGCGGTCGGAGTTGCCCTCGCGGAGCACCGGGTTCACGGCGCTGCCGAGGCACTTCGCGTACCGCTGCTGGATGGCCTTCTCGGCGTCGTCCTTCGCGACCTCGGGGTAGTCCGGGATCTTGTAGCCCTTGCCCTGCAGCTCCTTGATCGCCTCCTTGAGCTGCGGGATCGAGGCGGAGATGTTCGGGAGCTTGATGATGTTCGCCTGCGGCGCCTTGGCGAGCTCGCCGAGCTGGCCGAGGAAGTCCGGGATCTTCTGCTCCGGCGCGAGGTTCTCGGGGAAGTTGGCGATGATCCGGCCCGCGAGCGAGATGTCGCGCGTCTCGACGGAGACGCCGGTGCCCTTGGTGAATGCCTGCACGACCGGCAGGAGCGAGTAGGTGGCCAGGGCGGGCGCTTCGTCGATCTCGGTCCAGATGATGGTGTTCTTCGTCGTCATGTCCTCTTCCTTGGAGAATGCGGATTCACTCGCTGCGAACGTTCACCATTCGTTTCCGGCGCACCCGGCGTCCGGATCGCGAGGCACCTCCGGCTCCGAGCGTCTTCTCTCGTGCGCGAGCCAGGCTCGCGCGGCTTCGCCGGTTGGTCCTCGGAAACCTGCGGAAACTACACATTCTGCCCGCTTTTTATCTTGATTCGAGTCACGCCCCCAGAGGTTCTTCATCAAGTTTCGCGGGGATTCCGGACCGCTCCGGTCGAGGAATGGAATCGCCGACTCGACAGGTCGAGGAAGCGCCGCGCGCGATGTGCGCGTCTGCGGCCTCGGTTGCGGCGTTCGCCCGAACATCAACGACTCGTCCGGTCGAGGAAGGGCCCGCCCAGCGGCAGGTTGTCCCGGCGCTCGGCCGCTCAGGCGCTCCTCCCCTCCAGTGCCCGGCGTCCGACGAGGTCGCAAGCGAACTGATACGCGATGCGGCCGCTGCGATCGCCCTTCCGCTGCGCCCACAGGATCGCCTCGGTCTCGGCCTCCTTCGTCCAGGCGACCGGCGCGCCCGCCTTGGCGGCGAGCCGCTCGACCCAGCGCCGGACGACGTCGAGGTACAGGTCCTGGCCGAACGGATGGAACCCCACCCACAGGCCGAACCGGCCCGACAGCGAGATCTTCTCCTCGATCGCCTCGCCGTGGTGGATCTCCCCCTCGACGGACATCGCGCCGCGGTTGTCGCTCTCGTACTCGGGCACGAGGTGGCGGCGGTTGGAGGTGACGTAGATGAGGACGTTGTCCGGAACGCCGTAGACCGACCCGTCGAGCGCGCTCTTCAGCACCTTGTAGCTCGCGTCCCCGCTCTCGAACGAGAGGTCGTCGGAGAAGACGACGAACCGGTACGGCTGCCCCTTCACCTCGTCGACGATGGCCGGGAGGGAGACGAGGTCGTCCTTGTCGACCTGGATGATCCGCAGGCCGCGGTCCGCGTAGGCGTGGAGGAGCGCGCGGACGAGGGACGACTTGCCGGTGCCGCGCACGCCCCAGAGCAGCGCGTTGTTCGCGGGCAGCCCGGCGAGGAACTGCCGGGTGTTCTCCTCGACGATCCGCTTCTGCGGATCGATGCCGAGGAGGTCGTCGAGGTGGATCGCCTCGACGCTCGGGACCGGCTCGAGGGTCCCTGTGAAGGTGGACCGCCGCCAGTTCGCGGCGTGGCAGGTGGCCCAGTCGACCCGCGGCCGCGGGGGAGGCAAGAGCGGCTCCACCGCCGCGAGGACGCGCTTCAGCCGCTCCGCCAGCTCCGGATCGAGGATCACGACGCCTCCTGCCTGCGAGCACTCCCCGGTTACGAACGGAGAACGGGGCAGAGGCGTCGCCGCCCCTGCCCCGTCGCTTTCACCCTGTGGCGTCGAGCCCTAGGCCCCGGCGCCGGCCGCGGACTTCTCGAGGGCGCCGACCTTGTCGAGCACGAGCGCCTTGAGGAACTCGCGGTTCAGGCGGGCGATGAACTTCACGTCGATGCCCTTCGGGCACGCCGCCTGGCACTCGTAGTGGTTCGAGCAGTTGCCGAACCCGTTCTCGGCCATCGCCTTCACCATCTCGGCGACCCGGTCGGGCGCCTCGACCTGCCCCTGCGGCAGCTCGGCGAGCTGCGACACCTTCGCGCCCGCGAAGAGCATCGCCGCGCCGTTCGGGCACGCGGCCACGCACGCGCCGCAGCCGATGCACTCGGCGGCGTCCATCGCGTAGTCGGCCTCGCGCTTCCCGACGAGGATCGCGTTGCCGTCCGGCACGCCGCCGGTGTGGACCCCGACGTGGCCGGCCGCCTGGATGAGCTTGTCCAGGGCGCCGCGGTTCGTGACGAGGTCGCGGATGATCGGGAACGCCCGGGCCCGCCAGGGCTCGAGGTAGATCACGTCGCCGTCCTTGAACGTCCGCATGTGCAGCTGGCAGAGCGTGGTGCGCTTCTGCCCGCCGTGCGGGACGCCGTTCACGACCGCCGAGCACATGCCGCAGATGCCCTCGCGGCAGTCGTGGTCGAAGGCGATGGGATCCTTCCCCGCCTTGATGATGTCCTCGTTCACGCAGTCGAGCATCTCGAGGAACGAGTGGTGCTCGGTGATGTTCTTGGCCTCGTAGTGCTCGAAGCGGCCCGGCTTGTCCGGCCCGTCCTGGCGCCAGACGACCAGCTTCACCGTCATCGTCTTGTGATCGTGCGCGCTCATTACTTGTAGCTCCGGACCGCGAGGTGGACGTTCTCGAACTTCAGCGGTTCCTTGTGCAGCTCGGGCTCCTTGCCGACACCCTTGTTCTCCCAGGCCGCGACGTAGCAGAAGTTCGCGTCGTCGCGCTGCGCCTCGCCGTCCGGGTACTGGTGCTCGACCCGGAAGTGCCCGCCGCAGGACTCCTCGCGGTGGAGCGCGTCACGGGAGAGGAGCTCGGCGAACTCGAGGAAGTCGGCGGTGCGGCCGGCGTTCTCGAGCTGCTGGTTGAACTCCGGTCCGGTGCCCGAGACCTTCACGTTCTGGTGGAACTCCTCGCGGATGGCGGGGATCTTCTGGAGCGCCTTGGTGAGCGACTCCTTCGTCCGCGCCATCCCGACGTTCTCCCACATCGTCGTGCCGAGCTCGCGGATGAACTCCGTCACCGTCCGCTTGCCGTTCGTCGCGAGGAACTTCTCGTTCGTCGCCTTCACCTCGGCGACGGACTTGGCGCACTCGGCGTGATCGGTCGCGACCTTGCCGGGCTTCGTCTGGGCGAGGTAGCCGCCGACCGTGTACGGGATGACGAAGTAGCCGTCGGCGAGCCCCTGCATGAGCGCGCTCGCGCCCAGGCGGTTCGCGCCGTGGACCGAGAAGTTCGCCTCGCCGGCCACGAACAGGCCGGGGATGTTGCTCATGAGGTTGTAGTCCACCCAGAGGCCGCCCATGGCGTAGTGCGGCGCCGGGTAGATGCGCATCGGCCGCTTGTACCCGTTCTCTGCGGTGATCCGCTCGTACATCTCGAAGAGGTTGCCGTACCGCTCGCGGATCTTGTCCTCCCCGAGCCGCTTGATCGACGTCGAGAAGTCCAGGTAGACGCCGCGCCCGCCCGGGCCGACGCCGCGCTGGTCGTCGCACTGCTCCTTCGCGGCGCGGGACGCGATGTCACGCGGGGCGAGGTTGCCGAACGACGGGTACTTCCGCTCGAGGTAGTAGTCGCGATCCTCCTCGGGGATCTCGTTCGGCTGCTTGTTGCAGTCTTCCTTCTTCTTCGGGACCCAGACGCGGCCGTCGTTGCGGAGCGACTCCGACATCAGCGTCAGCTTCGACTGGTACTCGCCCGCCTGCGGGATGCACGTAGGGTGAATCTGCGTGTAGCAGGGGTTCGCGAGGTAGGCGCCCTTCTTGTGCGCCTTCCAGATCGCCGACACGCTGCAGCCCATCGCGTTCGTCGAGAGGTAGAAGACGTTCACGTAGCCGCCGGTGCAGAGCACCACCGCGTCGCCGACGTGGCTGCGGATCTCGCCGGTGACGAGGTCGCGGACCGTGATGCCCTTCGCCTCCCCGTCCACGAGGACGAGGTCGAGCATCTCGGTCCGGGAGAACATCTTGACGGTGCCGGCCTTGATCTGCCGCGCCAGCGCGGAGTACGCGCCGAGGAGCAGCTGCTGGCCGGTCTGACCGCGTGCGTAGAAGGTGCGGGACACCTGCGCGCCGCCGAAGGAGCGGTTGTCGAGGTAGCCGGCGTAGTCGCGCGCGAACGGCACGCCCTGCGCGACGCACTGGTCGATGATGTTGTTCGACACCTGCGCGAGGCGCCACACGTCGGCCTCGCGGGCGCGGAAGTCACCGCCCTTGATGGTGTCGTAGAAGAGCCGGTAGATGCTGTCGCCGTCGTTCGGGTACGCCTTGGCGGCGTTGATGCCGCCCTGCGCGGCGATCGAGTGGGCGCGGCGGGGGCTGTCCTGGTAGCAGAACGCCTCCACGTTGTAGCCGAGCTCGCCGAGGCTCGCGGCGGCCGACGCGCCGGCGAGGCCGGTCCCGACCACGAGGACCTTGTACTTCCGCTTGTTCGCCGGGTTGACGAGCTTCAGCTCGAAGCGGTGCTTGTCCCAGGAGTCCTGGATGCGCCCGGTGGGCGCCTTTCCGTCGAGGATCACGTGATTGCCCCTTCGTTAGCTGAGGATGCCTGCGAGGATGACGGCCGGAATCGCGCCGAAGCCGACGAGGAAGATCACCGCGAGGACCTTCCCGATGAGCCCCCAGCGCGGCAGCAGGAACCCGTTCGAGAGCCCGAAGGTCTGGAACACGCTCTGGATGCCGTGCGAGAGGTGGAGGAAGAGCGAGATCATCGCCACGACGTAGGCGAGGCCGGTGAAGAACCCGCCGAGCGCGGCCACGACCATCCGGTAGACGTCGAAGCGGTTCATCGCGTCGAACGCGATGACGAGGCCCGGCGTGACGCGGAAGGTGAACTGCAGGAGGTGCCAGATGATGAACGCGCCGAGGATGACGCCCGTCCAGATCATGTTCTTGCTCGCGAACGTCGCGCGGAGCGAGTTCTGGACCGCGTAGCGATCCGGCTTCGCCTCCGCGTTCTCGAGGGTGATCAGGATCGAGAGGAAGAGGTGCAGCACGACCGCGGCGCCCATCACGATGCGCGTGCCCCAGACGAGCGGCGCGAGCTCGTGGAGGTGGACGGCGTAGTTGTTGATGCCGTTCGGGCCGGCGAAGATCGTGAGGTTTCCGAGGAGGTGACCGATGACGAACAGGATCATCAACGTTCCTGTGATCGCCATCACCACCTTCCTGCCGATCGAATCCGAGAACAGTCGCATTGAGCCTTTCCCTTCGTCCGTCGTGGAGGAGCTGGCCTGCGTCGTGGTTCAGGACACAGAGGCGCACGGGGGTCGCGTGCGGGGGACAGCACCATGCCGCGTCCCCGGCAGGGACGTCAAGGAACGGATCCGTCGAGAATTGGAGTAGTTAGGTCGAGAATGCGGGCGGCGGTGGGCGGACTTCCGGGCGGCCCCTTGCCGTGCCGGGCGTGCTTCCCGGCGTGCTTCATTCCCCCGCGGTATGATGTGCGGGTACGGGAGGCCACCATGCGCTCCTTCCGAGCGATCGCCCTGGTTGCCGCACTCGCGGCGCCTTTCACCATCCGAGGGGATGAGGCGGGCGCCACCGCGCCGCCGCCGAACCCCCAGACGCAGTCGCAGCCCTCGTCGGCCCCGCAGCGGATCGACGTCTCGCAGCCCGCGCCCACGGGCCAGTGGGTCTACACGCAGCAGTACGGCTGGGTCTGGATGCCGTACGGCCCCGCGTACACCTACGTCGCGCCCGGCTACGACTATCCGTACACCTACGTCTGGCAGGTCGGGATCGGCTGGAGCTGGGTCGCCTCGCCGTGGGTCTACGGCTGGGGTCCGTGGCCGTACTTCGGGCTCGCGGGGCCGTACGCGTTCGCCTGGTACGACTGGGGCTGGTGGCGGTACGCCCCGGCCTATCCGAGGTATCCGCGCGGCCCGGTGCCGCCGTATCGTCCCGGCTACCGGACCGCCGCGCCGGCGAGCGGCTCGGGTGGCGCGTACGTCCCGGGCGGCGTCGCCCCCGCGCCGCGCGGCGCGACGGGATCCTCGGCCACGACCGCGCCCGCGCCGCGCGCGAGCGGCGGCGGGTACACCCCGCGCGGCCGGCGCTGACGAGCCCGGCCTGACGCGGTCTCGCGCCCTACCGGGCGTGGGCGCGCGCGTCGAGCGTCGCGCCGGACATGGATCCCTCGACCGCCGCGACGTACGCCTTCGCGCACGCGGCAGCGGGGATCCCGGCCTTCGGGTCCATCTTCAGGGCGACGAGCGTCTCGGTGATCCAGGGCGGGCTCACCACGTTCACGCGCAGCCGCCGCGGCAGCTCGAGCGCGGCGGCGCCGGCGAACGCCTCGAGCCCCGCGTTGACGAGCGAGATCGCCGCACCGCCCGGCATGGGCTCGCGGGCGAGGACGCCCGAGGTGAGCGTGATCGAACCGCCGTCCCGCAGGTGCCTCGTCGCCACGCGGACGAGGTTCACCTGCCCCATGAGCTTGCTCCGCAGGCTCATCGCCAGGTCCGCGTCCTCGAGCTTCGCGAGCGGCTTGAACGCGGCGCTCCCCGCGCAGCAGACGACCGCGTCCAGGTCCTTCACCGACGCGAAGAGCCGCTCGAGCGACCCCGCGTCCTCGAGATCCGCCTGCACCGGCCCTTTGCGCGAGACCCGCACCACCTCGTGCCCGCCTGCGAGCGCGTCCGCGACCGCCTTGCCGATGGTCCCCGTGGCTCCGATGACGACGATCTTCACGCGACCTCCCCCCGGCGCGCCGCCGCGGCCGAGCCGGAGATCTGCCGGGCGCGCCCGCGGCGCGCAAGGGTCGGGTGGGCAGGGGAGCTCGAGCACGCCTACCGCGCCGCCGGCTGCACGCCCCTCGAGCGCCGCTCCCCCGGCCCGTTCTGCGCGCTGCTCCTCGCGCGCGACTGAGCTCCTGCGCCCGCCCTCGCCGCGGGTCGGCGTGGCCATGCTGTGGGCGTGCGCTCCTCCCTCCGCTCCACCCGCGCCGCCCTCGCGGCCGCGCTCGTCGCCGGCGCTTGCGGCCGCGGCGGCGGCGACGGGCAGGGGGGCGCGGCCGGCAAGGGCGGGGCCGGCGGTCGCGAGCCCGTCCCGGTGGACGTCGCGCGGGCGACCGCGAAGGACGTCCCGACCCGGCTCGCGGCGGTGGGATCGGTCCAGGCGTTCGAGACCGTGTCGATCCGCCCGCTCGTCACCGGGGCGGTGGTTCGCGTCTTCTTCCGCGAGGGCGAAGCGGTGCGCGGGGGGCAGCCGCTGTTCCAGATCGACCCGAGCCCGTACCAGGCGACGCTCGCGCAGGCGCGCGGCGCGCTCGAGCGGGCCCGCCAGCAGACGGCGAACGCGCACGCCGACCTCGCCCGGTATGCGAACCTGGTCCAGAAGGGCTACGTCACGACGCAGCAGTACGACACCGCGCGCGCCACCGCGCGCGCGCTCGACGCGGACGTCGCCGGGAGCGAGGCGGCGGTCCGGCGCGCGGAGCTCGACCTCCGGAACTGCCGGATCGCGTCGCCCATCGAGGGTCGCACCGGCGCGGTGCTCGTGCAGGTCGGCAACGTCGTGCAGGCGAACCAGGCGGGGCCGCTCGTCGTCATCGCCCGCATCCGCCCGATCTCGGTCGCGTTCGCCGTTCCGGCGGCGAGCACCGCCGCGCTGCGCGCGGGGGTCGGGCACATGGCGGTGGTGGCCGACGTCGCCGGCGGGACGCGCGAGGGCACCCTCGCGTTCGTGAACAACACGGTCGATCCGGCCGCCGGCACGATCCTCGCGAAGGCCACGTTCCCGAACGAGGACGAGGCGCTCTGGCCCGGCGCCTACGTCGACGTGCACGTCGTGCTCGGGATCCGCCGCGGCGCAGTGGTCGCGCCCGCGGCGGCGGTCGTCGCGGGCCAGCAGGGCCCGTTCGTCTGGGTGGTGAAGGACGACGGCACGGTGGAGCAGCGGCCGGTAAAGGTCGCACAGGCCGACGCGCGCGAGGCGGTCCTCGCGGCCGGGCTCTCGCCGGGGGAGGCGGTCGTGACGGACGGGCAGCTCGCGCTCGTCCCGGGCGCGCGCGTCGTGGCGCGCGGGGGCGCGAGCGGAGCGGCCCCGGGCGCGGGAGGCGGCGGGGCGGGCGGCGCGCCGCAGGCGCACGACGGCGGCGACGCCGCGCGGGTGCAGGGGAGGCGCCCGTGAGCCTGTCCGATCCGTTCATCCGGCGGCCCGTCATGACGACGCTCGTCATGGCGGGGCTCCTCGCCTTCGGCGTGGCGGCCTACGGGAAGCTCCCGGTGAGCGATCTGCCGAGCGTGGACTTCCCGACGATCCAGGTGACGGCGTCGCTGCCCGGCGCGAGCCCCGAGACGATGGCGTCCTCGGTCGCGACCCCGCTCGAGCGGCAGTTCTCCACGATCGCGGGCGTCACCGGGATGAACTCGACGAGCTTCCTCGGCGCGACGGCGATCACCTTGCAGTTCGATCTCTCCCGGAGCCTCGACGCGGCCGCCCAGGACGTGCAGGCCGCGATCTCCGCCGCGGGGCGGCAGCTGCCGCCCAACCTGCCCTCGCCGCCGACCTTCCAGAAGGTGAACCCGGCCGACCTGCCCATCCTCTACCTCGCCCTCACCTCCCCCTCGATGCCGCTCTCGCAGCTCGACGAGTACGGCGAGACGCTCATGGCGCAGCGGATCTCGAGCGTGGCGGGCGTCGCGCAGGTCCAGGTGTTCGGGTCGCAGAAGTTCGCGGTGCGGATCCGGCTCGATCCGCTCCAGCTCGCGAGCCGCGGCCTCGGGGTGGACGAGGTCGCGGGGGCGGTCGGGGCCGCCAACGTGAACCTCCCGACCGGCACGCTCTACGGGCCGAGCTTCGCGACCGCGGTGCAGGCGACGGGGCAGCTCCTGCGGGCCGCCGACTACCAGCGGCTCGTCATCGCGTGGCGGAACGGCGCGCCGGTGCGGCTCGAGGACGTCGGGCGCGCGGTGGACTCGGTCGAGAACGACAAGACCGCCGCGTGGTTCGCGACGAGGCAGGGCATGGACCGCGCCATCATCCTCGCGATCCAGCGCCAGCCCGGGACGAACACGGTCGAGGTCTCGAACGCGGTGAAGGCGCTCGTGCCCCAGCTCCAGGCCCAGATCCCCGCGTCGGTCTCGGTGCGCGTCCTCTTCGATCGCGCCGTGCCGATCCAGGCTTCGGTGCGGGACGTGAAGGGGACGCTCCTCGTGACGCTGGTGCTGGTCGTCCTGGTCATCTTCCTGTTCCTGCGGAACGTCCGCGCGACCTTCATCCCGAGCCTCGCCCTGCCGATGTCGATCGTCGGCACCTTCGTCGTGATGTGGGCGCTCGGGTTCAGCCTCGACAACCTCTCGCTCATGGCGCTCACGCTCTCCGTCGGATTCGTGGTCGACGACGCGATCGTCATGCTCGAGAACGTCGTGCGCCACGTGGAGATGGGCGAGGCGCCGCGCGACGCGGCGCTCTCCGGCGCGCGGGAGATCGGCTTCACCATCCTCTCGATGACGATCTCGCTGTCGGCGGTCTTCATTCCGGTGCTCTTCATGGGCGGCATCGTCGGGCGGCTCTTCCACGAGTTCGCGGTCACGATCGGCGTCGCGATCCTGGTCTCGGGCTTCGTCTCGCTTTCCCTCACCCCCATGCTCTGCGCGCGCCTCCTGCGGCCCCACGCGGACGCGAAGGCCCGGGGACGGCTCTTCCGCGCGTCGGAGCGCGCGTTCGACTCGGCCCTCGCCGCCTACCTGCGCGGCCTGCGCTGGTCGCTCGATCACGGACGGGTCGTGCTCGTCGTGACGGCGCTCACGCTCGTCACGATGGTCCCGCTCTTCTCCGCGGTCCAGAAGGGGTTCCTGCCGAGCGAGGACACCGGGCAGATCTTCGGCTTCACCGAGGCGGCCCAGGGCGTCTCGTGGGAGGCGATGGCGGAGCACCAGCAGGCGGTGGCCGCGGCGGCGGCGCGGGACCCGGCGGTCGAGGGGGTGATGGGCTCGGCGGGCGCGCGCCCGAACACCCCGGCGAACTCGGGCGTGGTGTTCCTGCGCCTCCGGCCGCGTGGCGAGCGGAGCCGCGTCGACGAGATCATCGCCCGGCTGCGGCCCGAGCTCGCCCGCATCCCCGGCATCCGCACCTTCCTCCAGAACCCGCCGCCCATCCGGATCGGCGGGCAGCTCACCAAGAGCCAGTACCAGGTGACGCTGCAGGACCCGAGCACCGAGGAGCTGTACCGGTCGGCGCCCGCGCTCGAGGCGCGGATGAAGGGAATCCCGGGGTTGCGCGACGTGACGAGCGACGTGCAGCTCTCGAACCCCCAGGTGACGGTCGCGATCGACCGCGACCGCGCCGCCTCGCTCGGCGTGTCGCCGCAGGTCGTGGAGGACGCGCTCTACACCGCCTACGGCGCGCGGCAGGTCTCGACCATCTTCACCGCGACCAACGAGTACCAGGTGATCATGGAGGTGGACCCGGGCTACCAGCGCGATCCGTCGGCGCTGTCGCTCCTGCGCGTGCGTTCCTCGGGCGGGCAGCTCGTGCCGCTCGACGCGGTGGCGCGGCTCGAGAACGGCGTCGGCCCGCTCTCGGTCTCGCACGCCGGCCAGCTGCCGTCCGTCACGATCTCGTTCAACCTCGACCCGGGCGTCTCGCTCGGCACTGCCGTCGCGGCGGTGAACGCCGCGGCGCGGGAGGTGCTCCCGCCCCAGGTCACCACCCGGTTCCAGGGGATCGCCGACGCGTTCCAGTCCTCGCTCTCGGGCCTCGGCTGGCTCCTCGTGCTCGCGGTGCTCGTCATCTACCTCGTGCTCGGGATCCTCTACGAGAGCTTCATCCACCCGATCACGATCCTCACGGCCCTGCCCTTCGCCGGCTTCGGCGCGCTCGTGACGCTCCTCGTGTTCCGGACCGAGCTCTCCATCTACGCGTTCGTCGGGATCATCATGCTCGTCGGGCTCGTGAAGAAGAACGGCATCATGATGGTCGACTTCGCGATCGAGGAGCGGCGCCGCGGCCGGGACGCCCGCGACGCGATCTACGACGCCTGCCGCATCCGCTTCCGCCCGATCATGATGACGACGCTCGCGGCGCTCATGGGGACGCTCCCCATCGCCCTCGGCTTCGGCGCCGGATCCGAGTCGCGCCGGCCCCTCGGCCTCGCGGTCGTGGGGGGGCTCCTCTTCTCGCAGCTCCTCACGCTCTTCGTCACGCCGGTCTTCTACCGCTACCTCGAGGGCGCGTCCGAGTGGTGGGCGCGGGTCTGGCGGCGTGCGCCCCGCCCCCGCCGCATGCCGGGCGAGCGCGATCCGGCCCGGGCGTGAGCAGGTTCCCGCCATGAGCACTCTCCGCGCGATCGTCACCCTGGCGTTCGCCTGCTGCGCCGTCCTCGCGCCGGGCTGCGCCACGACCGACACCCGGGTCGCGGGGGAGCAGGTCCAGCCGCCCGGCCCGCCGCCCGGCGCGCTGCCGCCGCCTCCGCCCGACCAGCCCGCGCCCGCCGACGGACAGTGGGTCTTCACCCAGCAGTACGGCTGGGTCTGGATGCCGTACGGCGACGCGTACACGTACGTTCCGCCCGGCAACACCGGCGAGCCGCTCGAGTTCGTCTTCTACGGCGCGTACGGCTGGACCTGGGTCTCGGCGCCGTGGGTCTGGGGCTACGGCGCGTCGCCGTGGTTCGGTCGCCCCGGGCCGCGCCACTACGCCTGGTACCAGCACGGCTGGTGGCGGTCGCCGCGGCGGTGGCGCTACGTCCCCCAGGCGCACGCGGACCGGCACGTCATGCGCCCCGCGCCCGAGCGCCAGGGGCGCGCGCCGCCGCCACGCGAAGGACGCGACGGGGGCGAGCGCGCGCGGCCGCCGTCACGCTAGCGGCAATGCCGGTCACTTGGCGGTGTCGGCCTCTCGAGGTCGCGCACAATGTGGTGCGGCTCCAGCTCGACGATCTCGTCGCCCGGACCGAACGCCGCCGTGGCGCGGGCCGGGGAAGGCGCCGTCCTCCTGCGCCGCCGCCAGAGTCGCGACCGGCGCCGGACTGTCGGAAGTACCCCGAAGCGCAGATGCCGGCGCACGCCCGGGCGCGCCAGCGGCCCACGGCACCGGAACCGGACTGCGACCGGCACGGCGAAACCCGTGAGGGCGCCACCGAGGACGAGCGGGTCTGGCGTGTGCCGCTGTCACGCCGCGTGCACGCCGGCTCCGTCGATCGGAGCGGTCCGACCGCAGCGACGGCGGCGTGCTCGTCGGAGACGCCTCCCCAGCCCTTGGTGGCGGCT
>WNGL01044410.1_pt1 | contig 19650 bp, 15 predicted proteins | sample 5400591 | NCBI WGS metagenome assembly WNGL01 (sample SAMN13153377, study PRJNA577476) | soil metagenome | isolation source: 80 cm soil or saprolite under Garry oak tree replicate 1 | place: USA:California | collected 2016-06-15 | reverse complement strand
CCTCAAGACTCAAGCTCGCAAGAAAGCGTGAGAGCGCCGAACGGGAGGGGAGTCTCTCGCGGTCGAACAAGGCCATAAAGGGCTGCGCAAAAGGCTGGAGCCGCTCGTAAAACTCCTCCAGGGTGCGTTCGCCACTGATGGCGTAGCCCTGCGAGCACGGCGAGAAAGTCGATCACCTCGTAGTGCCCAAAGCGGCGGCGAGCAAAGCGAACGAGGCTCAGGAGATGGCATCGAGAACGCCAACCTTGCGAAGATGGGAGACCATGAGCACGACTTCCCCCAGCCAACAGGGGGTCGAGGGCACAGATTCGCAAGAGGTCTGGATAATCAGCGAAGAATCAGTGATACTGGTCATATCTACCTCCTTATTCGGAAAGAGTTGTATCCTTCCTCAAAGGAGGCACATTTTATGCCTGCTCGCTACTTTTCAGCGGCTCGTTGCGCAATTCGTGGGCAAGGCGAATTGGATAGGGAACTGGATGAAATGGTGGATGCGCTGATTGCTGCAAATAGCCCACCAGCGTTGTTTACCCGTTCTGGTAAGCTGGCACGGATTCGTACAGATGAAAAGACCACTACACCAGTGGCAGAAGAGTTGAGCGATGGGATGCTGGATGTACGGCTGGCACGAACCATACAGTTCTTGAAGTTTAGTGAACGCGCCCAGGACTACGTAGCCACCTACCCACCAGCCCGCCATATACGGGATATTATGCAGTTAGAAAAGAGTCCATTTCCTGCCCTGGCTGGTATTAGCCAAATGCCCATTTTGCGTCCTGACTATACGGTGTTTGCTACCCCTGGCTATGACGAGATCAGCCACATGTACCTCTGGCCGCAGATTGGATTGGCGATGAAGCCACTACCAGCGTTGACCCAGGAAAATGCCCGCGCTGCTGCTAGACGGATAAGCGACTATATTATGGAGTTACCCTTTGTCTCGCAGGCTGACTATGCCAACACGTTTGCCACGTTACTCTCAGTTGTGACGCGTTCTCTGGTTGATCTTTTGCCAATGGTTGTTGTCAGCGCGGCTATCGGTGGAACAGGGAAGTCACTGATTGCAGCTATTGTGTCATTGCTGATGCGCGGCATCCTCACCGCGAATATACCCTACCCTGCTGGTGACGAGGATGAAATGCGAAAAAAATTGACGGCTGCTGTGATGAAAGGGCTATTTGGGCCACTTGCTTTCGATAATGTGCCTGACGGACATGTGCTGCATAGCGCGGTTCTGGAAGGTTTTTTAAGTAACCTCTATTGGAGCGACCGTGTTCTAGGCACCTCAAACAGCCCTGATTTGGAAAACCGTTCGATCACGATAGCAACAGGGAACAATATTGATGTAAAAGGGATGCTGAAACGGCGCTACTACCCAATACACCTGGACGCTGGTATGAGCAAGCCCTGGACACGCACTGGCCCAACTGATGATACTACCTGGAAATATCCAAATCTGCTGTATACCGTGTTAGAACACCGCGCTGACATCTGGATAGATTTGGTAACAATGGTATTGTCATGGCACGCTGCTGGTGAACAGAAAGTGGTACTGCCAACCAATGACACATTATATGGTGAGTGGATACGCATTACTGCTGGTGTCCTGGCCTTTTGTGGCATTGATGGCTTTTATACACATGCAGACCAGCAAGAGGATGTTGAAAGCGGGCAGTGGAGCGCGTGGCTTGGGCATTGGTTTGACAACCATACGCCTATGACAGCGCGTGCGCTTATTAGTGAACTGGAAAGTGATAAGCCATTTGCTGACCTGTTGCCAGATAACTTGGCGCTTGGATTTGGTGATGAGAAGAAACGTAAAACGTTCGCCACTTCACTTGGGCATATACTTGGTGCGAAAGTCAACACACCATTCGGGAAACGACAACTCAGTATTATACGCAGCGTTGATCGAAACCCTGTTGAGTGGGCTGTCATAGAACGCAAACGTACCACGACCAACATCACACTACAAGCTGACATGCGAGAGGTTAGAGAGGTTAGAGAGGTTAGCAACGAGGTTCCAGAACAAAATACCAAAAGCGGTTCTGACGAATCCGAAAATACCGAAAACGCGAAAAACTCTGACAGCGATTTGCTAACCTCTCTAACCTCTCTAACCTCTCTAACCTCTCTACCAAATCAAGAAAATGGACAAAAAGTGCCAGAAGTTCCATATGGCATGCGAAGTTATAAAGCATTGGATGCTGAGATGGCCGAAATCCTGGCGGGGCTGGATATATATGAGTCTGATGAGTAGATCAACAAGAGAGGAATGAAGATCATAGGTGAAGTGACACCAAAATTAACGAAAAGGGAATCGCTGCGGATTGTCGAGTGGGTGGAATACCTCTTAGATGAGTTGAATGAGGTTGACGGAAATGGCTTGTACATGCTGCATGTGATCGTGAGAACATTGGATGATGAGCAGTTGAGAGCGTTGTTAGATAAGACTGATGAGGTTGAGGCCAGTGGTGGGATGCTTACGCTTGATAAAACCAGACGAAGAAGCAAGGGGGGGTGTTTATACGGCTGGCGAAAGAAACGTATGAAGCCTTGCGAGAGCGATTTCCACTGCATTATCCAAAGAGTAAAGCCAAGACCAGACCAAAGCCTGTACGAACAGGTGTTCAAAAACAGACGAACCATACATAGAAAGAGTGAGACTGATGGCAACAACCGCGTTGAAGATTGTAAGCCGCGTGAATGATGGAAGTTACGCTGAATACTGGACACCTGGGTATGTTTTAGATTCGGTGTATCAGGTGTTAGGCAAGCCAGTAGGCTTAGACCCTGCGTGTAACCCTGGCATACCAAATGTTGAAAGCGAACACTACTACAAAGCCAGCACAGATGGGTTAGTGTGGCCGTGGGAAGCTGAGACGTTGTTCTTAAACCCACCGTATGGCAAGCATATTGGGAAGTGGACAGGGAAGCTGGTACAGGAATACCAAGCAGGCCATACCAAAGAAGCTATTCTCTTGGTACCTGCCAAGATGGAAGTAAAGTGGGTACAGCCGTTGTTGGAATACCCTGTGTGCTTCTGGAAAGGCAGAGTGTGGTTTGAGACACCGTTTGGGAAGACACCACAAACACAACAGTTGTTTGGGAGTGCGCTGTTCTACTTTGGGAAGAGGGTGGAGCGATTCGTGGAGGTGTTTGGGAGCAAAGGCAAGATCATGTTGCCCTGGTGAAAGGAAGCACCGTATGGAGCATACAGGGTAAGGTAGTACAACCAGATACGCACCTGTGGTAATTGTAGGCATGGTGTAGCCTTTTATGTTATACTGCTGTGGAAGTTTTATGGACACGGGGCCACACTACAAGCTATAGCTTGCTACGGATGTATAGACCTATCGGGCATGGTTGTTCTATAATAGAACAAAATATCAGTGAAGAAACTTGCAATCTCGAATAGGGCGAAAGTTACCCGTACACTAAAAACTACTGCATCTGGCGTCTTACTCATTGGAACTCAATTTCTCAATATCTCCGTTGTAGCATTGACGTGTTTCTTGATTATGGAACCAACTGGGCATAGCTAATGGCAGGATTGGCATGTGCCAGAAGAAAAGAAAGTCCTATTTCAAGGCCAAGGTTAAAGAAGGGTTTTCAATGGCTAAAGCAACAGATTATATTGTACCATTGCTTGGTTTAGTTAGTGCTGCAATCCCGCTTGTGCTTGCTATTTTGGCACTACGTAATAACCGAACCAGAAAAACAACTGAACCATTAGCAACTCAATCTTTTTTAGTTTTGAACATTGTACGTATACCCGTAGAAGATCAAATATGGAAGAGATATAAAACAAAAAAACTGTTAAAGTTTACTTTGTATATGATCATATTAATAAGTGTCGCTCCTATTATAGTAATATCAATTACCACCGATTTTTATGGAACAAGAAATGATTATACATTACTTGGTGATATTATTTTTTTAATTATTATTGCAAATATTATTTTAGCATTCCTCCTAATTAAATTATTTCGGAATTCATACATAACTCGTTGCCATAGCGCATACCAAGGGAGATACGCCCTTTTCAAAGAAGCGCAGATACTCATAAAGTCAGATTATCTAGACTTATTTAATAAATGTCATGAAGTCCTAAAAATTATGGTAACTCAAGTAATTGAAGTTGATTATCATACTCAATTTTTAGACGCTTTTATCCCAGGTACCCTGTTTAGCCGCGCGAGAAGTATTGTGGTTCGAATTCAAGCACTAGAGGATAAAGAGGAACTCTACAGTGTTCTGGTAAAAGCTTCTCCCTTTATCCATCCTAACGACAAGGATCAGGTTTCAGTTTCCTCTGAAGAAAGCTCGCAGATAATCAATCGGTTTATTAACCTACTTATAAGTGTAGGTGCAACTGGGAGTACAGATAAGCAAACAGTGGCAGTATTGCATAGCCGCTAGACTACCCTATTCAACAGACAGAAGCAGAACAACCCGAACTAGGGTTTGGGTGATGGGTTGTCACCGTTTCATTGCGCTCTAGGACGGGTATTAGCGGCATTTAAGGTAGAACGGTTGTTTTTTCAGCGGAAATATCGTATACTCGTTTTTATCGTTTGTGAGATAGACGGTTTGAAACGTCCCTTGATAGGGTAGCAAACGACCACTCCCCAATACTTTCATTCTGCAAGGTAGACAGTCAAGCCGCTCACGCGGCAAACACTAAGGCAACAAGCATAGCTTTTAACATCTAAAGATATTCATTAGAATATATCCCCTTAGATGTTAACCTCAAACCAGCGTTTTATGGGGGTGTTGAATTTGCCTCATGGTGTTGACCACTTCCCCAAAAACGTGAACCGAAATTCCGACCGCCCCACGAAAAACTGTTCATCGACATCGGTAGCCATTTATCACTTTATTGTGCAATTTGCTCATCTAAAACCTTGCCATTTGCTCGTTCGATGCTACAGTTGAGGTAGATAGATATCCGCTCTACAGAACACTAGGAGGTCATTCCCACAAGGTTGTAGCTTCGCTCTACCCCTTCATGTGCTCACGTCTGTCGCAAGGAAGGCAAGGTCAGTAAGCAATTATCCTTAAAAAATGCTCTTTGTTGTATTTGTTGCATTTGTTATATTTTTTGGGTATAATTGCTCATAGACACATCAATTTCTGCACAACTAGAACTGTTTTTGTCAACTTCCATTGTCTCTCTCCGTTTCGTGTATCCCGGTATCCGAGAAAGGAGGCAATAACCTCAAAGGAGACGAACATCATAGCAGCCTGCATGGCACAATCTGCTGGCACTGCTGAAGCGGCTGCAACGATGACGAAAAATCCACAAGACTGCAAGCATAGCCATCAATGCGCTATTGTAGAAACTCGGTGGGCGACAATCGGTTTCTACTTCGGCTAAGGAGGAACGATCATGGCAAACATTCATCCAAATCTCGGCATTAAACATATCGATAACCAAATCCCTGGCCATATTCATGGCCTCGCAGGATACTATTCTGATAATGATAGTACTCAGCACGTGGTTATCGCTATGAACAATGAAGACCACGGCGGCACCGGCACCCTCTACGAAATCCATTGGAAAGCGAATACAGGAGTCACCAATCCCGTGTTGCTTCGGCAATTCTCAAAGATTCATAGTTTGAGCGGCTTTTACACTTCTGATGACCAATACCAGCATGTGATCGTCGCGACAGAGGATGGTTGGCTGCATGAACTCTACTACATGGTCCCCGATCCCCATAACGTCCATCCCCGGAGTCCGTTATTAGATTACACTATTACTCCTGGCCCCTATATTGGCCAGGCAGGATTTTATACCTCCGATGGTGACAACTTACGTCACGCCACCGTGGGAGGCGCAGATAGCCTCTTGCATGAGGTCGCCTGGAAAGCCGATGTCATTGAGAACATCTTGTCAAATCAATTTAGACTCCAGGAGGTTGCCTCCATCGCCGGCTTCTTCGACCTTTGGGTCCACTCCCGCGATGTTATTGTTGCCATGAAGGGAGGTGACATCGTAGATGTTCACTATAGCGGTGGGATAGTAACAGGAGGAGGGAGTACGTCCGACCTGGTGACGAGATTTGATCCTCCTCCCGTCAATGTCGCAGCCTTCGTCTGCCCTGATACCCATTATCGCCATGTGATCGTGCTAGACTCCAACGGCGATTTGTGGGACTACTCCTATCAACCTCATCAACAATATAAACTAACTCATCTCCCCAAATTTATCGATGTTACCAATGTGGCTGATATCGTCGGGTACTACTCGGACTATGATCACATGCGCCACGTGATTGTTGCCACCCGTGATAGGAATATACATGAGATTTATTACGACAATGTATCGAGTGAACCCTAGTGACGTTCACATGGGGTCAGTCTAGTAAGAACTCGCTTGACCTGTGATGTATGATCAGGCCTCAAGTCGCTTGCAGTTCCCACGGAATGCGATCTACTCATGAGTTCGGGAGTGTGCAGCTGTCGAACTCTTTTTGATTGCGAAAGGTATGATCTGCTTGAGAATACAGGTTGGTGGTTGCACTGGAAAACACTTGGGGGTGGTTATCAAGTGGTAAGGTTTTTCGGGTCTTTTTCAATTATCGTACACAGCCAGGTTTTTTGAGCGTCCAAAACCACCCTCAGATCGTGTACGGACTTCCCCCGACGACGGCTGCTTGCTTTCCTTTCATATTATATCAAGCACCATTGATATTGCTCGGCCTTGTTGTGTGCGCTCTTCGCTGACGTGTTCGTACGTGTTGTCTCTCTTCGATTTTCGTTCTTGCTCTTTGCGTTCTTGAACGCTCGTTGCCGCGCTGTCTCGCTATTCTCTCTTAGAGCGTAGCGTATAGAGGGTTAGATTGCCGCTCTAATTCGTTCGTAGAGCACCTATATGTTAACGAGAAGCGGCCTGAAAGTAGTGGGCTTGTATATCGGTTACCTACCACCGTTCTATACCCACATATGCGCTGTTCTACGCACATGGGTTTAGATGGTGCTGGTGCGATGGTATAAGGCCAATGGTATGACGGCTATATCCTGTATTCCCCATACGGCAATGGGGTGTTATAGCATGGGCCATTCTACTGATGTGCGGTATTATCGTTCTATAACATTAACGCCCCCGCCCGCTCTACAGGCCATGTGGTGGGTGGGCCTGAGCAAAAGATAAGCCGAATTCTGTACCTGCATCGTCTTGCGACCACACAGGTGGCAATCATCTATCTAGGGCGACAGTTACCTGTCGCCTCCTGCGACCAACCCGAGAGTTGACAGACGAGCAATCTGCAAGTGTGCATTAAATGCACACTATCCCCTCTGCTCGGTCTTGCTCCGGATGGGGTTTACCCAGCCAGCCAGTCACCTGGCTGCTGGTGAGCTCTTACCTCACCATTTCGCCCTTACCCGACAGGCGACTAGACATTACATCGCTACATTTCTTAAAGTTGTCGGGCGGTATGTTTCTGTGGCACTTTCCTTAAGGTCACCCTCACTGGACGTTATCCAGCATCCTGCTCTATGGAGTTCGGACTTTCCTCGTGCCTGGTAGCACGCGATTGCCTGTTTTACTCAAACCCACTGTACCTAGAGTAACACATGTTCACACGCTCGTCTAGTTTGTTGACGATACGAACAAAAACGCGCTACAATGACCGCGATTGCGATGGCGTATCGCAAAGAATAACAAGCAAACGCTAAGGAACATTCCAGGTTATAGAGCAAGTCGCAGAAGATACAAAGGAAGTTTGGAGCTATAGTTAATGTACGAATTGTTGGAAGAGACGTTGGGTATACATTTCGAGAACCCGTCCCTGTTGCAGCAAGCCCTCACACATCGTTCCTATCTCTACGAAACCGCAGGGGAGGGATTAAGTTCCAATGAGCGACTTGAGTTTCTTGGCGATTCAATTCTCGCGTTTATCAGCGCTGATTACCTGTACCGCGCTTTTCCAGATTTAAGCGAGGGAGAGTTGAGCGATTTGCGAGCTGCACTTGTGAGGCGTGAGACCCTGGCAACGTTCGCGCAAGAAATCAATTTGGGAAATTTTCTATTGATGGGAAAGGGAGAGCAGAGCAGTGGAGCGAGTCAACGTGTACTCGCATCAGCATTTGAGGCTGTACTTGGCGCAATATTTTTAGATCAGGGAATAAAGGTAGTGCAGCGATTTCTAATGCCGGGACTTGGGCCGCTAGCACAGAACATTGCGAGCAAGCGATTGTTCAAAGATCAAAAGTCTTTGTTTCAAGAACAGGCACAGGCGCAGGTTGGTATCACTCCAATATATCGTCTTGTGAGTCATGAAGGGCCATCTCACAACCGAGAATTCACGGTGGAAGTGCCCCCCTGCTATTCTGAATGTCAAAGCAGCGCTGCATAAACATACCCTTGAATATTGGCGTCAACTGTCTCATGAGTTGCTTGAAGCAGAGACAGCGGCAGATATGGAGTGTATATTACAATCTATTACTTGAATTGTTCGCTCAGGGAAAATTGAAGATGAAACTACTTTTTGTTGGCGACGTGATGCTTGGGCGGCTTGTGAATGCAGCACTCAAGGACAGGCCGCCGGAATATCCATGGGGTGATACATTATCGCTTTTCAAAGGAGCGGATGTGCGCATCTGCAATCTTGAGTGCGCCATATCCGATTGGGGAACTCCCTGGTCGGCCACCCCAAAGGTCTTTCATTTTCGATCTGATGGAAAAAACGTAGAGGTTCTCAAAGCCGCGCACATCGATGCCGTCTCGCTTGCCAATAACCACATCTTAGATTTTGAGTATGAAGGGCTATTTCAAACAATGAACAATCTGGATATGGCTGGCATTCACTATACCGGAGCTGGCATGACTCTCAGTGACGCATCTGAGCCGACGATGTGGGAAACCAAAGGCATTAAACTTGAGCTAATCGCCTTTACAGATAATGAGCCAGATTGGGAAGCAACAGAACAACACCCGGGTGTCTTTTATGTCCCTATTACTCTCAAGGACAAACAGGCCGAGAAGCTTCTAGAAATGGTAAGCAGGACCAAAGAAGCGGTTGATCTGCTGATCATATCTACTCATTGGGGTCCAAACTGGGGATACAGTCCCCCGAAAGAACATATTCCTTTCGCCCATGCTTTAATTGATGCAGGCGCTGACATAATCTTTGGGCATTCTGGGCATATTGTTCGCGGTATCGAGATCTATAAGCATAAGCTAATCATGTATTGCACAGGTGACTTTATTGACGATTATGCTGTTGATGAAATTGAGCGGAATGATCGGAGTTTTATCTTTGTGGTTGAGACAGACGATCATAGCATCTTTCGGCTTTTACTCTATCCAACGATCATTAAAAATTTTCAGGCAATGCGCGCAAATGGCGCTGAGAAAAAGGCAATTGTTGCTAAGATGCAGAGATTGTGTGAAGATCTAAATACAGCTACGACCTGGGATGAGAATGAAGAGCGTTTCGAGATCCGACTGTAGCCACTCTCCTTCTAATGCAAGAAGACTTCAGGCGCTGCATGAATAGTTTTTTCACGTTCATAAATAACCATACCGGGGCCTCCACCTTTCATATGCCGCACATGACGTTGCAAGGTATAATCAACAGCTACGCTAGTGCTTCCACGCGCCTGACTATAATAAGCAGCCAGGCGCGCGGCCTGTTCAAGGGTACTCCGAGGGATGTCGCGACCTCCTGCTTTGACAATTACATGCGCTCCCGGTACGCCACGCGCATGCAGCCAGATGTCATTAGCGGAAGCTTGGTGAAAAGTCACCTCTTCATTTTGGCGACTATTCTTGCCAATTAAGATTGTAAACCCTTCACGGCTTTGAATATGTAGAGGAACGCCACCACCTGGTGGAACTGGCTTCGCTTTATGTTGTTTTCCACCTTTGAATTTGTGTGATTGCTTCCGCACGCCTGTACTTGAGGTCCTGGAAGGTTTAGCGGCACGTATATAACCTGCACTCTGCACCTCGGCTTTAACAAGCGCTACTTCAGCAGGAGTGTCAGCAAGCATCAAGTCTGCCAATAACTGCTCAACTGTTGCCTGCTCGGTTGCATTCTTTTCAATTTGAGCGGGGACTAGCGCAAGAGCGCGACGAAGTTTATGATATTTGCGGAAGAGACGGTTGGCATTCCCAACCGCGTCAAAGCGCGGATCAAGTGGAATGGTCACCTCTAATGGGTGGGCCTCGTCTTCAAAGAAGTTTTGCAATACAACACTACTTTGGCCTTGTTTCACTTCATGCTGATATGCAAGTAGCAGTTCAGCCTGTAGACGATAACGGCTGGCATCTTCTGAAACAGATAACTCTTGTTGCAGCAATTCTGATTTGCGTTTGCAACGCTCGAACTGTGTTTGTAAGACTTTCCTCAGAGGATTTCGCACGCTTTCCATTGCATCGCGCCACTCAGCACCAGCATAAAACTCATCAATTAATATATTGATTGATGCTGATTCACGTATTCGCATCCTAGGGATTTCTGCATATTGCTCCAGAACATAAGGAGCAAAAGCTATAGGAACCGACTGTGAAAGGGATGATTGCATATCCCCAACATCTCCGACACGCTCAACAAGTCGAGGCTTCCATGTATGGTTATCAAACAATACAGCCAGTGCTCGTACATTCCACGCCAGTTCTTCCAAATGGGCGTCACCGGTATTGATTGGTAATTCCGCATCTCCGGTGGTACGATAAACGGATTCACGAGCTAACAATGGGCTGAATCCAAGTAGATTCCTGGTCAATAGTTGCCACATTTTTGCCTCTTGTATCTTCGTAGATTTTCTCCTGGCCCGCGACTCTACTACCTGAGTGAGTTCCATATCCTCTCTCTCACACTGTGCCAGTTGAGCAGCAGTAACAACCGTAGGCTCCAAACGAGGCAAAGCTACACCTGCGGCCATGCGTTGCTGTGGAGGTGGGGGAACATACTGGACATTTGCATCTATGACACGATAACGATTGACATTAGCTCCTACATGTTTCAGGCTCCCAAGAATCAGCCCTTGATCATTACATAGAATGATATTGCTCATACGCCCCATTAACTCAATAATCAGTAGATAACTGGTGCGCTTTTCAGGATCCGAAGGATTACGATGACCTGCACTAATTTCTATGACACGCTCCCAACGTGCTTGTTGGATGGCTTCAATGCGAGTGCCCTCAAGGTATTTTCGCAATAACATTACAAATGCAGGTGGCTCATTGACAATTCTGGAAGGTTTGAGTGCTGTGATATGCGCACGAGCTAACTGGGGGTGAGCTGAGAGATAGAGCCAACGGTTCTTTCCACCTTGCCCTTGTTCTTGCGCCGGGGTATAACATTGCAATGCAATAGAGTGAACTGTTGGTTGTATGATAACGTCTATCCGTGCATTGGTCAGCAACAGGCGCCATTCATCGGCAAGAGCTGCGAGCGTAATAGCATCGATATGCATATGTATCATCTTCTATTTACAACGAAACCCATGTGTGTTGTACAATACTCTCAAGAGCAGTTCCCATAGTATAACAAAGAGTGTCCTGTTCGTATACCAACCTTCCCGAGTCCAATATTGTAGGAAATGGCATGCAACCTGAGACGGAGCAATTTGTGTCCCAAAATCAGCAACGCGCATCCGCCCAGTCCTCAACTCGTCAGGGGCTTCTCTTTGTGCTGTCAGCGCCATCGGGGACAGGAAAAGACACTGTAATAAATGCTCTCAAGCAACAAGGCATGAATTTTTATGTGGTGCCTTCTATAACAACCCGTCCTCCTCGTCCGGGTGAAAGTGAGGGTAACCCATATCATTTTGTCAGCCAGGAAACATTTGAACGCATGGCAAGTCAGGGTGAATTGCTTGAATACGCAAACGTGCATGGCAACTGGTATGGGCAACCACGCAAACTCATACGAGATACTTTGGGCAACCACGCAAACTCATACGAGATACTTTGTCTGCAGGCCGGGATGTACTGTTGAAAATTGATGTTAAAGGCGCTGCCACCATTCGTAGTAAGGTATCCGATGCAATTTTTATTTTTCTCATTCCAGGCTCGTTAGAGGAACTTACCCAGAGGCTGGAGGGCAGGCAAACAGAGACAGAAGAGGAACTTCAGAGACGATTAGCCGACGCCCGTAAAGAGTTGGCAGAACAGCATTGGTACGATTACCTGATCACAAACCGGGATGGGCACTTGCAAGATGCGGTGGATTGTCTGCGTGCCATAATGCTTGCTGAGCATTGTCGTGTACACCCTCGTAATATCGATATTTAGAGTCATCAAGAAGGATGGTGGTCAATGTCAGAAGAACGTTTTGAGCAATCTGGTACTAAAGAGCGAAATCTTGCTATGGAGTTGGTGCGTGTCACCGAAGCAGGGGCACTCAGCGCAGGTCGTTGGATGGGCAAAGGCGATAAAATTGCGGTCGACCAGGCCGCGGTAAATGCTATGCGCCAGGCACTAGACGGTGTCGATATGCACGGCGTCGTGGTGATTGGTGAGGGTGAAAAGGACGAGGCTCCCATGCTATATATTGGTGAGGAAGTTGGCAACGGCACCCCACCAAAAGTTGACGTGGCAGTAGACCCTGTTGATGGCACAAGGCTCACCGCCCTCGGTCTTTCAGGGGCAATCGCGGTTGTGGCTACGGCTGAACGAGGAACAATGTACTCTGCTCCTCCCGGAGTATTCTATATGGAAAAGATTGCTGTCGGCCCTGCTGCTCGAGAGGTAATTGATATCAACGCGCCTATCGTCACAAACCTGAAACGAATTGCCCGGGCACGTGATGCTCAAGTCGATGATTTGACCGTTGTGATACTGGATCGTCCACGTCACGCGGAAATGATCACTGAGATTCGCCGGATCGGCGCTCGCATACGCCTGATTATGGATGGTGATGTGTCAGCAGCGATTCAAGCTGCGATGGAAGATTATAGAGGTGTCGATGTGCTGATTGGAACGGGAGGAGCGCCAGAAGCAGTGCTCGCAGCTGCTGCAATCAAGTGTATTGGTGGAGAAATACAGTGTAAAATCTGGCCTCGGTCAGATGAGGAACGCGAACAGTTTAAAGCTGATGGCATTGATCTTAACCAGGTGTTTCGAACAGATGACCTGGTAAAAGGCAATGATGTGTCGTTTGCTGCGACAGGCATTACCAGTGGAGAATTAGTCAATGGCGTGCAATATTTCGGTTGGGGAGCTCGCACTTCCTCGGTGATGATGCGCTCCCGCTCGGGTACAGTGCGCTATATTGAAGCCCGCCACAAGTGGCGCAAAGCAGGCGGCACAGTTGGTATGTCAAGAATCAGTTGAAATTTATGGCAATTTAAGCAATTTCTCAATTACGGCAGCTGCGACCTGAGAGGTACCAACGGCTGCATGATCATCTGGTCGAGGCTTGAGATCATACGTGACATTCTTACCTTCAGCAATGACGGCTGCTATAGCTTTCTCTAAGCGGCAGGCAGCATGCGTCTCGCCCAGGTGACGTAACATCAACACTCCAGAAAACATCATAGCCATCGGGTTGACCTTGTTCTGTCCGGCATATTTGGGCGCACTTCCATGTACCGGTTCAAATACGGCATATTGACTGCCAATATTTGCGCCAGGAGCAACTCCTAGTCCACCTATCAAGCCTGCAGATAAATCGGAAATGATGTCACCATATAAGTTAGGCAACACTAGTACATCGTACTGCTCTGGCTTCTGAACAAGCTGCATACACATATTGTCAACAATACGATCTTCAAAATGGATATCTGGATACTCCTTCGCGACTTCATGGGCTGTGGCAAGAAATAGTCCATCAGAAAATCTCATTATATTGGCTTTGTGAACTGCAGTGACTTTATGGCGACTGTTAGACCGGGCATAGTCGAAAGCGAATTTGACAATACGACGAGTTGCCATCACTGAGATATATTTGATACTGATGGCAGAATTGTTGTCCAGATGAGTTCCGGTCGTGCGGGCAATGGTGTCAATGATTTCTTGCTGTTCGGGTGTCCCATTTTGAAACTCTACCCCAGCGTATAAATCTTCTGTATTCTCGCGTACGATAATCATATCAATATTATCGTAACGCGAGCGCAGCCCTTGATACGTTTTCGCAGGACGAAGATTTGCATATAGATCCAGTTTCTTGCGCAGAACCACATTTGCGCTGCGAACTCCTTTACCAACAGGGGTGGTAATTGGACCTTTCAATCCTACTTTTGTACGCTTAATCGACTCAATTACTTCATCTGGTAAAACAGTGCCATATTTCTCTAACATCTCTAATCCAGCCTGGTGTAACTCCCAGGAAAATGGGACACCAGTAGCTTCGAGAACTCGGCGTGTAGCCTCGGTAATTTCGGGGCCGGTGCCATCACCAGGGATGAGTGTAACCGAGTACGGCATGAATTCCTCCGTGAGAGTAGCGTACTTTGATAATGGGTACATGATCAATAACTGATTATAGCACAGTATCAGAAAATGATAACAAAAACGCCATCACATCCATTCAGATGGCAAGCCGTCGGAGGTGAACTGCTGCACCCACGATATTTGTTAGTATCTAACAACATTTGCTATCATTTCTTGGAAACATTTTTACACTCTTCCGCCCTGGTACGTTATGAAGATTGCATTATGCTGGATCAGCCAGTAGGAGTCTTCTTTGTTGTAGCTCTTTTAGTTCCTGAAGTCGTCTTTTTCACCATGATACTACTATTCCTTCGAGTAGCGGTTGTAGCCTTCTTTGTCCTTCCCCTCGTTGCGCGGGTTGTAGTTTTCTTTGCTTTTGTGGATGATCTTCCATTCGTAGTTGGTGTTTGGGGAAGCAGTGAAGAATCTTCTGTGGTTGTCACTTTCTTACGCGTACCTCTCCGTGCGGTTGTGCCATTTTGTTCAGGTCTTTCCCCAGCGATTTGTTGTTGAACAACAAACTCTTGATAACACACAGGATTCTTACCTGCTCGTGTCACAATCATCAACCCACCACAATCAGGACAGAGTTCAGGAACTGGCTTCTCCCAGATGGCAAAGTTACAGGTAGGGTAATTGTTACACCCATAAAAGATCCGTTGCTTTTGTTTAGTCTTGCGTTCTACAAGGTCACCTTGACATATCGGGCATAATGCGCCGGTTTTATTCACAACAGAGCGACGATAGCGACATTCCGGAAAGCCTGAGCAGGAGATGAAGCGTCCAAAGCGACCTGTACGGATAACAAGATTACGTCCACATTCTGGACATAATTCATCTATTTCTTCGACTGGCTTTTGTACACGATCCATCTCCGCTTCGGCCTTTTCCATCGTCACTTTGAAATCGCCATAGAAGCTTTTAAGGAACTCTATCCATGACTGTCGCCCCTCTTCGACATCGTCAAGCTTTCGCTCCATCTCAGCCGTAAAACCTGTATCTACAATATCAGGGAAGTGCTTATTCATGACTTCGTTAACCGTTTCGCCTAACCAGGTTGCCACAAAGCGTTTCTGCTCTTGATCAACATAACCCCTGTCCTGAATGGTGCTGATAATGGGCACATAGGTACTGGGGCGGCCGATACCTTGCTCCTCCAGTTCTGATGCAGGTCCAACACTTCTTGCCTACTTAGAGCAGGAAGCGTTTTCTCCTCCTCATCACGTTGCCACACTGCATAAAAGCCTGGAAACTTGAGATGGGAACCTGTTGCTCGAAAAACGTACTGGCCAGCCACAATGTCTACCCGAACTGTATCAAAGACGGCTGGGGTCATAAAGCTAGCAACAAAACGTCGCCAGATCAAGTTATAAAGCTTAAACTGTTCGGGGGTAAGATGAGGCTTTACCATCTGAGGAGTCAACGTAATATCAGTCGGGCGAATCGCTTCGTGAGCGTCCTGAGTGGTCGCTTTAGCCTTACCTGTCCGTCCCTGTCCAACATAGGGCTGACCATATTCCTTTGCGATATACTCTTTTACTTTCGCCTGCGCTTCATCAGAAACGCGGGTGGAGTCCGTTCGCATATACGTAATCAAACCCTGATGTCCCTGCGCGCCCAACTCAATTCCCTCATAGAGCTGCTGGGCAAGGCTCATTGTTCTCTTGGGTTTCATGGAGAGGCGAGTTGAAGCTTCTTGCTGCATAGTACTAGTTGTATATGGTGGATTGGGTTGACGTCGCTGTTCTTTCTCTTCTACTTTCAATACTGTATAAGCAGCGCCTTGCAGCTCAGTCAAAATGGTGCTTGCTTCTTCCTGGGTGGAGATTTTAATACGGCCTTTTTCTGTTTGTAATTTCTTCGCGCCGTTTTGTCCATTAGACGCAGCCACAATTTGCTCTTCACCCTCAGTTGTACTATCAGCGCCATTGAAATCTTTGAGGCGAGAAATCAAGTTTGCCTCGAAGCGCTCTGTATGTCCCTGTTTACTGAGTAATGCGGTAATACTCCAGTACTCTTCAGGGATAAAAGCGCGAATCTCGGCCTCACGATCACAAATCAGTCGAAGTGCGACTGATTGTACCCGCCCGGCGCTTGTGCCCGATTGAATGCGCCGCCAGAGCAAGGGACTGATTTTATAGCCAACAAGTCGATCTAATACACGACGAGCCTGTTGAGCATTGAAAAGATCTTCATTAATGTCTCGAGGTTTTTTGATAGCTTGCTGAACAGCCCCTTTAGTGATTTCATTGAAGACTGCACGCCTGGGATTCTGCAATCCCAGTGTCTCTTTTAAGGACCATGCGATGAACTCACCTTCACGGTCTGGGTCTGGAGCCAGATATACCTCGTCAGCACGCCTGGAAGCAGCTTTCAGTTCATCAATTAATCTATCTTTTTTCTCAATGATTTCGTATTGTGGAGTAAAATCCTTACGCGTGTTGACCCCAAGACCCCTTTTGGGCAGGTCAATAATATGTCCCATAGAAGCACGCACTTCAAAGTCGCGCCCAAGAAATTTCTCGATTGTCCTGGCTTTCGCAGGTGATTCTACGATTACAAGTTTTTTTGCCATCGACCCTACTTCAACTCCATTTCCTTCGTTGCGATATATCCGACCCTCTACAATCAAATGAAATTAAGCATTTAATCTCATGGCATAGAATAGCACATACTTGCAAGAGGGACAGACATATGTACTTTACCAACGAAAATCCTATGCTAGGATAACACATTGTGTCTATATGCTATTCCCGATTAGTCTTGACCCTTATATTCTTGCATGCTATGCTGCAATCGGAACCCTTATGTAAATACCACACGTTGGAGGAGAAGCATGAGCGAACAAAAGCCACCTCACTTTACTAATAGAGAGGCACGCAAAAGGTCGGTCAGCAATAGCACAGAAGGTCAGATGCCAGCTAACCACTCTAGCAAAACCCCCAGTAATCAGCATGCCTTTAAACGTCGGCAGCGTATTTCTCTGCGTGCTGGGTTGGCAGTAATGGGAGGCAGAGCCGCGGGCGCGCTCAGTCGTCGTTTACATCTTGGTGGTGGTACAAGTATAGCTGGAATGGTTGCGCAACGCCTCTACCCAGACATTGTTGGGCACCTTTCCACACAACTCGCTCATGGAAGTGTCCTGGTAACAGGAACAAATGGCAAAACGACCACCAGCGGTCTTATCGCAGCTATCTTAAATGATGCAGGTTTGCGAGTATGGCGAAACAGGGAAGGTTCAAATTTGATGCAAGGAGTTGCAGGCGCCCTGGTCATTCGTGCCAGGCCAGACGGTAACTTACGCCGTGCAGGGCAGGCCATTTCAATTTTTGAAGTTGATGAAGCTGTCATGCCACAAGCTGTCCAGATTTTACCTCCTCGCGCTGCCATTTTCACCAATCTCTTCCGCGATCAACTTGACCGCTTCGGTGAAGTTGAAACCATTTCCATGCGATGGCAGCAAGCAATAGATCTACTCCCCGAAAATGCGACCCTGGTCCTTAACGCCGACGACCCTGGTACGGCTCATCTCAGCGACTTTTTCCATGGGCAAGTGGTCTTCTTCGGTATCGATGATTCATCGTTTGATTTAGCCAACGAAGGTTTAGCTATTGAAAGCCATCAGGTGATTGATACGCGCACCTGCCCCCATTGCGGTGGGGAATATGTGTACTCTATACAATACTACAGTCATCTAGGACACTATATTTGCTCGCAGTGCAAGCGCGAACGCCCTAAAGCAGACGTCCGAGCAGTGAAAATAGTTGCAGATAGTATTGATCGTCTGCGCATCCAGATTGAAACGCGAACACAGCAGGGAGAAATTGTGATCCCCCTGGCCGGATTTTATAATGTCTATAATGCTCTGGCAGCAATCGCAGCCTCTCAAGCATTGGGCATCAACTGGGAGCCGATAGTCTCGGGTATCGAACAATTTAAGCCAGCTTTCGGACGTGGCGAGCGTGTTCATGTTGAAGGACGTACATTACGCTTGCTTTTAGCGAAAAATCCTACCGGCTTCACTGAAGTACTCCGCACTCTCTTCAGCGATGGAATACGAAGGCATGTGTTATTTGTTTTGAATGACAACACTGCAGATGGACAAGATATTTCATGGATCTGGGATGTAGATTTTGAACGAACTACTCACCATCTTGCAACGTTAACGGTAGCGGGGACGCGCGCATTCGATCTTGCATTACGCTTAAAGCACGCGGGATTAGAGCAGGAAGCAATGACTATTGTGGCCTCTGCCCCATTACGTGCTCTTAAGGTTGCTCATGAGTCAAAGGTACGCAACACACGTCAACATAGACCGGCGCGGAATAAAGAAGCGATAAGAAATACTCACATGATAGAGTTAGATGACAGCATAACTAATCACAGAACGACAAAGACTTATGGAATAAGCCATGCATTGGATACAGCTATTCGACAAACACCGTCTGGTGAGACCTTGTTCGTTATACCAACGTATACTGGTTTATTGGAAATCCATCGCGAACTGGAACACCGTGGTTTAACGCCTCGATATTGGGAGGAGAGAGGACCTTGAACGACGATTTATCACCACACATTACGCTTACTTTGGGGCATTTATATCCTGATCAATTAAATTTGTATGGAGATAGAGGCAATATATTGACCTTGCAAAGACGCTGCCAATTCCGTGGCATTGAACTACGAATTGTCGAATTAGGTATTGGTGATGCTTTGGCGCCAGATGAGTATGATATGTTGTTCATAGGCGGCGGACAGGATAAAGAGCAGGCTCCTGTTGCTCAAGATTTACTTGAGATCAAAAGCATCGGCTTATGGGCTGCCATCGAAGATGACATCCCGGTGCTGGCAGTTTGTGGTGGTTACCAGTTATTGGCACATTACTATCGACCAGCTGATGGGCCTGATATGCGGGGACTTGGAGTATTCGATGCATGGACTATTCATAAGGGAGCTCAGGAGCCTCGATGCACGGGAGATATAGCGATCAATTGGAACGGTAATACCCTGGTTGGCTTTGAAAATCATGGTGGTCGTACGTATCTTGGTACTGCAAAACCGTTGGGAAAAGTGCTCAAAGGTCATGGAAACAATTCCGAAGATCACACAGAAGGAGCAGTGTACCGCAACTCCTTTGGCACATATATGCATGGTTCACTCCTCCCAAAGAATCCGCACTTTGCCGATCATTTCATTGCATTGGCATTAGCACGGACATATGGTAGAAGAGATGACCCTTTTACGTTCCTTACACC
>WNGL01024881.1_pt1 | contig 19651 bp, 15 predicted proteins | sample 5400591 | NCBI WGS metagenome assembly WNGL01 (sample SAMN13153377, study PRJNA577476) | soil metagenome | isolation source: 80 cm soil or saprolite under Garry oak tree replicate 1 | place: USA:California | collected 2016-06-15 | reverse complement strand
CCAATTTGCTGCTGGCGAGAGGCACGACACGACAGAAAGAGGTCGCAGTGCGGGCGGCCCTGGGCGCGACTCGCCGGGAATTGTTCACACAGTTCCTGATCGAAAGTCTGGTTCTGGCAATCCTTGGAGCCGTGGTTGGCATTGGCGTTGGCGAAGTCCTGGTAAAAGGCGTAACTGCGATTATGCCGCCTTCGACACTAGCTTCGGAGGCAGAAGCGGCAATTCAGATAAGCCTACCGATCCTTGTATTCACGTTGATAACAACCATGCTGGCCGCAATCCTGTTCGGTTGCGCGCCCGCATGGCAAGCTTCTGGCGTAGATCCGAATGATGCTCTGAAAGAAGGAGGACGCGCCGGCACGAGTGGCGGCCATCGCCAGTTGCGACGAGCGCTGGTAGTGATGGAATTTGCGCTGGCGCTGACACTTTTGGCCGGAGCAGGATTGGCGATCCATAGCCGAAGGCACCGGGTTCGGGATGGCTTTTAGCGTAGTCGGTAAGCCGATTGTTGATCGTTCAGCGCGTCCCAGTGCTGGGTTTCAACTGGTTACACCGGGATACTTTCAGACCTTTGGGATCCGCGTGGTACAAGGGCGTAGCTTTACCGAGCAAGACGTGGCTGGGAGTCTTCCGGTCACTATGGTGAATGAGAATTTTGTCCGACGATACCTTCCAGGCATGGATCCGCTTACACAACGTCTTGAAATCAGTCAACTGATTCCGGGCATACCTAAACCCGGTCCCCCGATAGAGTGGCAGATAGTCGGCGTTTTTCATAACGTGCGAAGTGGTGGACTGCGGGAGGACTTTCCTGAAATTGATGTGCCCTTCTGGCAGAGCCCGTGGCCGCAAGCTGGAATGGCGGTTCGCACCACCGGTGATCCAGAGGCCGTGACTAAGAGCATTGCTGCTGCGGTCAGCTCCATGGATTCCGATCTGCCAATAGCCGACGTTAGAACGATGGATCAGATCGTGAGCGAATCTCTAGGTTCGGATCGATTCAAAGCTATTTTGTACGGGACCTTCGCTGGCCTTGCTCTGCTGCTGGCAGCCATCGGGATTTACGGCGTTATGGCTTTCGCCGTGGCGCAGCGGACTCACGAGATTGGGCTGCGAATGGCCTTAGGCGCGGGCCGCGAGAGCGTGGTTTTCTTGATTCTGAAGGAAGGAATGATATTGGCTCTGGCCGGACTGGCACTGGGGCTGATTGGCGCGTGCCTCGTGGGCCGCACCATGAGCGGCATGTTATATGGGGTCGGCACCATCGACATCACCGCCTTTGGCGGCGTTGCTATTGTGCTTTTGGCCTCGGCGATGTTGGCATGCTACGTTCCGGCGCGGCGGGCTGCATCGGTCGATCCCACGGTGGCGTTGCGGTACGAATGAGGCTAATTATGACCGGACTACTTCAAGACCTTCGTTACGCGCTGCGGCAGTTCCGCAAGGCGCCCGGTTTCACAGCCGTCGCCGTGCTTACGGTCGCGCTCGGAATTGGTGCCACTACAGCAATCTTCAGTGTTGTCTATGGAGTGCTGCTTCGGCCCCTGCCCTACGCCGACCCAAACAGGGTCATGGCGATTTTCGAAATCACCGCCAAGGGCAGCTGGAACCGGCTGGCTGATCCGAATTTCGACGATTTTCGCGACCAGAGCCACAGCTTCGAGGGGATTGCGAAATACAGCGCCTACATTGCGGCGGTTTCCGGCGGTTCGCAGCCGACGCGGTCAACGGTGGCTCATGTCTCGCCGGAGTTTCTCAAGGTCTTCCGAGTTCAGCCGGTCATCGGTCACGATCTAACGGCCGCCGACACTAATAAAGGTGCTGCTCCGGTTGCCCTTGTCAGCTATGGATACTGGAAGCAGTATCTCGGATCATCTCTGGATTCTTCGCAGCTGCACTTGAAAATTGACAACACCATCTTCACCGTCATCGGTGTGCTTCCCGAAGGATTCCAATTCCCGTCTGATGCCGCGCTTTGGGTATCGGCCGACCTCAAAGGCGAAAATCCTAGCAGGAGTTCGCATAATTTCAACGCAGTCGGGCGTCTTCGAAATGGTGCCACGGTCGAACAAGCGGGTGCGGAAATCAGTGCGATTGCGCGCCGCATTCACGACACCTCCAGCGAGCAGGGCGACTTTCTCCTGAAGGATGCAATTGTCGTCCCGCTGCAAGATTCAATAACGGGCCAGGCCAGGCCTGCACTGCTCGTTCTGCTCGGAGCTGTCGGATTTCTCTTATTGGTTGCTTGTGCGAATGTCGCGAATCTGCGGCTCGCCCAGGCTTCCGTGCGAGAGCGTGAACTAGCCATTCGCAGCGCCCTGGGAGCACCGCGGGGACGATTGGTTCGGCAATTTGTGACGGAAGCGTTCGTGCTTTCACTTCTTAGCGGCGGCCTCGCCGTAGTCGGGGCCGATTTCGGAGTGACTGGATTACTCGCCCTCGCGCCGCAGAATCTGCCACGCCTGAACGAAGTCTCGATCAACATGCCGGTCCTTGTATTCGCGTTTCTGCTTTGCTGCGGCGTCGCAATCGGAATCGGCGTATTTACGGCAATGCGAGCTACCGCTGTCGATGTTCGCAAGGGCTTAGCGGAAGGCGGCCGCGAACAGGCGAGTTCTCAATCCAGCCAAAGAGTAGGGCGAGGAATTGTGGCGGCGCAGATTGCCACCACACTGGTTCTCGTGGTAGGAGCAGGACTGCTCGGACGCAGTCTGATGAAGGTACTCGAAGTGAATCTCGGCTTTCGGGTGGACAAGATTGTCACCATGGATCTGTCACTTCCGTGGCCAGATTGGGCTGATTGGAAAGCGAAGTCAGGCCAGGCAATTTTCTTTCGCAATCTGATTGAACAACTAAAACAAATTCCGGGTGTGCGCAAAGTCGGCGCCACGAGCGGACTCCCGATGGATGGCGGCTTCGCCAACGGCCAATTTCTGCTGATGAAGCAGAATGAAGTGCTCACAAATCCCACGAATTTGGAGTCCCTGGCTCGCGAGTTCGACATCCTATTCCGCCAAAAAGAGCGCCTTGGGACAGCAGATTTTTGCGTCGCGACTGATGGATATTTTCAAGCCCTCGGAATTCCCCTCCTCAAAGGCCGCACATTTGACGAACGTGACGGCCCCGATTCGCCGCACGTTGCTGTAATCAGCGCATCCCTTGCGCGCGAGCGCTGGCCCGGCCAAAATCCTATTGGTCAGACCATTGAGTTCGGGAACATGGATGGTAACATCCGGCTGCTTACGATTGTTGGCATTGTTGCGGATGTCCATGAAAACGGTGTCGATGCACCGCCAAACCCGACTGTCTATGTGAACCTGTTCCAGCGCCCGCATCCGGCCATGACATTGACGATGCTGAGCGATGCGGACACGCAACAAGTCACATCGGCAGCACGCAAGATTTTGCTAGAGCTCAATCCCGAGATTCCGCCGCGCTTCCGGACGTTCTCGCAGGTCTATTCTGCTTCGCTGGGCTCGCGCCGATTCAACCTGATTCTGATCGGCTTCTTTGCAGGCATCGCGCTGCTGCTGGCGACGGCTGGCGTGTTCGGCGTGATGGCCTATTCCGTGAGCCGTCGTACCCGCGAGATCGGCGTGCGGGTCGCGCTGGGCGCCCGCTCCCACGACGTTCTGACCATGATCCTAGGCCAGGGAATACGGACGGTGTTGATTGGCATCGTTGTTGGACTTGCAGGTTCGCTGGCACTAACACGCACCATAGAGTCTTTGCTGTTTGGGGTGACCGCGACCGATCCGTTGACGTTTTTAGCCGTGATATTGCTTCTGGTTTCCGCAGCCTTGCTGGCCTGCTACATCCCCGCCCGCCGCGCCGCCAAAATCGATCCGATGGTGGCGTTGCGATATGAGTGAAGGAAATAATGACTGGCTTAATCCAAGACCTTCGCTATTTTCCTGCCGGCTGCCTCGATCGAGCCAATGGAAGCGTTACGAACCGAGTAAGGAGAAACAAACGATCTTATGATTCAACTCAAAAATCTGGAACGCAGTTACAAGACTCCCGCGGGACAAATGTGGGTGCTACGGCGCATCAACTTGGAGATTCGCGAAGGGGAGTTCATCACCATCATGGGGCCATCCGGGGCAGGGAAGTCCTCCTTATTAAATGTGCTTGCTCTGCTCGATGACGGCTGGCAGGGTGAGTACTGGTTTCGCGAACAGGCTGTCCATGAGTTGAAGCGCAAACAGCGAGCGGACGTGGCCAAGCGCAATATCGGCATGGTTTTTCAGAGTTATCACCTGTTGGATGATCTCACCGTGCGGGAGAACATTGACCTGCCGCTTTCGTATAAAGACGTTCCTCACAAGCAGCGGCAGGGCATGGTGGCCGACACGCTCGACCGTTTTCAGATTGTTGCCAAGAAGGATTTGTTTCCCAGCCAGCTTTCCGGCGGACAGCAGCAGTTAGTGGGGATTGCGCGGGCAGTGATTCACAAGCCTGCTCTGCTACTGGCCGACGAACCTACCGGGAACCTGCACTCTTCCCAGGCCAAGGAGATTATGGAACTCTTTCGTGATCTCAACCAGCAAGGAACCACCATCGTCCAAGTTACGCACTCGGAGGTGAACGCCGCTTACGGCTCACGCACGATTCAACTGCGCGATGGTTGGATGGTCGGCGACACGGCGAATCCGGAGCTTCAGCCGTATGAAGCGGTGAAGCAATGAGGAATCTCCCACATGCGGGATGGTTCGGCAAATGCCTGGCTTGGCTGCTGATTGCCATCACCCCGACGGCATCAGCTCAGACAAATGCATCTGTGTCTGCTGATATGCCAAAGTCGCACAATCCTTTCAGTGCATATTCACCCGTTGGGGTCCCAGCACCGCAGCTCACGAATTCCCCATTGCTAACCCAGCTCATTCGCGATGGCAAGCTGTACTTGTCGCTGAAGGACGCCCTCCGCTTGGCATTGGAAAATAATCTCGATCTTGCCATCGCCCGTTACAACCTTCCCATAGCCAACACAGACATTCTGCGCACCAAAGCCGGCGGTGTTTTTCGCGGTGTTAATGCAGGGGTGGTGCAGGGAACTCCCGGTGGAGGGGTCGGCGGCTTCGGAGCGGGAGCACCTGGCGCGGGCGCGGGAGGTACAACGAGTGGCGCAGGCGGTGCGGGAGCGGGCGCATCTGGTTTGGTGCAATCGACTTTGGGCGCGGGTACCCCGGTTGCGTCGTACGATCCTGCGGTCATTGGATCTGTCGGTGCGGAACATCAAACCACTCCGCTGGCCAACCAGCGCAATTACGGAGTCCCCTCACTCCAGCTAAACACGGGACAAACCAGCGTTGGCTATGCCCAGGCCTTCCCCACCGGCAGCAGCGTCTCATTTGAGTTCAACAACAGCCGGCAGACCACGAATAGTCCTTTTTTTAATCTGTCTCCCGTTCTCAGTTCGGTCTATCGTTTTTCCTTCCAGCAGCAGTTGCTTGCCGGATTTGGCTTCGGGCCCAATCTTCGCTATCTCCGAATCGCGAAGAACAATAAGAAGATTTCCGACATCGCGTTTCGAGACCAGGTGATCGCCACAGTCACGCAGATCGAAAATATTTATTGGGACCTGGTGAACGCCTATGAACAGGCGGAAGTCAACGAGCAGTCACTGACTTTTGCGCAGCAGTCTTTTGATACTGCAAAGAAGCAGCTCCAACTAGAAAGCATTCCGGAAATGGACGTGATGCGAGCCGAAGCAGAGGTTTCAAAACGCGATCAGGATGTGACGATCGCGCGGACCTCGCTGCAACTGCAAGAGCTGTTGATGAAGAACGCATTGACCAAGAGCCTGGATGATCCGGTGCTGGAGTCTGTGCCTGTCGTTCCTACCGATCGCCTTCAGTCGAGCGAAGCGCGTACTACTCCCCCGGTGCAAGAGCTTATTGCTCAGGCACTGCGCGATCGCGTCGAGCTCGCGGAGTCTGACGTTGATCTCTCAAACCGGCAGATTAGCGGCAAAGCTGCGCGAAACGCCTTGCTGCCTTCTCTTTCGCTGGTCGCCTTCTATGGAGGATCAGGATTAGCGGGACCGCTGAATCCCATTTACAACATTCCCGGGCTGCCCAACGTTTCCAACGTTCCTACCGATTATTCTGGCGCTCTGGGAAATGCGTTCAACAATTCCTCTCCGGACTACTACATTGGATTGAACTTGAACATCCCCATTCGAAATCGCGTTGCCAAGGCCGACCAGTACCGCTCTGAACTCGAATACCGCCAGGCTGAGCTGCGCCGCGAACAGTTGAAGAAACAAATCAGGATTGAAGTCCGAAATGCTCAGTACGCCTTAGAGCAAACCGCCGCTCGTGTAGAGGCGGCCCGTAAAGCCCGTGATCTCGCGCAGCGCACATTTGAAATTATGCAAAAGGAGCAGACGCTGGGAGCGGGATCGACTTATCAGACCATGACCGCGGAGCGCGATCTTTCGGTCGCCGAACTTGACCTGGTCACCGCCATGACGGTTTACGAAAAAGCGAAAGTCGAACTAGATCGTGCGACCGGCAGCACTTTGGAACATAATGGAATCGAGATTCAGGACGCGATAAACGGCACGCTTCGCGATCCTGCTCCATAGTTCATGCCAAAGTTCATGCCAACATCGGCCAAACCGCGAGAAACCGGAATTCCGGCAATCCTGACAAAAACTGGGTATCCTCCCCGAATCCTCGCTGCTGACGACCAACAGCACATTCTCGAAGCCATCGAACTGCTGCTGAAGCCGCAGAGACACTACATCCGGCCGCGAAGGCCTCGATCTGCTTTCGGAAATCGTGGCATTCGACAGCACTCTTCCAGTCATTGTTATGACGGCATGGGGCAACGTTGAGCTCGCAGTAGAAGCTATGCGCCGGGGTGCGCGCGATTTCATTCAGAAGCCCTGGGAAAACGAACGGCTCCTGTCCATTCTGCGCACGCAAGTGGAACTTCATCGCGCGTTGCAGCAGGCGGAGCGATTGGCTGCGGAAAATCGCCTCCTCAGTGCACAGGGACGGCCAGAATTTATCGCCACGGCTACGGCAATGGCGCCAGTGCTTGAGGCGATCACGCGTATTGCGCCGTCCGATGCCAATATCCTGATTACCGGAGAACACGGCACCGGGAAAGAAGTCGTCGCGCGAACTATTCACGCTCTTTCGCTTCGAGCTTCGCGTCCTCTCGTAGCCGTGAATACGGGAGGCCTGGCGGAAGGCGTTTTTGAAAGCGAATTGTTCGGCCACGTGAAGGGAGCGTTCACGGACGCCCGCACCGACCGCATCGGACGCTTTGAACTTGCTGACGGTGGGACCATTTTCCTTGATGAAATTGGCAATGTGCCTTTGCGGCAGCAAGTCAAACTACTTCGCGTGATTGAGTCTGGAGAAATCGAACGCGTCGGGTCGTCCCGCACCAAGCATGTTGACGTCCGCCTGATTTCGGCTACGAACACTGATCTTCAAGCTGCTTCCCAAGCTGGCCAGTTTCGCGAAGACTTGCTGTTCCGGCTTAACACTGTAGAGATCCACTTGCCTGCGTTACGCGAACGCAGAGAGGATATTCCAGCGCTCGCCGTTCACTTTCTTAAGCACTACGCATCGCGGTATCGCCGGCAGGTCGAAAGCCTTGATCCTTCCGCGCTGCAGGCGCTGGTCCTGGAGCGGGCCGTCCTCATGGCTCGCACCGGCCAAATTCATCCGGCTGATCTTGGCCTTGGAATTCAGCGTCCGCAATCCCAAAACCTCGAGGAATTGAGTCTGGAGTCCGTAGAAAGTATTCTTATTCGCAAAGCGCTGCAGCGCTTTCAGGGTAACGTGAGCCAGGCGGCGGAAGTGCTCGGCCTCAGCCGTGGCGCCCTGTACCGGCGAATGGAAAAATATGGGCTCTAGCCCAGTTGCGACCCAACTACCAAAGCGCAATCCACGCAAGACCAGGCGAGCTCCCTTTGAGCGCCGAGTCATGCGTTTGTCCTTGCTGCTGGTTGTGCCCGGGCTCTTGATCAGCGGCATCCTTATATGGCTTCAGTCCTGGGCGCTTGAGTCAAAGCTGATTCTGATCGCTGTCGAACTGATCGCTTGCCTGATAATTGCCGCTAGTCTGCACGACCACATCATCCGGCCACTGCAAACCTTGGCGAATGTGGTTGGCGCGCTGCGGGAAGAGGACTACTCCTTTCGCGCACGATTAGCGGTTCCAAACGACGCTCTTGGCGAACTCTCGCTGGAAGTGAACACACTGGCAGACCTTCTAGCCGAGCACCGCACCGGGGCCATGGAAGCGACGACACTGCTGCAGCGCGTCGTCGAAGAAGTGGATATTCCGATCTTCGCATTTGATCCCGCAGAAACGCTTCGATTGGTGAACACTGCCGGCGAAAGACTTCTGCAACAGTCCTCGCCAAGGCTGCTCGGAAAAACCGCTGCTGAACTCGGCGTACAAAGTTGTCTGACCTGCGAAAGCGAATCGCTCGTCCCGCTGCGTTTCAACAGTGATGCGCGATGGCTTGTGCGGCGGAGCTCTTTTCGCCAACAGGGAGTGCCCCATACTCTCGTAATCCTCTCGGATGTAAGCCGTGCTCTTCGGGAAGAGGAGCGGCGTGCGTGGCAGCGGCTGATTCGCGTAATGGGGCATGAACTGAACAATTCGCTTGCGCCCATAAAGTCGATTGCGGGCAGCCTGAATGCCCGCCTCTCCGCGACAGGCTTGGATACCGAAGAACAACAAGACTTCGAACGTGGACTTGCCATCATCGAAGCCCGTGCTGCCTCGCTGAACCGCTTTCTGCAGGCTTACCGGCAATTGGCCCAGATGCCGCCGCCGGTTTTGCAGAAATTCTCGCTGCCGGTTTTAGTGACTCGAATCGCCCGTCTCGAGACCAGGGTCAAGGTTGAGGTCCTCCCCGGTCCAGATGTGACGGTCATGGCAGATCCAGATCAGCTTGAACAAATGCTAATCAATTTACTGCGTAACGCTGCCGAAGCCGTGCTTGAACCTGCCGCCTCCGGAGAAAAGGCGAATGGTTCAAAAGACTGCGCGGACGCTGAGTCTGGCAATCAGGTAGTCTGCAGCTGGAAGCTCACCGAGAACGACGTAATTCTTACGATCGAAGATAACGGGCCGGGTTTAATGAATCCCAGCAATACTTTCGTGCCCTTCTACACCACCAAACCCGGAGGCAGCGGGATTGGCCTTGTACTCTCGCGTCAGATCGCGGAAGGGCACGGCGGTTCGTTGGAACTCTCGAACCGCGACCACCAGCGCGGCTGCGTTGTAAGAGTTAGATTGCCCCGCGTCGCGCCAGAGTAGCGCCAGTCATGCCGTCCACTTCTGGTATCGAGACGCTGTTCAATTGTGGACATCACCAAACGTTTTCGGACAGCTCCGGAAGCCGCCAGGCCTGCGTAAGCGAGCATTTTCAGATAATTATCTTTCACTGTTCTTGGCCTTAAGCGTGCTTCACCTGAGTCAGAAGTTTTGTGCCCGGAGGTCGCCTCGATGAAGACCCTGTTGCGTGACCTTTCGTATGCCATGCGTCAGTTGCGAAAGGCCCCAGGTTTTGCCCTTACTGCTGTTTTGATACTAACGGTCGGAATCGGTGGAACGGTGGCGGTGTTCTCCATCGTGGAAGCCGTCTTGTTACGGCCTTTGCCGTTTAAAGACTCGGAGCGCTTGATCAGCTTGCATGAGCGTTCGGAGCTGGACGGCCATGAATTGCGAATGAGTGCTCCTGCTGTGATGACCTTTCAGCGGGAAAATGAGGCTTTCTCCGGATTGGCTGGCTTCATTTCCTCTGCCTACGAGCTTACAGGTGCCGGAGCTCCATTCGAAGCTCGCGCCGAGCGTGTATCGGCTTCTCTCTTCCCGGTGCTTGAGGTTGGACCTTACCTGGGGCGCACGTTTACCCAGCAAGAGGACGAAAGTGCAGCGCCGGTTGCGGTTATCAGCTATGCGCTATGGAAGGAGCGTTTTGACTCCAATCGGAATGTACTGGGACAAACCATTGATCTGGACCGGAGACCGTACGCCATAATCGGAGTCATGCCGCGTAATTTTGAGTTTCCGCTCGACGCCGGACGGCTAAGCCATCGCGATCTATGGGTGCCGATGAGCTTCACTCCAGTTGAGAAAAACAGTGAAGGAACTAATTTTGATTACAGTGCGGTTGCGCGGCTGAAGCCTGGCGTAAGTCCGTCGCAGGCACAACAAGACGTGGATCGGATGATTGCCATAATCGAGGCGCAGTATCCGGCAGGGCAGCGCATAGGACTTCACGGCTACTTTCTGACTTTGAAGGATGAAACTGTCCGCCAAGCGCGTCCGCTTCTTCGTATTCTGCTCGGGGCCGTTGGACTGATCCTCTTAATCGCATGTGTCAATCTGGCGAATCTGCTACTGGTGCGGGCGGCCGGGCGCAGACGCGAATTTGGAGTACGGTTGGCACTGGGCGCCGCTCGCCAAGCTGTACTGAGGCAGCTTGTGACTGAGAGTTTGCTACTAAGCGTCCTCGGTGGCCTAGCCGGAACCGCTTTGGCTGTTGTGCTCGTACGAGCATCGGTTGCGAACCTTCCCGATTCTTTGCCGCGATTCAGCGAGATTGGAGTCAGTTGGGCCACGCTCATTTGCGCGATCATCCTGACAGGTGTGACGGGTGTGGTCTGCGGTGTTGCGCCGGGCTTGGAGAGTATGCAAACAAATGTGCTCGATTCGTTACGAGATGGAAGTCACTCCAGCGGGCTAGGACGCTTGCAGAGTCGCGCGAGGAGTGCTCTGGTCATGGCGGAAGTTGGGTTGGCGATGCTCCTGCTGGTTGCTTCTGGGTTGTTGTTGCGCAGCTTTTCGAAGACCTTAGCAGTGGATCCTGGCTTCGAGCCTACCCATGCACTTACCGCCTCTCTATCGCTTCCGGTGCACGAATATTCGACGCAACAGAAAGTGAACAGCTTCTTTGCCGAGCTTCAACGCAGACTTGAAGCTGTTCCGGGCGTGATGTCGGTTGGGTTTGCGTCTAACATTCCCGTTGTCGGACAGAGGTCAGGACGCTTAATTGCACCCGAAGGATATGTGAAGATGTCAGGAGAGGGTTGGATTATCGCTTCAAATTATCTTGTTCTGGGGAATTACTTCGACGCGATGCACATCCCATTGATTCGCGGGCGGTATTTCAGTGCGGCAGACGATCAATCCAAGGCACCGTTGACCGTCGTCATTAGTGAATCCCTTGCCAACAAGTATTTCCGGGGAAAGGATCCGATTGGGATGCATATTAAGGTTGGTCCCAGTTTTGCTTCATCCATGCCCGCCATGACGGTTGTGGGGGTCGTCGGTGACATCAAACAAGCTGCTCTTGATCAGCCCACCGTGCCAGAGATGTATGAGCCACTATCGCAGGCCGCGGCGGATCTGGGATCCTATGGCGCGATGATTGGCGTAGCGGGCACAATGAATGTCGTCGTGCGGACCGCCGGCGATCCGACTGCACTCGTTTCAGATTTTACTCAAGTCGTCCGACAATTCGATCCACTGCTGGCAATCTCGGATCAGCACACCATGACCGAAGTAATTGCAGCAACGGCATCCTCGCGGAAGTTCAATACCGCGATCATCACCTCCTTTGCAGCGATCGCTTTGTCACTTTCTGTGCTCGGAATTTATGGAACGATGGCCTATTCCGTGGGGCAGCGTGCCCGTGAAATCGCCATACGCATGGCAGTGGGCGCCACACGGGAAAATGTGCAACTGCGCACACTGCGCTCTGCCCTAACATTGACGGGAACAGGAATTGGTGCGGGCTTGATCCTGTCTGTAGCTTTCGCCAAATTGCTGTCGAGTTTGCTTTTCAATGTGAAGCCGTTAGACGGAGTGGCGATCAGTGGTGCGGTGGCAGTCCTGCTTGCCTGTTCGCCATTAGCGGCATGGCTCCCGGCACGGCGAGCTGCGTCCGTTGAGCCAATGCGGGTTCTTCGGCTTGAATGACTTTTCGAAGCGGACACATGAACCGCCCAGCAGGATGCCCTCGCCGGTTGCACCTGGCGGAAGCCCACTATTCCGAAAGTTCATCTAGCCGCGCCATTCGGAAGCTGACTTCCAATCCAGTTATCAACCCTTGCTTCCAGCATGTCGAGCGGCAGGCTTCCTCCACTGAGAATTTCATCATGGAAGGCCCTGATATCGAAGCGGGGACCAAGCTGCTGCTTTGCGCGATTGCGGAGATCGAGAATCTTGAGCTGACCAATCTTGTAGCTCAGGCCCTGAGCCGGCCATGCAATATACCGGTCAATTTCAGCTTGGATCGTAGGCTCATCTGCGGCGCCGCTTTCACGGAAGTAGACCACTGCCTGTTCGCGGGTCCAACCTTCGGAGTGAATGCCCGTGTCAACGACAAGGCGAACCGCACGCATCAACTCCAAAGACAACCGTCCATAATCTGACGCGGGATCCTGGAAAAACCCGATCTCCTTACCGAGCGCCTCCGCATAGACCGCCCAGCCCTCGGCGTATGCGTTGTTGATGACGTGAAGGCGGAACTCCGGTAGGCCCGTGAGCCCCTGCTGGATGGAAATTTGCATGTGATGGCCGGGGATACCCTCGTGATAGGCCTGCGTCTCGTCAGGAAGCAGTTTCGATGCGCGTAGTTGGAAGTCGCAACGACGACGCGAGCTGGCCTGGTTCCATCCGGAGTGCCGAAAACATAGTGAGTGGGGTTGTTAGGTTGAGAGGTGGGCACAGCTTCCACCGTGAGCGGGGTTTTCGGAAATACTCCGAAAAGTTCGGCTAGGTGTGGCTGCATTTGGCCAACGTAGCGGCGGAAGTCATCTACGATCTGATCGCGGTGCGAAAGCTGCTCAGGTCCTTGTAACCTGCCTTGAGAGCAAGATCGTTAAGCAGACGGTTGATCCGAGTGACCTCTCGAAGTCCGAGGGCATGAATCTCCGCCGGGGACATATCGGTCGTGGTTTGCTCTCGAATGGCTTGTTGGTAGCGTCGAGCGCCTTCCGGCAGGCTATTCAACCCAATTGCAGTGCGACCATGCAAAGCGTAGTCCTTTGTGATGAACTCGGCGAAGCGGCGATAAGCGGGCTGCACCGCCGAGTTCACTATCGTCTCGATCTCTTGCGTCAGACGCGCCTGGTCCTGGGGAGAGATCGAAACGGGAAACTTCTTCGTGGGTGCTGCGAATGGATTTTCCGCAATGGTACCTTCGCACTGGACCGGAATCTGCTCGAGGAGGAGCCGGGCCGGCATCAATCCGTCTCTTTCTCCTTGGCGGAGCACCTCGATCGTTTGCTCGAAAGCACGGGGGATTTGGTGGAGACGCGCAATGTAATCCTCGTAGTGTCTGACGCTGTCGAGCGGTACGGAGTTCGGAAGATCGGCAAGGCTGTTGTGGATGCCCTGCATTTGCGAGATGGGCATCTCGTAATTCTTCAACGCGTAGTCCGCAATGCGGTTATCCAGAACGTGAAGCAGGAGATTGTGTGAGAGATGATCCTGCTCAGGAAATCCCTCCGTAGAAATGGCTTCGAGCTTCGCCCGATACGCGCGATCGACGGCGTTTTGCTTCATGCTGGCTGCTAGAGAGTAGTCATCTAGCAGGGCGTTATCCCGGTAGTCTCCCCTGGCAGTTTCGCTCTCCGGAGATGCCCTCATGTCATCTTCGTACTGCGCCTTGAACAGAGCGTTTTGAGTGGCAAGACGGCCTGCCACGGAGTTGGTCGATTGCGATGAAGTGTGAATGTCCGAAAAGGGCTCGCTCTTGCCTTGTGCTGCTGCCGCGCCAAATACTCCTTGTAGCCACAGGCAGACTAGGCTGAAGGCCGAAAGCGATTTCGCCATGGTGCGAGCCGAAGAGCCGTGATTGACGATGTTTGACCGAGAGGGGAGCATATGTACCTCATCATCATCATTGTGCCAGTGGTTATGCTCTTACACACGCCGGAAGTTGACGAGCAGACTGACGGTCGTCCGACGCCCAGCGGGCATAACGAAATTGCCTCGCCCACGTACCGGCAGCCAGTTCACAACTTTTTACGCCTTTTTACGGCTGTTTGACACCTACTCTGTTCCGGCGAACTATGTTTGTGCCGGGCTGATCCAGGTAAACGCCCGGATCAGGAGTCCAGGATGAAAGCGAAACGGCCGAGAAACGAGCGGATCCGGTTGATCTTGACCTTGGAGCTGGCAGTAGTTTTGCCCGCGGCCGTCCTGGTCATCCTGAGCGCATGGCATTTAAAGACCATCCAGCGCGACCGGGCGGTTGAGGCAGCTATCCAGCGGGACTTCAGCCAAGTATTGGCCATTTCGGAAAAGCAGATCAACCACAAAGCATTCGAACTGGTGGACGACGTCCGCAGCGAATTCCCCATGCCTGGCAGCGCCTGCAACGTAACCATGGATAGAATCCTCAGCACCCATCCCTATGTTGCTCACTTAATGCTCTACGATCCCGAGCAAGGATTTGTCATCCGCTCGCAGCCTTACCGGATAAAGAATGATCCCGGTTTTCGCGACGAGGCCGAGCACATGTCAAAGATGATGGAGGGTTGGTGGAAGCTGGAATACTACGAGTTCTCGAAGAAATTGGCAAAAATGGCAGACAAGGGGACGCCTTATTACTTCGAGGGCGAATGGGTGCCGCGAGGCGACAAGCCGGTGTATGTGTCTACCGCGGTTTTTCTAAGGACTGACAAACAGACGGGTAAGTCTGCGATCGCCGCCGTAACTTTAGATGGCGACTACTTGCGCAATCAATTTCTTCCCCAAACGCTCGATGAAGTGATGAGCCGCAATGTCGCGGAAGCGCAAACCGACAAAAATGCGGTGATCATGGTTCGCCCCAAGAGCGACTCCACTCCAATTGCCTATGGCACTGGCTGGGACGGCGGCCAGGCCGAGGTCGAGCGCAACCTGGAAAGCGTGTTCCCTGGGTTGGTCCTCGGTATCAAGCTGCGTGGCACTACTTTGGCGGCCATGGGGCAGCATTTCGTGCGTACCAGTTTTTGGATTCTGGGCGGACTCTCGTTCCTCCTGGCCGGTGGAATTTTTCTTACCTACCGCAATGTGAGCAAGGAAATGGCGCTTGCCCGCCTGAAGTCCGACTTCGTTTCCAACGTCTCGCACGAATTGCGCACACCCCTCTCGCTGATTCGCCTGTACGCCGAAACCTTGGAGTTAGGGCGTCTGACCAGCCCGGAGAAGCACCAGGAGTATTACTGCATCATCCGAAAAGAGAGTGAACGTCTGACTGCCCTGATCAATAACATTCTCGATTTCTCACGCATTGAAGCCGGCCGCAAGGAATATGACTTCCGCGAGACCGACATGCGCGAACTGGTGTGCAACACGTTGGAGTCCTACCGTTATCAGATCGAGCAGCACGGCTTTACTTTCGAAGAGAAGATCGGTGATGTTCCACCACTGCGCGTGGATCGCGAGGCTATAGCGCGATCCCTGGTCAATCTTGTCAACAATGCCCTCAAATACTCACAAGACCGCAAGTTCATCGGAGTCAAACTGTATCGTGAAAACGGATCTGTGAAGCTGGAAGTGATCGATCATGGGATTGGCATCCCGCCTAACGAACAGCAGAAGATTTTTGAGAAATTCTATCGCGTCGGTGACCCGCTGGTTCACAACACCAAGGGTAGCGGGTTGGGGCTTTCCCTAGTGCAACATATTGCTCATGCCCATGGTGGCAACGTCGCGGTGGATAGTTCGCCCGGGGCAGGCAGCAAATTCACTATTACCCTTCCGCTGCATCCGGCAGAGAACAGCGGCAAGGCAGCTTCGGCATGAAGTCTGGTAGAGGGAGTCGCAATGGCATCCGTCAATGCAGCACAGTTTCAGATCAGAAAGACAAAGTTGGGAGGACCTGATATGGCCAGAATTCTGATTGTCGAGGACGAACCCAATATGGTGGCGGGCCTACGTGACAACTTCGAATTCGAGGGATATCAGGTCATCACCGCGCCCGACGGCGTCGCAGGTTTGGAGCGCGCACTCAACGAGGCTCCCGACCTGGTCATTCTCGACGTGATGATGCCGCGCATGAGCGGCCTGGACGTTTGCAAGCAGCTTAAGAGTAAGCGGCCCTCGATCCCGATCATCATGTTGACCGCGCGGGGGCAGGAAATCGATAAGGTCGTGGGACTCGAACTAGGCGCCGACGACTACGTCACCAAGCCGTTTTCCATTCGCGAGCTGCTCGCGCGGGTCAAGGCTGTACTGCGCCGCGCACGGACTGTTCCCAAAGAACACGAACGCGTTTCGTTTGGCGACGTTGAAGTGAATCTGCGTAGTTGCCAGGTCTCGCGGGCCGGTAAATCGTTGGATTTTTCCTCCAAGGAATTCGATCTCCTCAAATATTTCCTTTGCCATCAGGGCGAAACTCTCAGCCGTGATGAGCAATTTATTTGGAGATCACCTTGGCGAGCGTCGCACAAATTCGTAGTCGCTACCAGAACAGGAAGACGATCACCTCCACGGGGACTACTCAAGCGCCCCGCCGACCTCGCCGTCGTGCGCTGGAGGATCAGCTCGCCAGCTTAAAGCGTGAGCACGACGATCTGCGTCGTGCGATCTATGAAGCTGCTCAGGTGCAGAGAAGGCTTTGCGGCCCACGTCACTTTCGCGCCGGTTCTTATGAGTTCGCCAGTGAGATATTCCCTGTGCGTCATCTTTCCGGCGATTTCATCAGCCTATTGCAGATCGAGGGCGACCTTGTATTCGCAATCGGTGATATCGCTGGCAAAGGTCTTATGGCGGGGATGTGGTTTACTCACGTGCTGGGAATGATTCGCCGGCAGATCTTGGCGCTCGGCGATCCCGCCGCTGCTTTGTCGGCTGTCAATCGCGATCTGCTGTTGACCGGTCTCGATGTCCCATTGACCACGCTGTTCCTGGCGCGCCTCAATCTGGAAAGCGGTGCCCTTACTTATTGCAATGCCGGCCATCCTCCGGCTCTGCTACTCCGTGAAAACTCTGAGGTCGAGGAACTTCGCGCAGGCGGGCCGGTCTTAGGAGCGATTTCCAGAGCCTCGTTTTCGAATGGTGATGCCAGATTATGTCCTGGCAATACGCTGCTCGCTTACTCCGATGGAATTCCCGAGTGCAGGAATGAATCGGGTATGGAATTCGGAGCGAAAGGTTTACTGAATGCAGCCAGGGCATTGTCAGGTTGTAAGCCTAGCGTCATGCTGTTTTCCCTGCTGGCGGCGGTCGAGGACTTCGCGGGGAGGCAGCGTCGTGAAGACGATGTTGCGTTGGTCGTGTTGCATCGGTTCGGCAGTTGCAAAATCAGTTGATCGGACACATCTCTTGCCTGAGACAAACCCAGTTCGCTGCGTACCTGACCACGTGAAAGGCATCGGCGGACTGTCGTCTGTGCCTACGACCGGAAAAAATCGCCCCAGTCGTAGGGACGACATACAGCTGATTCGAGCAGCACAGCAGGGCGATGCCGTAGCGTTCGAACAACTCGTACAGCAATACGACCGGGCGGTCCTTCGCCTCACCGTTCACCTCACCGGCTCTGAGGAGGATGGTCAGGATATCTATCAGGAAGCTTTTCTGCGAGCCTATATACATTTGGCGCGGTTTCGTTTCGAGTGTTCGTTTTATACGTGGATCTATCGCATCGCCACGAATCTCTGTCTTGATCATCTTCGCCGGAAACGCGCCCGAGGCTATGAATTGACCATCACAAATTCCCCAGACGGAGAAGAGCATCAACTCTTGGACCGCATTCCCGATCAGAGCGTTGGCGCAAGCCCTGAGCGCAATCTGACCGGCCGCATACTGCGAGACCACATCGTCCGTGCGCTAGGGAACCTCTCGCCTCGCGAGCGCATGGTTTTTGAATTAAAGCACTATCATGGCTTGCAGCTGAGAACCGTAGCCGGAATTCTCAAGACCACCGAAGGCACCGTAAAGAACGTACTTTTCCGCGCCACGCATAAACTCCGCTTACAACTGTCCGAGGTACGATAACTCGCTCCGGAGACGAAAAGTACCCTCACCATTCAGTTCGCGTTACTGCGAACCTTGGGGAGATGCCGTACTGCTCGAGGCTGAGAAGCGTACTGGAATCGGGCGGTAACCGCTGCGCGTTCGAATGTGGTACTTCTTTTGCCCTTCTCCAGATAGTTTTACCGTGATCGCGCGCCAGCCTCGGTTGGGATTTGCCCGCGGATAGTAGCTGAGTGCATAAAGGTGCCCCAGATCGTCCCGGATGGAAGCAAATGCTTGCTTCTCCTCGCGCCAATTCTTGGCGAAATAGGCTTTGCCGCCTGTAGCCGCAGTCATGCGGTCAAAAACCGCAGTCGAAACCGGCTCCAGTTGCGCTTCTCGCGTGCTGACCATATAAATTACGACTCCCGTGGACTGCGCCAGTTCCGCAACGTCTTCCGGCGGGACGACACTCGAATTATCCGGGCCATTCGAGAAGACAACGATGACCTTCCTTCCGACGTACTGCGCAGCGTCTTTAACGGTGAGCAGCAGGCAATTGTAGAGGGCGGCATCGTCTCCAGCCACAGTCGAACGCACGCCTCGCAACACCTGTGAACGGTCCGGCGTCAAGGGCGCCGAGCGGGATAGATCGCGGCTGTATGAATAGAAGGCCAACTTGTCGGCGGTTTGCAACGAGCGAATGAAATCGGCGATCGCGTCCTGCGCAAACACAAAACCCCGGTACATATAATTGCTGGTATCGAACAGGACAAAGACATTCGAGCCCGCCACCAGTGAATTGAGAGGTACAGAAGAGTCAGCGATCAAGTCATTGCGAGACCATTCCCGCAGTGGTTCCGGGGGCGACTCTGGCTGGCTGTTGGTGTTTGCGGTGGCGTCAACCACCCTGCGCGTGGCTTCATTGCCCTCGCCAAAAGTGGCAATCTTTTCGGCAATTCCATCCTCGCTAATTACAAAATCCTCAGGGTGAAGCCCGGTGACGTAATTCCCCTTTTTATCGGTGACCGCAACATTCAACTGAACCAGGTTTACCACTACGTGGATTTCCGGCTGGTTTTCCTGTGTTGAGCTAGTGGTTGCTCCAAACAAACCCGCTAGTATGAGAATAAGAAAGGAATACTTCTTTGCCATAATGATTCTCCGCGCCAATCTGAGTAGGCTGCTGTCGCGATCTGCAGCTAATTCATCGGCATCTGACTCGCTGCGGCAGTAGTTGTCCACGGAACAGTAATTTTTCCTTTCCGGAACTCCTCTCCGGTCTCCCGCATGGCACGAAGCAGCGCCTGCCAATCTTCGAAGTCGGTGGCGAAGATTTTCGCCACCATCCGGCGAGTCAGCTCAGGAACCAGACGGTTCAACATCACCGGCGAGTAACCCATTTCATCCGCCAAGCGCGCCCAGTACAAGTTGTTCGAGTCCCAAGACTCCGCCAACAACCGGCTGGCGTAACCGGAGGCCGCTGGAAATAAGCTGACGTTTAGAAGCTCACGTTCATAGGTCTGCGCAAGCGCCCTATGGGGCACGCCAAAATCTCGCGACAACCGCATCCAATTCAGATCCGCCGGATAGCTGCGGCACAAACGATCAAGCTCTTGTCCCGACGGGCCCCAGGAAGCGGCATCGTTGGGAAATCGACGCCGGAACTCCGCCGTAAGGTAGAAAGAATCCGCAGGTGTCGTTTGCGAGATGGCCTCTG
>WNGL01003211.1_pt1 | contig 19653 bp, 17 predicted proteins | sample 5400591 | NCBI WGS metagenome assembly WNGL01 (sample SAMN13153377, study PRJNA577476) | soil metagenome | isolation source: 80 cm soil or saprolite under Garry oak tree replicate 1 | place: USA:California | collected 2016-06-15 | reverse complement strand
GGGCTCGATGGCGCCCTCGCCATCGAGACCGGCGCCGGGCCGAAGCGGTGCATGGTCCACCGCGGCCCCCGTGGCGAGGTGGAGGCCGTGTCGGTGGAGATGGGCCCCGCCCGTTACGAGCACGAGCAAGCCTTCGAGCTCGCCGGCGAGCGGCTCCTCGCGCACCGCGTCTCGATGGGAAACCCGCACGCGGTCTTCTTCGGCGCCGCCACGCGCGACCGGGCCAGCACGCTAGGGCCGCTCGTGGAGCGTGCGGTGCCGGGCGGCGTCAACGCCGGCTTCGCCGCCCCGCGTAAGGGCGGACTCGACCTGATCGTGTGGGAGCGCGGCGCCGGGCTCACCGAGGCCTGCGGAACCGGCGCCTGCGCGGCGGCGGTGGCGGCGGTGAAGACCGGGCTCCTCCCGGCTGGAGAGGCGCTCCACATCGCGCTGCCAGGGGGGGTGCTCCAGATCACCGTCGCGCCCGACCTCGCCGGCGTGCTGATGCGCGGCCCGGCCGAGCGCGCCTTCGAAGGACAGACCGGCCTCTAGCCCGTCGCGGGCGGCGTGGCGACGAGCGCGGCGCGGACGAGCGGGCTCGTGCAGAGGATCCGGAACTCGGCCTCGGTCAGAAACGCGGTGCGGAGCCCGCCCTTCGATCGCAGGGTGAGGCGCACCCGCGCCGCGTCGCGCTCGACCGACACGCGCGAGCCCCGGGAGAGGTCGCGCTCGATCGAGCGCAGGTGGCGATGGATGCGGAGGGCCCGCTTCCCCTCGGGCGACGAGAAGGTGGCGTAGTGACGGTTGCGGCTGAAGCCGCGCTCGTCGCGGAGCCGGTGCACCACGCGCTCGACGAAGTCCTCCACGCGCTGAGGTTAGCACCGCATCCGCCGGCGGGCACCGCCCCCACCCGACCCACGGCCGCGCGCCAGCCTGCGCGTGCTCCTTGATGAGGAAGGCGCCGAGCGCCCGGTCGGTCCGGCCGATGTGCTCGATGAGCCAGTCGCCCGGCTCAGCGCGCGCGCAGGTGCTCGGCGAGCGCGCGATCGACCCGGTAGATGTGGTCGCGCAGCCAGGTCGAGACGCGCGCGTTCACCCGTAGGATCAGGCTCGGGCTCGGACCGTCGCGCTTGTGCTCGGCCTCGAGCGCCGCCAGGTCGCCCGAGAAGCGGTCGTGCTGCGCCTTGTGGTCGGGGAGGGCGGGGTACCCCGTCTCGCGCATGAGCCGCTCCTCCTCGGCGAAGTGCGTCCGCACATAGCCGCATAGGAAGGAGAGGGTGCGCCCGACCTCGTCGCGTGACGAGCCATGCCGGACGGCATGCATCAGCGCATCGAGCCGCTGGAAGAGCTCCTGGTGCTGCTTGTCGAGCTCCGGGACGCCCATGACGAGCGTCGTGTCCCAGGTGAGTGCCATCGACGCATATGGTAGCGGCTGACCCGGAACGTGTGAGGAAAAACGGTGTCCCGTGATCGGGGCCGGGTCGCGGCGGAGCTGGGAATCAGAGCGCCGTACGCGCGACCCGCTCCAGCTCGCGGCGAGCCCGGACGGTGCTGGGCCCGACGAAGACCGCCACCAGGTTCTTGCGGGTGAAGGTGGCGCGCGCCACGCGCAGCACGTCCTCCGCGGTGACGCGCTCGACGCGCAGGCAGCGCTCCTCGAAGCCCTCCGGGGCGTGCAGGACCTCGCCCGAGCCGTACCAGCCGGCCAGCTCGGCGGCGCTGTCGAGCGAGAAGGCGAGCGTCATGCGGTGGCGGCGCTGCACGCGGAGGAGCTCCTCCTCGGCCACCGGGCGGACCGTCAGCTCGGCCAGCACACGCAGGATCTCGTCCACCACGCGCGGCAGCTTCTTGGGCGCGCAGGCGCCATCCACCGCGAACATGCCGGCGTCGGCGAACGCGTCGATGCCGGCGTGCAGCGAGTAGGCGAGCCCGCGCCGCTCCACCACCTCGAACGGCAGGCGCGAGGAGAGGCCGTCATCGAGGATCCGGCGGATGACGAGGTGAACCGGGTAGTCCGGGTGGTGCTCGGGCGGGCAGGGGAAGTTGAGGCACAGCTCCGACTGCGCGTCCTCGTGCTGCACGTGCTCCAGGCTCGGCCCGTCGGGCCAGGGCGGGGGCGCGACGTCGCGCGAGACGCGCCCGCGTGGCAGCGCCCCGAGGTGCTCCTCGGCCAGCTCCACAACCTCGGCCTCGCGCACCGGGCCGGCGACGCACAGGACCAGGTTGGTGCCGCAGTAGAAGCGGGCGTGGTGCGCCCGCACCTGCTCCTCGTCGAGCCGCCGGATGATCTGCGGCGTGCCCGCGATCTTGAAGCCGAGCGGGTGGCTGCCGAAGGCGAGCCGCTTGGAGAGGTTGTCGGCGTCGATGTCCTTCCCGTCCCCGTCCACCTCGTCCAGGATCTCCTCCAGGATGATCTCGCGCTCGACGTCCATCTCGCGCAGGAGCGGCCGCCGGAGCATGTCGCCCAGGATGGCGAGGCCGGTCGGGAGCTCGTCGGCGTGGATGGGGGTGTAGTAGCAGCCGTGGTCCCGGGCGGTGATGCCGTTCAGGTTCCCACCCGCGCTCTCCACCGCCGCGTTCATCGCGACCGTGTCCGGCCAATCGTGCGAGCCGCGGAAGAACAGGTGCTCGAGGAAGTGCGAGACGCCGTTCGTCTCCGGCCGCTCGTGGCGGGAGCCAGCCCGCACGTAAAGCGCGATCATGGCGGAGTGGAGCCCCGGCGCGGGGACCGTCAGCACGCGCAGGCCGTTCGGCAGGACGCGCCGCCGCGCCTCGCAGAAGCGGGGGTCGACCCGGGCGGCCGCCCGGCCGCGGCCCGGGCTACGGGTGAGCGGGCTCGTCGTCCTCGTCCTGCGCCGCCTCATGCTCTCACCGCCTCCCATTCCACTGCGGGCGCTGCCCATTCGTCGTGCGTCGCCGGCAGGCGGACCGTGAAGGTGGTCCCCGCTCCCGGCACGCTGTCGCAGCGGATCGTCCCGCCGTGCTCCTGTACCACCTGCTGGGCGAAGGCGAGCCCGAGCCCGGTGCCCTTCTCCTTGGTCGAGTAGAAGGCGTCGAAGATGCGCGGCAGGGCCTCCGGCGCGATCCCCGCTCCGGTGTCCCGCACCTCCGCCTCCACCTCGCCCTCCGGCCCGAGCCGGGTCGTCACGGAGAGCGCGCCGCCCTGCGGCATCGCCTCGCGGCTGTTGCGGACGAGGTTCAGGAACGCGGCGCGGAGCTGGCCTTCGTCCGCCCGCACCGGCGGCAGGTGGGGGGCGGTGACGAGCCGCAGCGTGATGCGCGCGGCCTCGAGCTCCGGCCGCACGAACTCGCACAGGCCGGCGAGCACCTCGTTCACGTCCTCCAGCGCGAAGACGGACTTCGGCAGCCGGGCGAAGCGCAGGTACTCCTCGGTGACGCCGCCGAGCCGGTCCACCTCGCGTCCGATGGCGGTCACCAGCGCACGCGCCTCGGACGATGCGCCCGCACCGGCGAGCTCCTCGTCCAGCAGCTCGGCGTTCAGGCCGATGGCGTTGAGCGGGTTCCTGATCTCGTGCGTGATCTGGGCCGAGATGCGCCCGACGGCCGCCAGGCGCTCGGCGCGGGAGAGCTCCGAGCGCTGCCGCTCCAGCGACGCCGCCATGGCGTTGAACTCGCGCGCGAGGAGGCCGAGCTCGTCGCCGCTCCGCACCTCCACCTCGCGCGAGAGCTCGCCGCGCGCGATCGCCTTCACGCCATCGGTGAGGGTGCGGATGGGCGCGAGCAGCCGCTGGCCGATGAGCATGGCACCCAGACCGACGGCGGCGGCGAGGAGGGAGTACAGGACGACCAGCACCGCGCTGCGACGCTCGGCGCGCTCGGCGGCGTGGACGCGGTCCGCCACCTGACCGTCGAGCGCAGCCTGCAAGAGCTTCACATCGAGCGAGAGGCCCTTCTCGAGCCGCCGCACAGCGTCCGCCCGCTCCGCCAGCGCCGGATCGTCGGTGCCTGCCTGCGAGCGCTCCAGCGCGTCGAAGAGGGCGCTCGCCGCCTGGTCGTAGGCGCTCCAGCGGGCGTCGAGCGCGGCCACCCGCGCCGCCACCTCGGCGAGGAAGCGCTCGTCGGCGCCGGAGGCCACCTCGCGCGCCCGCGCCAGGACGGACCTGGCCTCCGAGAGCCGCTCCTTCACCACCGCCGGGAAGTGCGCGCGCGCGATGGGGAGGAAGGCCCGGCGGGCGGCCGGGTCCATCGCGTTCACCTCGAGGGCCCGGGCGGTGACCCAGTCCTTGACCTCCACCTGGGCGGCGATGCGGGTGAGCGGAAGGTAGCCCTCGCTGAGGAGGATCAGATCGGCCCCGAGCGCGCGCATGCGGCCGACCGCGAAGAGCGCCACCAGCCCGAAGGACACCAGGGCGACGGCGAAGGTGAAGAAGATCCTGGCGGCGAGGCTGCGCATCGGTGGGTGGACGTCCCTAGGGCGGGGAGGCGGATCGTAGCAGGGAACCCACCGCGCGCCGCACTCGATCCCGGCCCGTCCGGGCCGAGGGATGGCTGGCGAAGGGCCGGGCGTGCCCACGCTCGGCCCGAGCGGGCCGGCCCGCTCGGTACGAGGCGATTGACCCCACCGGCTCAACCGGTGGTAACCTCTCAGGTTCCCACGACGTCCGCCCCCCGGAGTTCGCCATGATTGGCCTCGCTTTCTTCGTCGCCCTCGTCGCCGTGCTGGCCGCGGTCGCCCTGTTCCTCCAGGGCCGCACCGCCCGAGGCCAGGCGGCGGAGCGCGCCGCCCAGTCGGAGAAGCTCCGCGCGGAGCTGGAGAAGGTCTCGAAGGACGTGAGCGGCTTGCGCGGCGAGGCGAAGGAGCGGCGCGAGGAGGCGACGAGCCTCCGCGCCGAGCTGAGCGTCACGAAGAAGAAGGCGTTCGAGCAGGCCGAGGCCGCCAAGAAGGCCGGCGGCGCCGCCGCGCTCCGAACGGAGATCGACAAGCTCACGACCCGCGTCGCCGAGGCGCGGGCCGAGGCGGCGCACCACGTGGAGCGCGCTCACGCCCTGGAGCTCGCGCAGGAGAAGCAGGCGAAGGAGCTGGAGCGGCTGCGCCTCGCCGCCGCTGCGAGCGCCGAGCGCAAGGCAGTGCCGCCCGCCCCCGTCCCCGCGCCCGCGCCCGCGATCGCGGCGCCAGCCGCCGACGATGCCGCCGGCGCCGCCCAGCTCGCGGCGGAGAAGGAGCGGGCCGACAAGGCCGAGGCGAAGCTCACCGAGGTGAGGAAGCGGCTGGCCGACGTGGAGCGCGACCTCAAGGGGGCGCGCGGCCGGCTGGAGACCGAGAAGCGCGTCTACATGGTGCAGAAGGGGGAGCTGGAGCTCGCGAACGATCGCCACGCCGAGCTGCGCCGCCGGTACGACGCGCTCCGCAAGGACCATGACGAGCTCCTCGACGCCGTCCGGCAGGCGGCCCAGGAGGATCGGCGCCTGGCGGAGGCGCCCGGCGCGACCCCCGGCGAGGGCGGCGAGAAGCCGGCAGCGTAGCGCTTCGACTCCGCGCCGCGAGCGGCGCTACGCTCAGCGCGAACGGTTCCTGAGTCCGCTCGCCCTGAGCGTAGGGCGCCAGCCCGGAGTCGAAGGGGAGCGCGGGTCAGCCCGCGTTCGCGAGCAGCTTGTACAGCGTCGCCAGGTCCCGGAACGTCCCCAGCACGTCGCCCACTGCCAGGCTGCGCGCCTCCTCGGCCGTCCAGGCGATACCGACCGAGAGTCCGCCCCGCCCGGCGCCGAGCCCGGCGGCGAGCTCGCGCCAGAAGTCCGGCGTGTGCGCCGGGGCGACCTCCGGCAGGTGCTCGAAGTCCCAGCCCTCGTAACTGCGCAGCTTGCGAAAGGGCTTCCCCTTCCGCGCCAGGTTCACCGCCTCGCGCTCCAGCGCGCGCCGCATGGCCCCATCGCGATCTGCGCTCGCGCGCGCTTCGACCCGGGCATGCAGGTGACTGCGATTCACCGCCAGCTCGAGGTGCGGCCCGCCCCTTGGCGCGGGTGGCCCGGGCGCGAAGGCGACCACCACCTCGCCCGGCGGCGCGTCGCGCCGTCGGGAGATCCTGCCCGGCTCGGCGGCGAGCGCCCCACCCACCACGCGGGACAGCCCCGGCGCCAGCTCGCCCCCGATGCGGAGCAGGGCCGGCTGCAGCTCGGTTTCCAGGGCGCGGGCGCAGGCGTGACGGTCGGCGATGCCGAAGGGGGCGAACTGCTCAGGTCCGATGCCGAACCCGGCCATGCCGACTCCCACCGAGGGTGCGTGAACGAGCATCCTACCACGACCGTCTTGGAGGAGCCTGCGCGTGCCTGTTAAGGTGCGGCCCCCATGCAGAAGGCGGAGCGTCTCCTCGATCTGGCTGCGTTCCTCCTGCGCGCGGCCGAGCCGGTCGCGTGGCGCGAGATCCAGGAGCAATTCCCGGACGATTACGGCGGCTCGGAGGAGGCCGCGATCCGCAAGTTCGAGCGCGACAAGGCCGAGCTGCTCGAGATCGGCATCCCGGTCCGGTGGGCGGCGCAGGACGAGGACCTCCCGGCAGGCTACGCGATCGATCGCGACGAGTTCTACCTGCCGAACCTGGAGCTCGCGCCGGAGGATCTGGTGCTCCTGTACATGGCCGGGTCGGCCGCGCTCGCCCAGGGCGCCTTCCCCTACGCCAAAGACCTCGCCCACGCGCTCAACAAGCTCTCGTTCGCCGCCCGCGCACCGGGCGCCTCCGAGACGGCCGCGCTGGCGGCGCGGCAGCTGTCGAGCGATGGAGAGGCGCCGGGGTACCCCGGCGCCGGCGGCCCGCTGGCGAGGAAGCTCGAGGAGCTCTCGAGCGCGGTGATGACGAAGAAGCGCGTCCACCTCGTCTACCAGGGGGCGGAGCGTGGTGCCGCCACCGAGCGCGACGTCGATCCCTACGGGCTCTACCAGTCCGGCGGGGCGTGGTTCGTGGTGGGCCACTGCCACCTGCGCAAGGACCTCCGTACGTTCCACCTCGCCCGCATCTCCGAGCTGAAGGTGAACGCGGCCGCGCCGCGCAGCCGTGACTTCACGGTGCCAGAGGGCTTTTCGCTGGGCACTCTCGCCACGCGCGAGACCTGGGAGTACGCCGTCCACGCCCCGGAGCGCTGCACGGTGCGCCTCGAGGCCCCGGTCTCGCCCGAGGCGCGCGCCTCGTTCGGCCCGCGCGCGGTGGTCCGCGATGAGGAGGGCGGGGCCGTGGTCGAGCTCACGGTCACGAACGCCGAGGCGCTCGTGCGGCACGTGCTCGCGCTGGGTGAGCGGGCGCAGATGGTCGCGCCGCCGCGCTGGCGCGAGAAGGCGCGCGCCATCCTCGACGACCTGGCGGGGAGGTGCGCATGAGCGCCGCCCGCAAGCCCGACGCGCGCCCGCGTCCGGCACCCGGCCCCAAGGCCGATCCTCACGAGCGGCTCCGCCGCGTGCTCTTCCTCGTCCCGTACGCCGTCCGCAACCGCGGCATCGCCGTGAAGGACCTGGCCCGGAAGTGCGGCATCACCGAGAAGGAGCTGCTCGAGGATCTCGACTTCCTCCTCGGGGTGGGCTGCCCGCCCTTCGCACCCGACGACTTCCTCGATCTGTACGTGGAGGGCGATCGCGTCTACGTGGCGCTCCACCAGAGCTTCTCGCGCCCGCCGCGCTTCACGGAAAGCGAGGCGGCCGCGCTGGCGGCCGCGTCCCAGGCGCTCGGCGGCGAAGGCAAGGACCGGGTGCTGGCGGCGCTCCGCCAGTCGGTGCCGCGCGACCGGCGCAAGACCTTCGACGAGCTGGTCGGCCGCATCTACGCCGGCTCGCCCCCCGCGCCCGGCTCGGTGCTGGGCCGCCTGCACCGCGCCATCGCCGAGCACCGCGAGGTGAGGCTGCGCTACTACACCGCGACGCGCGAGGCGGAGAGCGAGCGCACGGTGCGACCCTGGACGCTCGCCCAGCGCTTCGGGCACTGGTACCTCTACGGCTTCGACCTCTCGCGCGAGAAGCCGCTGCCGTTCCGGCTCGACCGCGTGCGGGAGTGCGCCGTCAGCGAGGTGAGGTTCGAGGAGCCGAGCGCGGCGCAGCTCGCCAAGGCGCGGCTGTTCTCGGACGCGCAAGGTGAGGGGGTCCGCCTCCGGCTCGCGCCGCGCGCCGCCGCCTGGGCGCTGTCGCGGCCGGGGGTCACCCTGATCGAGCGGGAGGCCGGCGGCAGGGCGGTGGTCGAGGTGCCCGGCGCGAGCCAGGACTGGGCCATCCGCTTCGCCCTCTCCTTCGGCGGCGATGCCGAGGTGATCGCGCCGGCCCAGGCGTGCCGCCACTTCGCCGAGACCGTCCGGCGAGCGCTCGCGCGGTACGCCTGAGTCGCACTCCCATGGGTGGGTGACGGGTGGGAGCAAAACCACTACCCCGGGTGTCCTTCACCCTCCGGTCGGCCGATACTGCCGGGGCCTGATATCGCGCCCTTACAGCCCGCGGCAGGTGGGCACACGGCACGCATTGACGTGGGCTGGCTTCAGGAAAGGTCCGCACCCATGGCTCGCGTCCTCATCGTCGATGACACCGACATCGTCCGCAAGGCGCTCGAGCTCGCGGTCAAGAAGATGGGGCACGACGCGGAGAGCACCTCCGACGCCCTGAACGCCCTCGAGCTCGCGTGCGCGCACCCGCCCGATCTGGCGCTGCTCGACTTCCGCATGCCCGTGATGGACGGGGTGAGGCTCTTCCTCGAGATGCGCAACCAGCTCGGGGATCGCTGCCCGAAGGTCCTCTTCGTCTCCGCCACGCCGCCGGAGGAGGTCAAGGCCCACACCGACCATCGCACCCAGCCGGTGGGCTACGTCAAGAAGCCGTTCCACCTCGACGACCTGACGAGGCTCGTCACCGCGGCGCTCGCCGCGTGAGGAACCTGCGGCGGGGGATCACCCACCGGCTTCGCCGGCGGGTACCCGCCCGCCCTACTTCAGCTTCGTAGGGCGGGGGATGAACCCCCGCCCTACTTCAATCTGCGGCGGGGGATGAACCCCCGCCCTGCTTCAACCTGCGGCGGGGGATGAACCCCCGCCCTACTTCAGCTTCGTAGGGCGGGGGCTTGTCCCCCGCCGTTCACCTCTTCTTCACCTGCTCCAGCAGCACCTCCGCCACCGCGCACATGTCCTTGTCGCCGCGGCCGCGCTCGATGGCCTCGCTGAAGAGCCGCCGCACCGCGTCGTTGACCACGAGCCGAGCCCCCTGATCCTTCGCCGCCTCCTGCGCCAGCCGCTGGTCCTTCTCGGCCAGCGCGAGCGCGAAGCGCGGCGACCAATCGCCGCTCACGATCTGCTCGCCCTTCATGAGGTAGATGGGCGAGTGGAAGCTCGATGCCTGCAGGGTCTCGATGATGGCGGGGAGGGCCAGTCCGCCCGAGGCGCCGAGCGCGAGCGCCTCCGCCAGCGCAGTCACCATCGCCCCGCCGACCGAGTTCACGACGAGCTTCATGAGGGCCGCCTGCACGGCGTCGTCGAGCTCGAACAGCCTGGCCGAGATGGCGTGCAGCGCCGGGCGCGCTCGCTCGCGCGCCGCCGCGGGTCCCCCCGCCACCACCACGAGCTGCGCCTTCTCCGCCGCGGGCCGCGAGCCGAGCAGCGGGGCCGAGACGAACTGCGCGCCACGCCGCTCGACCTGTTCCCGGACGGCGCGGGTGGCGCGGGTCCCGGCGGTCGTGGTGTCGACGAGGAGGTCCCCCGACCGGAGGCCCGCCAGCGCGCCCTCGGGTCCCTCGAGCACGGCCGCGAGGGCCCGCTCGTCGGCGAGGCAGGTGAAGACGAGGTCCTTCCCCTCGGCGCAGGCGCGCGGCGTCGCCGCGGCGCTGACTCCCTTCTCGACGAGCGGCGCCAGGCGCGCCGCGGACCGGTTCCACGCCGTGATGGCATAGCCCGCCTTGCGGAGGTTGTTGGCGAGCGGCGCGCCCATCGTCCCGATGCCGAGGAATCCGATCCGCATGCGCATGAACGTTTACATAGCCCACCGCGGCGCGCGGGCAAGCGCCCCCGCGGCTCACGGACCGGAGGTGGTAGGGCAGGCCTCCTGCGGCGCCCCGCCGCTGGCGCGCCGCAGCGCGTCGTGCGAGGCTCCGCGCGTCATGAGCAAGCACGACGTCATCGTCATCGGGGGCGGCATCAGCGGCCTCACCTTCGCCCATCAGGCGGCCCGCGCCGGCCGTTCGGTGCTGGTGCTGGAGCAGTCCGCGCGCCTCGGCGGCTGCCTCTCCACCCATCGAGCCGCGAGCGGCTACTGGTTCGAGCTCGGCGCACACACCTGCTACAACTCGTACGTCGGCCTGACCGAGCTGCTCGACGGGTGCGGGTTGCGCGGCGAGGTGGTCCAGCGCGCCAAGACGCACATGCGCATGCTCGACGGCGACGCGCTCGTGCCCGGCTCCAACCTGGGCATGCTCTTGCGCCTCTTCTCCTGGGGTGAGCTGGCGGTCTCGATGCCGCGCATGTTCACCGTCAAGAAGGAGGGCCAGACCGTCTACTCGTACTACGCGGCCGTGGTAGGGCGGAAGAACTACGGGAACGTCCTCGGGCCCATGCTGTCGGCGGTACCGTCCCAGAGCGCCGACGCCTTCCCGGCGGCGATGCTCTTCAAGACCCGCGGGACCCGGCGCAAGGAGTACCCGCGCAGCTTCACCGTGAAGGGCGGCCTGCAGACCATCGCGGACGCCCTCGCCCGCCAGCCGCGCATCGAGGTGCGGGCCGGGCAGGCGGTGACGGCGGTCGAGGCCGCCGGCGCCGGCCACGCGGTCGTGACCGCCGACGGCGCCCGCCACGAGTCGGCGGTGGTGGCGCTCGCGACGACGCCCGGGCCCGCCGCGCGACTCCTGGCCGGCGTCGCGCCCGAGCTCTCGGCGGTGGTGGCGCGGGTCAAGGAGGCGTCGGTGGAGAGCCTCGGCTTCGCGGTCCGGGCCGAGAAGGTGGCCCACCTGCCGGCGTCCACGTTCCTCGTCCCGCGTGAGGACGTCTTCCACTCGGTGGTGACGCGCGACTCCGTGCCCGACGCGAGCTGGCGCGGCTTCGCCTTCCACTTCAAGCCGGGGCTGGCTCGCGCGGCGAAGCTGGCGCGGGCCACGCAGCTCTTGAAGCTCCAGCCGGGCGATCTGGAGGACCTGACGGAGCAGCGGAGCGTCCTGCCCTCGCCCGTCCTCGGTCACGAGGAGCTGGTGCGCGAGGTGGACCGGCTCACCGGCGGCGGGAGGCTCTCCGTCACGGGCAACTGGTTCGCCGGCCTCAGCATCGAGGACTGCGTCGACCGCTCGCGGCAGGAGTGGGCGCGCGTGTCGGCGCTGGGGTGAGGGCCCTCCTCGAGCGTGAAGGCCCCGATCATCCCGGCCAGCCGGCCCGCCTGCTCCGAGAGGCCCCGGGCCGAGGAGGACGACTCCTCCGATCCGGCTGCGTTCTCCTGCGTGACCTCGTTCACCCCCGCGATCGCGCGGTTCACCTGGTCGATGCCGTTCGACTGCTCGCGGGCCGCGGCGGTGATGGTCTCGACGATGGCGGAGACCTTGCCCACCGCGTTCACGATCTCGCCCAGCCGCGTCGCCACCTCCCGCGCCTGCGCCTCGCCGGCCGCGGTCTGATCGACCGACTGGCGGATGAGCCCCTCCGTCCGGGCCGCCGCCGCACGCGCTCGCAGGGCCAGCGAGCGGACCTCCTCCGCCACCACCGCGAAGCCGCGCCCGGCCTCCCCGGCGCGGGCGGCCTCCACCGCCGCGTTGAGCGCGAGCAGGTTCGTCTGGAGCGCGATCTCGGTGACGTCCTTGATGATCTGCGAGGTGCTCTCGGCGGAGCTGCGGATGTGGCCCACCGCCCCGCCCATCGCCTCGACCGCGGCGCGGCCCTGCTCCGCCGCGACCTGCGCCTCTCGCGCGAGGCTGGTCGCCTCTCCCGCGCTCAGCGCCGTGCGCCGGGTCAGGGAGGCCATCGACTCGAGCGAGGCGCCGGTCTCCTCCAGCGCGCTCGCCTGGCTCGCGGCCCCGGCGGCCACCTGCTGGCTGGCGGCGGCGATCTGCTCCGAGGAGTCGGCCACCTCGCAGGCGACGGCCGACGCCTCCTGCAGCGCCTCGCGCAGGGCCGCCGTGGTCTGCTCGAGGGCGGTCTGCAGGCGGGAGTGATCGCCCCGGTAAGCGCCGCTCATACGGACGGTGAGGTCGCGCTCCGCCATCCGCGCCAGCACCTCCGCGGCGTCATCGACCGGCGCCCGCAGCGTATCGAGCGTGCGGTTCAGCCGGGACAGCACGGCGGAGAAGGCTCCGCGCACCCGGGCCGGATCCGCCCGGACGGAGAGCGAACCGTCCTCGGAGGCGCTTCCGAGCCGCTCCGTCTCCTCGATGAGCGCGCGCAGCGCGTCTTGCACCTCGATGAAGCGGCGGGCGAGGTGGTCATCCTTCGAGCGCGGCACGAGCGCGCGCGACAGGTCGCCGTGGGCGAGCGCCTCGGCGCCGTCGGCCACCTCCCGCAGGTAGCCCATGGTGCGGCGGAAGGCTTCGGCCAGGCGTCCGACCTCGTCGTCGCCGGTGTGGTCGATGCGCTGCCCGAGGTCGCCCTGCGCCAGCCCTTCGGCGGCGACCGCCATGGCCTCCACCGGCCCGGCGATGCGGACGGCGGCGCGGCGGGCGTACAGCACGGCGCCCAGGATCGCCGCGAGGGCGAGCACGGCGGCGGCGAGCCCCATCCGCACCAGGCTGCCGTGGACGGCGCGGGCGGCGGAGGTCGCCTCGGCCTCGTCGATGGCGCCGAGGATGAGCCAGTCCCAAGGGGCGAAGTAGCCGTAGCTGGCGAGCCGGGGTACGTGCGCTCCGGCGCCGAGAGCGGGGCGGATCCAGCGGTCCTGCCCGAGGGTGCCCGCCGGCAGCGCGGGCGCGCGCTCCAGGAGATCCTTGATGAAGGAGCGGCCGCTCTCCGGATCGGCGAGGGAGGACAGGTCCTCTCCCGCCTTGAAGGCGCCGCTCCCCATGACGACTCGCCCGCGCTGAGAACCCTTCGCGCCGATCACCATGAGCGAACCGCTCTCGCCGATGCGAAGGGCATCCGCGGCGCGCCGCAGGCTCTCCAGCCCGTCCTGGCGGAGGCCGACGAAGAGCATGCCCTCGACGCGGCCCCCCGCGCCGCGCAGCGGCTGGTAGGTGGTCAGGTACCAGGCGTCGACCACGAAGGCGCGTCCGACGTAGCGCTCTCCCCGCAGCACCGCCGCCACCACGGGGTTCGGCCCGTCCGCGCCGCGCGCCTTGAGGTAGGTGCCGACCGCGCGCGCACCCGTCCGATCGCGGACGCTCGTGGCGACGCGCAGCATGTCGCCCTCCTCGTCCATGCGGACGAAGAGGGTGGCCGCCGCGCCGGTCAGGCGCTGCACCTCGTCCACGAGCGGCGACGGGCGGGTCGGGTCGGCGTTGCGCTCCAGCAGGCGGCCGCCCAGCAGCGGCGATCGCAGCATCACCTCGCGGGCCGCGCCGTCGGCCTGGTTCACGGCGTGCCAGCTCACGAGCTGGTCGGAGACGGCGAACCCGCCGCTCCGCGCGAGCACGTCCTCCGCCACGGTCAGGCTGGCGGCGAGGCGCCGCTCCAGCTCGGCCTGGACGGTCTCGCAGGTGAGGCGGAAGTCCTCCACGGCGCGCGCGAGCTGACCACGGGCGAGCCCCCCCACCTGACGCTGCACCTCGGTCCCTACCCGCCAGCCTTCCAGCGCGATCACCGCCAGCACCGCGGCGACGAGCGCCAGGGTGGGTGCGATGGCGACGGTTCGAATCTGGCGGCGCAGCGACATGGTCCCCCTCCGGCGCCCATCGCGGCGCAGAGTTGGTTTGTGACCGCAAGGGACGTGCCGCGACTGGGGGATGCCCGTTCGAGGGAGTGGAGGCGCAGGGCCGGAGGCCTCGCCGACCCTGGGGCCTCCTCACCCCGCCCAGCCGGTGGGCTCGCCCTCGAAGAGCCGGCGGACCCGATCTGCGAGAGCGCTAGCGCGTCGCTCGCGCACCGGCGCGATGAAGACGGTGTCGTCGCCGGCGATGGTCCCGAGCAGGTCCGGCAGCCGCGCCAGATCGACGGCGCGCGCCACGGCGGGCGCGCTGCCGGGATGCGTCCGGACCACCACCAGCGAGCCGTTGCAGGAGACCGAGGCGACGAGCCGGCCGAGGGCATCGAGCCCATCGCGGCGCTCCTCCGCCGGCAGCTCGTAGCGAGTGCCCCCACCCGGCGCCGAGACCCGCCGCGCGCCGAGCCGAGCCAGGTCGCGCGAGAGGGTTGCCTGGGTGGCCTCGAAGCCGTCCTCGCGCAGCGCCGGCAGGAGCTCGTCCTGGGTGGCGATGTGCCGCTCCGCGATGAGGCGGGCCACTGCCTCGCGGCGGCGCTCGGCGGGGCTCACGCGGCCTCCTCGGCGCCGGGGTCCGGCGTGACGAGCGTGCCCACCCCACGATCCGTGAAGAGCTCGGCGATGACCGTGTGCGGCTGGCGGCCATCGAGCACGTGCACGCGCTCCACCCCGCCCTGGAGCGCCTCCAGGATCGAGTGCGCCTTGATCTTCATGCCGCCGGTGATGGAGCCGGCGGCGAGGCGGCGGCGCAGGTCGACGGCCGTCACCTGCCGCACCAGCTCGCCGTCGGGCGACGACTCGAGCAGGCCCGGCACGTCGGTGAGGTAGATGAGCTTCTTCGCGCCGAGCGCCGCCGCCACGTGCGCGGCGACGTCGTCGGCGTTGATGCTGAGGCCCTTCCCTTCGGCGGAGAGGCCGATGGGCGAGATGACCGGGATGTAGTCCTTGTCGAGCAGCATCTCGAGGAAGGCCGCGTTCACGGCGGTGACCTCGCCCACCGAGCCCAGGTCGCGCCCGCTCTCGTGCACCTTCTGCCGCGCCTCGAGCAGCCGCCCGTCCTTGCCGGACAGGCCCACCGCCGCGGCGCCGCGCGCGTTGATGAGCGCCACCAGCTCCTGGTTCACCTTGCCGGTGAGCACCATCTCGATGACGGGCAGGGCGGCGGCGTCCGTGATGCGCAGGCCGTCGACGAACTCGCTCTTCTCGCCCAGGCGCTCCAGGGTGCGGTTGATCTCGAGCGCGCCGCCGTGCACGACCACCGGCTTCAGGCCGACCCGCTTCAGCAGCGTCACGTCCTCCGCGAAGGCCGCCTTGAGGCTCTCCTTCACCATGGCGGCGCCGCCGTACTTGATGACGGCGATCTGGCCGGAGAAGGCGGAGATGTACTTGAGCGCCTCGACGAGCAGCGTGCGCTTGAAGGCGGGGCTGTAGTTCGCGACGCGCTCGTCCTTCGCGAGCATGCCGTCCGGCTTCTGGACGATCATCGAGGTGTAGTCGGCGTTGATGCGGACGTAGTCGTAGGACAGGTCGCAGCCCCAGGCGGTGGCGCGGGCCGCCCCGTCGGCGAGCTCTACCTGGAGGTCGATCCGCGGCTCCCGCATGCGCGCCTTGAGCGCCTCGCGATCGAGCTCGACCGGCGCCCCCTTCTCGAAGACGGTCACCCCCTGGATGCCGACGCGGGCGCGGAACGGGTCGATGGGCCAGCCGCGGGAGCCGGCCCTGGAGCCCACCGTGGCGAGGATGCGCCCCCAGTTCGGATCGGCGCCGAAGAGGGCCGCCTTCACCAACGGCGAACCTGCCACCGCGGTGGCGCAGTCCTTGGCGGCCTCCTGGGAGGGCGCGCCCGAGACCACCACCTCCACCATGCGGGTGGCGCCCTCGCCGTCGGCGGCGACGGCGCGGGCCATCTCGCCGCACAGATCGGTGAGGGCCGTCTCGAACACGTCGAGGTCGGGGCCCGGCTCCGCGATGCGCGGGTTGCCGGCGAGCCCGTTGGCGAGGGCGAGGACGGTGTCGTTCGTCGACATGTCGCCGTCGATGTTGACCATGTTGAAGGTCTTGACGACCGCCCGGGCCAGCGCGTCCTGGAGCGCGCGCGGGGTGACGGCCGCGTCCGTCGCGATGACGCACAGCACGGTCGCGAGCTGCGGGGCGACCATGCCCGAGCCCTTGCAGATGGCCGAGAGCGTGGCGGCCTTCCCGCCCAGCACCACCTCGCGCGCGCTCATCTTCGGGCGCGTGTCGGTGGTGATGATGGCCTCGGCCGCCAGCTCGGCGTGATCGCCGAGGCCGTCCACCAGCGCCGGCAGGGCGGCCAGGATCTTCATCGCCGGCAGCCGCTGGCCGATGACGCCCGTCGAGGCGGTCAGCACGGCGCGCTTCTGGATCCCGAGCGCGTCGGCGACGCCCGTGCGCAGCACGCTCACGTCGTCCTGCCCGCCCGGGCCGGTGAGCGCGTTGGCGTTGCCGGAGTTGAGGAGCACCGCCCGCATCCCCTCGGCGGGGACGCGCGCGCGCCCGTCCTGCACGGGGGCGGCCGCGGCGCGGTTCTGGGTGAACACCCCGGCCGCGGCGGCCGGCACGTCCGAGACGACGAGCGCCACGTCGCGCCGCTGCGGCTTCAGTCCGGCGGCGGCGGCGGAGAAGCGGAAGCCCTTCGGGATCTTCACCGGCTAGCCCCCCAGGAGATCGAGGCCGAGCGCCTCGTCCCAGCCCAGCGCGCAGTTCAAGGCCTGCACCGCCTGGCCGGCGGCGCCCTTCACCAGGTTGTCGATCGCGGAGACGGCCACCGCCACGCCGGCCCGCGCGTCGGCAGCGACGCCGAGGTGGACCCGGTTCGTCCGGACGACGTCCTTCACCGACACCCTCTCGGCGGGCAGGACGCGCAGGAAGGGCTCCTTCGCGTAGGGTGCATACGCGGCGGCGAGCGCGGCCGGGTCGGCGCCGCGGGCGAGGCGGAGCGTGCAGGTGGCGAGGATGCCGCGCCGGATGGGGACGAGGTGCGGGGTGAAGGAGAGCGGGCCGCACCGCCCGGCGAAGCGCGCCACCGTCTGCTCGATCTCCGGGACGTGCTGGTGCTTCCCGAGCCGGTAGGCGCGCAGGTCCTCGTCGACCTCGCCGAAGCTGTACTCCTCGCTCGCCTTGCGGCCGGCGCCGGAGACGCCGCTCATCGCCGCCACCGTCACCCCGTCGGCGTCGACGAGGCCGGAGCGGAGCAGCGGCGCGAGCGCCAGCGCGATGGCGGTGGCGTAGCAGCCGGGGTTCGTGACGAGCCTCGCCCCGGCGAGCTGCTCGCGGGCCAGCTCCGGCAGGCCGTAGCGCGCCTCGGAGAGGAGCTCCGGCGCGCGGTGCTCGAAGCCGTACCAGGGCGGGTAGAGCGCCGGATCGGCGAGGCGGAAGGCGCCGGAGAGATCGACGACGCGCAGCCCGCGGGCGAGGAGCCGCGGCGCGAGCTCGTGCGACACCTCGGCCGGCGTGGCGAGGAACGCCACCTCCGCGTCGACCGCCGCGGCCTCTCCGAGCGTGCCGTAGCGCAGCGCCGCCGCCGGCGCCGGCAGGGGAACCCTGTCGCCGGCGCGCTCGCCGGCCCAGCGATCCGAGAGGAGCGCGGTGAGGCGCAGCCGGGGATGACGCGCCAGGATCCGCGTCAGCTCGAGGCCGGAGTACCCGGACGCGCCCACCACCGCGGTCGATAGAACATGCATGCCATTGCATAAATATGCAACAGCCCGAGGAAGTCAACCCGCGGTGGGTGAAAAAGAAAGAGCCGGCGGGGAGGCGCACCGCCGGCTTCGAAGGATGGTGCCCAGGAGAGGACTCGAACCTCCACGGCCTTGCGACCGCCAGACCCTGAATCTGGTGCGTCTACCAATTCCGCCACCTGGGCAAAGGCGCCCTCTTTTATGAGGGTGGGGGGAGGGTGTCAAGGATGGCCGGGAGCGCGCGAGACCGGGCCGCGGGTCGAGCTCTGGGTCTGGGTCTGGGTCTGGGTCGAGGTCGGGGTCGAGCAACTGTGTTGGTTGTCAAGCCACTGCAGCAGCGAAGTCGGGGTTCCAGGTCGTCCGGTCGCGGAGAAGAGCGTTTGAGGTGACGAGGAGCTTCCGCAGGCAGGCGATGAGGGCGACCTTCTTGAGCTTTCCCGCGGCGAGGAGTCGGGCGTAGTGCGCGCGTAGCGAAGGGTTCCACTTCACAGCGCTGAGCGTGGCCATGTAGAGGGCGGAGCGGACGTGGGCGCGGCCGCCCCAAGTGCTGCGCTTGCCGCGCAAGGTGCCGCTGTCGCGGTTCAGCGGCGCCACGCCAACGAGCATAGCGATCTGTCGTCGGTTGAGGTGGCCGAGCTCAGGGAGTTGCGCGAGCAGAGTCGTGGCGGTGACCCGGCCGATGCCCGGTAGCGATCGAAGTAACTGCTCCTTTTCGCGCCACACGGGGCTGTTGCGGATCGCGTTGCCGATGTCCGTGTCGACGTCACGCAAGCGACGACGTAGCCAGCTGATGTGCTCCCGGATGTTCTTCTGGACGGACCCAGGAGCGGTGCCGAGCCGGTTCGTCTCGGCGGTGAGCATCTCAACCAGCTGGCGCCGGCGCACGAGCAGCGCATCGAGGGCAAGCGTCTGCTCGTCTCGCAGCGGACGGGGCTCGGGACGAACGGCCTCGCCGAAGTGCGCGAGGACAGCGGCGTCGAGAGCGTCGGTCTTGGCGAGCCTGCCGGTGGCCTTGGCGAAGTCGCGCACCTGGCGAGGGTTTACGACTGCAACGGGGAGCTGGGCGAGAGCCAGCGCCGCGGCAGCTGGGCCCTGAAGTCCGCCCGTCGCCTCGAGCACGATGATCGTCGGCTGGAGCTGCTGCAGCTCAGCGGTGAGGTGCTTTATCCCTGCCTCGTCGTTGCCCTCGGCCCAGCGCTTGCCGGACGGGCGGACCGCAACATCGAGCGTAGCCTTCGATACGTCGATTCCAACGAACACAGCATCCATGAGGTCGTCCCCGTGAATGTCGCTCCCAACGCCCATCCTTGCGTGATGCGAGCTCTTGGCTCGGGCAACTGTTCGGGCTCTGGAGTGACTTGGCCGCACGGCGATCCCATGCTCGACCACGGTCTTGGTGACCAAAGGTCGTACGATCTGCCGTGCGGCCAAAGTCTTGTTCATGGGGCTGACCCTCTAGATACAAGGTCGGGGTCGAGGTCGGGGTCGGCTTTTCCCCCTCTCCCCCGACGGGGGAGAGGGCTGGGGTGAGGGGGTCGAGGTCCTCGGGCTCCAGCGGCTTCCCGCAGGCTCGCGCCAGCCTTCGGCTGGCACTGCGCCTGCCACGCAAGTTTCGCCCTCGCTCGTGGAACCGTGACGTTCATGGCCGTCGTCTCCTTGGCTCGCGAAAGGAGCCGCCGGCCATGAACGACACGCTGTTTCCTCGGGTTTCCAGCTCTTCCACCACCGCCTCCACCTCCTCCTCGCTTCCTCCCGCTCTCCCGCATCACAGGTTGCTCGCCTACGGAGTCGCGGTGGAGCTTCTGCTTGCTGTACGCCGCGCCTCGGTTCGCGACGCGAAGCTGCGCGACGAGGCGCTCCGCTCCGCCAAGAGCGCGTGCCTCAATTGCGCAGAGGGCGCAGGCAGGGTCACGCGCGGTGACAAAGCGCGCGCCTTCGCGGTCGCGCGTGCGGAGGCCACCGAAGCGGCCGCGGCGGTCGAGATCGCCGCGCTCTGCGGCGAGGCGAGCGCCGGGAGTGCCGCTGAGGTAGCGCGGCTTGCCTCGCGGCTCGTGGCGATGCTCACGCCGCTGGTGCGGTGAGGAGCGCGCGCAACATGCGCTTCACCCGCACGGCGAGCGCCTGCGCCCGCCGCGCGGGGTCCTGGGCGAGCGCCCCGATGGCGCAGGCGAGGTCGAG
>WNGL01003210.1_pt1 | contig 19655 bp, 20 predicted proteins | sample 5400591 | NCBI WGS metagenome assembly WNGL01 (sample SAMN13153377, study PRJNA577476) | soil metagenome | isolation source: 80 cm soil or saprolite under Garry oak tree replicate 1 | place: USA:California | collected 2016-06-15 | reverse complement strand
CACGTGCCGAAGGGATCGATTTGCGGTTTCCTCGGCCGCAACGGCGCGGGCAAGACCACGACGATCAAGATCCTGCTCGGCATGGCGCGGCCGACGAGCGGACAGGCGCGCGTGTTCGGTCTGCAGGCCGGCCTTCAGGACGCGAGTGTCGCGATCCGCCGCCGCACGGGATTCGTGAGCGAGGACAAGGATCTCTACGACTACATGACGGTCGCGGAGATCGTCCGTTTCACGGCGGCGTTCTTTCCGCGCTGGCGCCGCGATCTCGAGCAGCGCTATCTCCGGAAATTCGAGCTGCCCGCGGAGCGGAAGGTCAAGGCACTCTCGCGCGGCATGCGCACGAAGCTTGCGCTGCTGCTCGCCCTGTGCCGAAGCGCCGAGCTGCTGGTGCTCGACGAACCGACGTCTGGCCTCGATCCGGCGATGACCGAGGACGTGCTGCAGGCGCTCGTCGCGCACGCGGCCGGCGAGGAGACGACCGTCTTCTTCTCGTCGCACCAGATTGCCGAGGTGGATCAGATCGCCGATCGCGTTGCGATTATCGATGGCGGCCGTACGGTCGTGGCGGGCGCCCTCGACGATCTTCGCGAGCGTTATCGGCGCATCCAGATGGTATTCGAGGGGGAGGCGCCCCACCCGACGTTCCGCGCGCCCGGCGTGGTCCGGATCGGCCGGAAGGGGCGCGTGCTGACGGTACTGGCGAGCGAGGGCGCCGACCGGATTGTCAACGAGGCGCGCGCGCTGGATCCGGTCTCCGTGGATCTCGTGCCCGTCACGCTCAAGGAAATCTTCCTCGAGACCGTGGCGGCGGAGGACTGAGATGCTTTGGTACAAGGCCTGGCTCGAGACGCGCTGGCGCTTCTTCATCGGACTGGCGCTGCTGATCCTGTCGGCGGGCAGCGTGGTGTTCACCTACCCGAAGGTGATGAAGCTCCTGGCGCTCGTTCCCAGCATGGACGTGGGCGGAGAGATCGGCCGGCGAATCCGGGAAGGCGCCGAGCTGGCGCGAACCTATCGCGGCTACGCATGGTCGCAGTGGTTCAATCAACAGCTCTCGAATACGTGGACGCTGTTCGCGGTGCTGATCGGCAGCGGCGGCCTGTTCGCGCACAGTTCGGGGAGCGCCGCGCTGTTCACCCTCTCGCTGCCGGCGTCGCGCACGCGCGTCCTCATGACGCGCATCGCGACCGGTCTCGCGGAATTGCTCGTCCTCGCCATCGTGCCCTCCCTCGTGCTGCCGCTGCTCTCGCCGGCCGTCGGCGAGACGTTCTGGCTCGGCGACGCGCTGGTCTTCAGCGCGTGCACCTTCATCGGCGGCGCCGTGTTCTTCAGCCTGGCGGTCCTGCTGTCGACGATCTTTCCGGACGTGTGGCGGCCGCTGCTGCTCGCCATCTTCGTCGCAATTGCCGTGTCGCTCTGCGAGCAGGTGCTTCGCGACGCAGCGCCGTTCGGCATCTTCCACGCGATGAGCGGGGAGAGCTATTTCCGTGGTCAGGGCCTGCCGTGGGCCTCCCTGTTCGTCAGCGCCGTGGCGTCGGCCGCGATGCTCTACGGCGCCGCGTCGAACAACGCGCGCCGCGATTTCTGAGGGAAGGAGAATTATATGTCTGTTGCCGTGCTGCTTCTGCTGTCGATCCTCTCCCTGGGCGGACACATCGCCGTCGGTCCGTCCGGCCATTGGGAAGGCACCATCCAGGCGCCCGGTACGGACGTCACCATCGAAGTGGATATCGCACGGAACCAGGACGGCGCGCTCGCAGGCACGCCGACCAGTCGGTCGCGACACATCAAGGGACGTCCGTTCGCCAAGGTCGACGTGAACGGCACGACGATCAGTTTCTATGCTCGGCACGACCAGGGCGTCGCGACGGGTAATCGGAGTGCCGGGAAATGATGAGAACCACGTGTCCTGTCGCGCCGAGTCCGGAGCGCATGGAGAACAGAGGGCTGGCGTGGGTGATTGGCGCGTTTGTGATTTGCCCCTGTCACCTGCCGCTCACACTCTGGCTGGCGGCGAGCGTACTGGCGGGCACGACCGCGGGCGCGCTCGTCGACGGCCACCCATTTGCGGTCGGCGCGCTGATTACGCTCGCGTGGGGCGCGGCGACGTGGCGCGGCGTTCAGTATTTGCGCGCGGCTCGCAAGTACGAGTAAATAGCCTTCAGGTCCTGAAGGAGGCTCATGCCGCTTACGCGTCATATCAATCCGGCAACCGGCGATGTCGTGCTCCTCGTCGGCACGATGAAAGGGGCGTTCCTCCTGCGCGCCGGCGCGCGCCGCGCGGACTGGGAGGTCGGCGGCCCGTACTTTCCAGGAAGCGCCGTCTATGCCATGGCGTTCGACACCCGCGCGGGACGCCACCGCATCTGGGCCGGTCCGCACAGCATGCACTGGGGCGGCATGCTCCAGTCGAGCGACGACTTCGGCAAGACGTGGACCACTCCGACCGAGGCCAACGTCAAGTTCCCGCAGGGCACCGGCGCCGCGCTGAAACAGATCTGGCAGATCGTCCCGGGCCGCGACGGCGAGCCCGACACGCTCTACTGCGGCGTCGAGCCCGCGGCCCTGTTCGTCTCGCGCGATGCGGGCGCTACGTGGACGCTGGGGGACGGACTCTGGAACCATCCGCAGCGTCCGCTCTGGCAGCCCGGCGGCGGCGGACTCTGTCTGCACACGATCCTTCTGGATCCCGAACAGCCCAAGCGGATTCGCATCGCCATCTCCACCGGCGGCATGTATGTGACCGAGGACGAGGGGTCGAGCTGGCGGCCCTCCAACAAGGGCGTCCGCGCGGATTTTCTGCCGGACAAGTATCCGGAATTCGGGCAGTGCGTCCACAAGGTCGTGCAGTCGACGCGCCGGCCGGATCGGATGTTCCTGCAGAACCATTGGGGGCTGTACCGGAGCGACGATCGGGGCGAGAGCTGGACCGACATCGCGAACGGCGTGCCGTCGGACTTCGGGTTTCCGATGGGCATCCATCCCTCGAATCCCGACGCCGCGTGGATCGTGCCGCTCGAATCGGACGGCTTCCGCTGCACGCCCGAAGGAAAGCTGCGCGTCTACCGCACGCGTGACGCCGGCGCGCACTGGGAGGCGCTCTCAACAGGATTGCCGCAGGAGGATGCCTACGAGACGATCCTGCGCGACGCACTCGCGGTGGACTCGCTGGATCGCACCGGCGTGTACTTCGGCACGCGCAACGGCAAGCTGTTCGGCTCGGCGGACGAGGGCGACACCTGGTCCGTGCTGGCGGACGGATTTCCCCCCATCATCTCGGTGAAGACCGCTGTCGCGTGAACGTGAAGAGGTCAGAGGTCAGAGGTCAGAGGTCGGAGGTCAGATGCGACATGTCTGACGCAGTCCTGTTCGTGATTCCCGGGGCGTTGCGCGCATTGGCCGGCAATCGCGCCGAGGTACGCCTCGAGCGTGCGGCCGGACCTCTCGGGGACGCGCTATCGCGCCTGTGGGCCGAGTGCCCCGCCCTCAAAGACCGTGTGATGACGGAAACGGGCGAGGTCCGGCCGCACATCAATATCTTCGTCGACGGTCAGAACATGCGGTACGGCGGCGGTCTGGCGACCCCCGTTCCTGACGGTGCGGAAGTGTTTCTGCTGCCCGCCCTCAGCGGCGGGTAGTCGTCAGCGCGAGCCGCCTTTGCGCCCGCCCTTCCGCATGGGCTCGTGATTCTCCGGCTTGCCGTACCCGCCGCCGCCGGGCTTCTCACCGCCCTGGTGGACCTTGTTCACGGTCGCCCACGCGCGCCGCTCGGCCTCGTTCTCCGGCACGCCGCGCTCCTCGTAGCCCTCCTCGATGTGCTCGGCCTGACGCTTCTCCTTGTCGGTGTATTTACTCTTGTCACCTCTCGGCATGGAGTCCCCCTTTGTCCCAGGAATCGCAATGCATGTGCCACCGAATCGACCTCGTCAGGGCGCATCACGACGCCGACGCTCGAGACGCGACGGCTCCAAGCAGGTTAACGAGCGCCTTGAAGGCGCTCGACCGAGGCCGTTCTCGTCGGGCTCGCGGTCGCCGCGCTCACGAGGGCAACGACGTTGCAGAAGAGAAGCCATCCGCCGAAGAGACCTGCGACCTCGGGCGACATGTTGGGAAACACCTCCGGAAACCAGATCGCGCTGACGGCATCCAGCAGCATGCCGGGTGCGACGAGCGCGATGCCGCCGAGCGCATAGCGATTCGGATCGACGCGGAACCTGACGAATAGACCTCGCGGCAGCCGGAACATCAGCGGCGCGGACACCGCAAGCAGCACGATTGCGCCGACGGCCCCGGGCCTGACCATCCACTGTCCTGCCAGGCGTAACGCGATCGTGGCGAGCAGCCAGATCGCAAATCCCGCGGTGACCAAGGGTTTCATCGGTTGTTCCTCCTCTTCGATGACAGATGCGCGGCGAAGACATCCAGGGCTCGCGAGGTGCGCCTCAGGTCGCCAGTCGACAAGTAGTCCATGAGCAGGCCGTCGATCACCCCGACGATGAGGGTGGCCGTCGCGCGCGCGCGCCGGCCCAGCGACGGCGTGAGACCGGCCGTCAGCAGATCGATCCAGTGCACGATCGCCCCCTGCAGATACCCGGAGTACTGCCGGGGGTTCTGGAGCGCGAGTCCGTGCACCTCGAAGAGCAGCCGCAGGTACGGGCGATTGCGCGTCGCCGTGCACCAGCGCCAGAAGGTCTGGACCAGGCGCGCCAGATCCGGGCTCGCGGGCGCGGCGCGCAGCATCGTCTCCACTTCGCCCCTGGCGCGGAGGCGGATGACGCCCATGGCCTCGATCAGCAGGCGTTCCTTCGATCCGAAGTGGTAGATCAGCAGACGCGCGCTGGAGCCGATCGCGGCCGCCATGGGCCGGAGCGACAGACCGGCGACACCATGACGCAGGAGGTACTCCGCGGCGGCGCCGAGCAATTCCTGCCGGCGCGCGCGTGTGGGGGGCATGTAACGATTGTTTCATGAAACAGTCGTTTCAGTCAAAGCCACGCCAGCCTCGCAGATGATGCGGCGATTCCGATAGACTGTCGATCATGAAGAAGCTCGCCGTCACGGCTGCGGTTCTCTGGGCGTGCAGCGTTGCCGTGAGGACGGCGGATCCGCCGGCGGGCGAGCTCGCGCGCTGGGAGCAGCAGGCGCGCCGTGTCACGATCGCGCGCGACGACTGGGGCATCCCCCACGTCCACGGCACGACCGACGCCGACGCCGTGTTCGGCGTGATGTACGCGCAGGCGGAAGACGACTTCAACCGCGTCGAGACGAACTACCTCGACGCGATCGGACGGAGCGCCGAAGCCGAGGGCGCCTCGGCCATCTACCGGGACCTGCGGATGCGGCTCATCAACGATCCCGACGACCTGAAGATACAGTACGCGAAGGCGCCCGGCTGGCTGAAAGCGCTGATGAACGCGTGGGCGGACGGGCTCAACTATTTCCTGTACACGCATGCGAAGGTGAAGCCGAAGGCCATCGCGCGGTTCGAACCGTGGATGACGCTCGCGTTCAGCGACGGCAGCATCGGCCCCGATATCGAGCGCGTGAACCTGAATCAGCTCCAGGCGTTTTACGAGCGAGGACCGTCGGTCGCGAGTGGGGCGTCCGCCTCTACGGGTTGGGATCAGACCGCGCGTCGGCGGGATGAACCGGTCGGCCGCGACGAAGAACCGACCGGCTCAAACGGAATGGCGATCTCGCCGTCGATGACGGCCGCTCATCGCGCGCTGCTGCTCATCAACCCGCATACGTCGTTCTTCTTCCGCGAAGAGGCCCAGATGGTGAGCGACCAGGGCCTCGATGCGTACGGCGCGATCACGTGGGGCCAGTTCTTCATCTATCAGGGATTCAACGATCGCGCGGGCTGGATGCACACGTCGAGCGGCGTCGACAACATCGACGAGTACCTCGAAACGGTGACGAAGAAGGGCGACGGCTACGTCTACAAGTACGGAAACCAGGAGCGGCCGGTCACGTCGCGCACCGTGACCATTCGCTACTGGACCGGGTACGACATGGGGGAGAAGACATTCTCCCTCTACTTCACCCATCACGGCCCCATCGAGCGGGCGGAGGACGGCAAATGGGTGGCCATCCGGCTGATGCAGGAGCCGCTCAAGGCCATCACGCAGTCGTTCACGCGGACGAAGGCGAGGAGTTACAAGGCGTTCCGCGACACGATGGAGCTGCACACGAACTCGTCGAACAATACGATCTACGCGGATGCCGATGGCAACATCGCGTACTTCCATTCGAACTTCATCCCGAAGCGCGACTCGCGATTCGACTGGACGAAGCCGGTTGACGGGAGCGACCCGGCGACCGAGTGGAACGGCACGATGTCGATTGACGAGACGCCGCACCTGCTCAATCCGCCGAACGGCTGGATCTACAACAGCAACAACTGGCCGTGGTCGGCCGCCGGACCGAACAGCCCGAAGCGCGCCGACTATCCGAAGTACGTCGAGCGCGGCACCGAGGAGAGTCCGCGCGGCTACCATGCTCTGCGCGTGCTCTCGAGCAGGAAGGATTTCACACTGGACTCGCTCAGGGCGGCGGCGTACGACAGCTATCTTCCCGCGTTCGCGTCGATGGTGCCCCGGTTGGTGAAAGCCTGGGACGACCTGCCGGTCAGCAGTCCCCTCAAGGCGAAGCTCGCGGATCAGATCGCCGCGCTGCGCGCCTGGGACTCCCGGTGGGGCCTCGAATCCGTTCCGACCTCCCTGGCCCAGTACTGGGGTGAAGACGTGACGCGGAGCGTCGGCGCGGACGCGCGCAAGGCGGGCGTGTCGCCGGAAACGTACGTGGGCATGCAGGCGGCCGCCGCGCCGATGATCCAAGCCCTCGACGCCGCGTCGATGCGGCTCACCCGCGATTTCGGCAGCTGGAAGACTCCCTGGGGCGAGATCAATCGCCTTCAGCGCCTCAACGGTTCCATCGTCCAGCACTTTGACGACGCGGCGCCGAGCATTCCCGTCGCGTTCACGGCGTCGCGCTGGGGATCGCTGGCGTCTTTCGGAGCGCGCACGTATTCGGACACGAAGCGGATGTATGGGACGACAGGAAACAGCTTCGTGGCCCTCGTCGAGTTTGGGCCCCGCGTCACGGCGAAGGCCGTGACCGTCGGGGGCCTCAGCAGCGATCCGACGTCGAAGCATTTCAACGATCAGTCGGAACGGTATGCCACAGGCAATCTGCGGGCGGTGTACTTCTATCCCGAGGAGCTGAAGGGACACGTCGAGCGGGAATACCATCCGGGGAGCTGACCTTCAGAGAAGAAGGAAATCGGCCACGGACGACACGGACGACACGGACGTGCGCCGTGTGTGGGCCGCCGCGCCGCGCTCTGCGCGGCTCGGAGGTCAGGATACCCACAGACGCAAACGCCGAAGCGTCCCGGTGGCGCTTGCGTCTGCGGGTACCCTGACCTCCGTAGAGCGGCCGTAGGCCGCTCGCGTCGGCCAGATCGCGCGCACGACCGCCAGCTCTGCGTCGTCCAGGCGGGTCCTGCAGCACGATGCGATCAATCATGCGCATCGTGTCCGCGTCGTCCGTGTTTGTCCGTGGCCATGAATTCTCTATCAGACTCGATCATTCCACCCGGATGACGACCGGCGGCCCCGTGCCGTCCCACGTGAAGCGGTAGGTCGCATCGCGGCGCACGTTGGTCACCAGCGCCGGACGAAAGCAGGCGAGACAGGTGCCGCGCGCATCGCGCACGCTGGGGTAGACGACACCGAGCGAGCCGTCAGTCAGCAGACGTTCGGCCAGAGCCTGCGATATCACGTAGCTCTGCGGATTCAGACACGCGGCAAATCCCGCGGCGGAGCGGATGTCGTGAAATGGAGCGCTGAAGTCCGCCAGATAGTCGTCGTACGTGACCGATTCCTGCGTCCAGCCGGCTTCGACGAGCTCCACGCTCTTGTGAAACCTGACGTCCGCCTGCGCCGTCCGCAGCGCGAAACGCGCGTTCCACGCGCCGCGATCGGGGCCGCTGAAGCGGCTCCCCAGCGGATGCGCGTGGCAGAAGGCGGCGTTGACGACGTGCGAATTCGGCACGCCGAAGACGAGCTCTTCGACCGATGCCCGGAAACCGCCGCTGCTCCGCCATTAGGCTATCGTTGGTGGCGGCGTCCAACTCGAACAGCGCCCGAAGATGCTCGTCGTCATCCGCGATCCGCACCAGGACCGTTTCGCCGCCGGCCGTATGAAGAGACGGGACGAGGCGGTGGGTATCGAATTGACGGACCAGCGCAACGGGCGGCAGGCGCACTCAGCCCGCCCGTCGGACGTCGAGCAGCCGCCGCACGGACCACACGGACCACGCGGATCAACTGGCCGCGGACCACACGGACCCCGGATCAAACAGCCACGGACTACGCGGACCACGCGGATCAACTCGCCGCGGACCACGCGGACCCCCGGATCAACGGCCACGGACTACGCGGACCACGCGGATCAACTCGCCACGGACCACACGGACCACGCGGATCAACTGGCCGCGGACCACGCGGACCCCCGGATCAATGACCGCGGACCACGCGGATCAACTAGCCGCGGACTCCGCGGACCATACGGATCAACTGGCCACGGACCACACGGACCCGGCGGAACAACGGGCCGTAGTCCATGCGGATCATCTTTGGCCACGGACTAGGCGGAACAGGCGGATCAATTGGCACGGACCGGCTGGACGCGACCCGTGTCGTTGCTCTTCTCCGATGACTATTTTCCACGCGTTCCGCGTGGTCCGTGGCCGATCCGACCCGCGTGGTCCGCGTGGTCCGTGGCCGATCCAACCGCGTGGTCCGCGTGGTCCGTGGCCGGTCCGACCGCGTGATCCGCGGGGTCCGTGTCCGATCTGACCCGCGTGGTCCGCGGGGTCCGTGGCCGCTCCGACCCGCGTGGTCCGCGGCTCAGCGCCGCTGCCAGCGGATCTCCACGCCTTCGGCGGAGCCCAGAGCTTTCTTGAGCAGATTCAGGAGATGTTCGGTCGCGCGCCCGTCGCCGATCAGTTCAATCGTCGCAGCGTCGATGTAGTAGTCCTGGTCATCTCCGGACTCCTCTTCGAGCGCATCGATCAACACCTGTAGATCCTGTTCGGTGATGGAACCAATCAGGACGTTGGTCGCGTTGTCGTACAAATCGATCATGGAGTGATCTCCAGGCCGACCTTCACGAATCCCAGCAGTTCCGAGTTCAGCCCTATTCTCCGCTCCTTGTGCCAATCATCACCGCTGCAGCTCCACCGTCACCGCGGTCCCGTAGGCCAGGACTTCGGTGACGCCCGGCGCGACCTCGTTCGCGTCATAGCGGACGCCGACGATGCCGTTCGCCCCCGCTTCGGCCGCGTGCTCGAGCATCAGACGAAAAGCGTCCTCGCGCGCCTTCTCGCATAGCTCGGTGTAGAGCGTGATGTTGCCGCCGATCAGCGTCTGCAACGTCGCGCCGAGACTTCCGACGATGCTGCGGGAGCGGACGACGATGCCGCGCTTGACGCCGAGATTCTTGACGATCCGGTGTCCGGGCAAATCGTTTGCGGTCGTGACGTACTGCGGATTGATGACGGGCACAGACAACCTCCGGCCGCGACTATACGCCTGTGCGGCCGGAGACTCTATAACTGACTATCCCTCGAGCGCTTCTCGCAGGCTGGAGTAGACGCGCAGTCCGCGCGCGCGGGCGAGGCCCACGGTGGCGTCCGCGTCGACCTCGGCACCTGTCATCCGCAGCACACCGTCGCATCGGTCGAGCAGCCGATCCGAGATCGGATGAAGGACCTCCCGGACCGCGGAATGGCCGTTCGGCTGCGATCGCGCGACGGCGAAGAGGGGAAACGCGAACCACTCCGGCATCACGGGGATGTGGCCGGCCCGGAAGAGCGTGACCGCGGCCTCGTCGCTCGCGTGAACATCCGTGCCTACGATCAAGATCATCCGCGACTCAGCGCGCTGAACTGCTGATTCGGCCTCTACCTCGGACTGAAGAGAATGATACGGCGCCACGCTAATCACCTTTGTGGCTGGCTGGGGCACAGCGACCCGGACCGTGGTGCAACCGGCATACCGGCAGGACCGCGCGTCGGCGGTCCTTCGGGCACAGTGACTTACGCGGACACTGCGCGACGGATGTGCGGCCCGTGACAGAGTTCGTCAATCGGGCCGCCATTATTTGTCAGCGCAGGGTGATCTCCTTGGGGAGTTGGGAATTGGCAGTTGGGAGTTGTCAAAGGGTCTTCTACCGCGGATCCAGCTTCCGGCCCGCGTCGAGATTGTCGAAGTTCAGAATCGTGTTGAACACCATGAAGTAGCTGCCGATGGTTTCGCCGCGGTAAATCGGATTCGCCGCGAACAGCACGACGTGCCCCTTGCCGACCGGCACGTCCACGACGACCGGACGCTGCGCGATCTCCGCGCCGCCGTCGAGCAGGCCCGACACCAGCAGCGTGTTCTGCGCGTCGAAGCGCAGCGGCACGCGCGGCCGGAACGACGGCGGAATCACGTTCGCTGGATTCCGCTTGAGCACTTCTTCGGTCGGAAGCGCATACTGCCACGGCTGCACTTGCGGCGGCGCGGGTAGTGGCGGAAGATTCGTGGCCTCGTCGGCCGGACGTCCCTGCACCACGTCCGCATCGTCGGGCGTGCCGCGTCCGGTCGGGCGTGCCCCGCCGGCGCCGCCGCCGCGTCCGCCGCCGGGCGCCCCACCGCCGCCGCCCCCACCCCCGCGTCCCCCGCCGCCCGCTGTCGCGCTGACCGTCAAGCTCTCTCCTGCGTCGCTATAGACGGCGAGGTTGTCCGGGACGCCGTACACAATCGGACTTGCATCGTCCACGAGCTTCGTGCGGAGCAGGGATCCGACCACACGCGAGGTGGTGCCGGGACGCGTCGACGCGACGCCGTAGGTGAAGTTGTTGGTGATGGCGAAGTCGGCGCTGCTGTTGGACGCGATGAACGCTCCGCCGCCGTCGATGAACTGCCGGAGGTGCATCAGACCCTCGAGCCCCATTCCGATGCGCGTATCCTCCGTCTGCGCCCACGTGCCGACGTTCGGCGTATCGCTGGTGTTCTGATACGGGATCGGGTTCTTCCAGAGGGGCGTGCCCTCCACGGCGCCCTGACCGCCGCCGGGACCGAAGACGATGACGTCGTACTTCGCGCGCAGGTTCGGCGTGTCGTGGATCATCCTCGGATCGATGTAGTCGTACGGAATGCCGTAGACGTCGAACGCCTGGCGCCACCAGCCCTCGGTCTGCGTATTGGTCCACTGATGCAGGACCGCGATGCGCGCGGCGCGAGCGGGATGCAGTTTCACGGACGGCGCAGCCGCGAGCCCGTACGCCTTCAACCCGAGCTCCCTGATCGCCTTGTCGAGATCGCCCTGGCCGACGCCCTTGATGACGAACGACCCGCGATTGAATTTCATGCCGCCAGACTCGAACGGCTCCTCGGCGACCTGGATGTCGGCGTCCTTCAGCTTGTAGCGAAGCGTGACCAGCGCGTTGTCGGCGTTGTGATTCACCGCAAATACCGTCCCGGCGCCGTTGACGCCGCCTGGCGCCTTCACGTCGCCCTTGACCGCTTCCATCGACGCATCGAGCACCTTCGGATCCGTGATGCGGACCGCCTGCACGCCGAAGGCCTCGGGGAACGTCCAGCCCGTGTCGTCGTACGGACGCGTCTGCGCGTCGTTCGGCGCCCAGTACTGGTAATCGAGCAGCGTGTCGGCGATGCGCGAGTACGGCTGATCCATCCGGACGATGTAGCTGCCCGCGGGGAATTCGCGTGTCTGCGGCGCGGGTGGCGTCGCGGGCGGTTGATCGGGAGCCGCTGTGGGATTGGTCCCGGGTGTCGGCGCCACCGGCGCCTGGGCGCCGCCGCCACGGCCGCCTCTGCCTCCGCGTCCGGCGCCGGCCGGAGGATGCTTGACGGGCAGCGTGACGGTGAAGGGCGCCGTCGCACGCGAGATCTCGACCGCCTGTTTCTGCAGCACGCGCACCAGCTCGGCCTGCGCGCCGGGGCGGGGATCGTCGGACGGCAGCACGTATGCGGCCGGGCCCTCGGCCTTCGGCTTCATGATCGACCGCTTGCTCTTGTCGTAGAAGTTGCGCAGGAAATAGATCCGGTTGTTCGCGACGTAATTGAGCGAGACGATGATCCCGGTCTGCTCGTAGTTGTTGTTGTTCCTGAGGGACCACCGCACGCGGCTGGGCGCCGGGTTCTGCCGGTACCAGGTGCGCGTGGTGTCCGCGGGCGTGAGCGTGCGCTCTTCGGTGTCAGCGCTTCCGCCGTTGCCGAACGTCTCGTACAGGCGGCTGATGCCGTTGTGCGTCGCGGCCATGAACATCAGATAGCCGGGCGACCACGTATCGAACGTCCCCCACGCGAAGACGCCGGGCATCCCCATGCGCGTCATCTCGTTCACGTTGTTCCAGCCGATCATCTGCCACTCGTTGGTGAGGATGGGATCGAGCCAGGCGTTGTACGGGCCGTTGCCGATCGTGTTGTCGTAGAGCAGCGCGACAGATTCGTGCAGATCGTGGAGCACCTGCGCCTTCCATCCGAGGTAGGTGTTCAGCACGTTCTGGGACAGCTTGAGCGTCAGGCCCATCGCGTCGCGGTTGTTGTCGTGCATCACGTAATGGCCCCAGTACACCGGCGCCATGGGCGTGTCTTTCGGATGCTTCTTCTTCCACTCGTAGGCGTCCACGACGCGATCGCGGCCGTCGACTTCGACGACCGGCGTGATCAGCGTGATCACGTGTTCGCGGATGTTGCGGATGTACGGGCTGTCGTCGACGGCGAGGCGATAGGCCAGCTCCATGAGTGCCGTCGGCGCGCCCGCTTCCGTGGAGTGGATCGTGCCGGTGATGTAGTACACCGGCGCCGCACGCCTGGCGACTTCATCCGCCGCCGCATCGTCCATCTTGATCGTGCGCGGGTCGGCGAGCTTCGCGAGATCCGCCTTGTTCGAATCCAACTTCGCCATGAGCGCCTCGGACGCGACCGCGACGGCAATCATCTCGCGGCCTTCCTCGGTCGTGCCGATCGAAAAGACCTTCACGCGCGGCGTCGACTTCGCGAGCAGCCGCATGTACGCGTATACCTCTTTGGAGTACGGCAGCTTTCCGGGGGCGCCGGCGATGTCGCCGAGTACGACTTTCGGCGTCGGCACGGTCTTCGATGCCGGCAGGTAGTCGACGACCGGCGAGAGGAAGAATGCCTCGGTCGTGTATTCCTTGATCTTCTTGGTGTATTCCTCGTCGATCGGCTGATTGGGATCCCGCCCCGGCTTCGCGGTGGCGAGATCCTGATCGGTCAGGTTCTTGGAGGACTTCTGCGGCCGGCCCTGCTGGGCGGCCACCGGCGACATCAATGTAAGGATGACGAGGAGCGGTAAGAGTCGGCTCGCGCGGCGATGCGTGTTCATGACCCGCGATTGTATGCGAATCAACGCGCAGACCGCTCAGCGCCGGGCCGGACCCCACATCACGAACACGTTGGCCAACATGACCACTTGCTCCTCGCCGGCGGCGCCGGTCGTGGCCTCGAAGCCCACGCGCGTGCCGTGGCGATCGACGCGGTCCCAGCCGTACCCGAATCGCGGGATGACGAGCGTGTGGCGGTCTTCCACCGTCTTCACTCCATGACCAGGGAAGACATACGTCGTCGACGTCGTGTCGCGGATCCACATGGCGCCGATGATCCAGTAGCGGCTGTCGCCGGACGACTTGCGGCCGCCTCGCATCCAGCGAAGGTGCGCGATGTAGCCGGGGGCGATGCTGGTGCCGCCGTTCCCGCCGCCCAGGCGGACAGCCGCGAAATCGATGCCGCCTTTCGGTCCAAGCGGCGCGCTGATCCGCAGCCCGCCTGCGAACGCGGGAAAGCCGACTGCGCCGGACGCGCCAATCTTCCATGACTCGACCGTAGGCGCCGGCACGGAGATGTCCTGCGCGGCCGTCGATCGCGGGGATGCCGCGATCACCAGCATCACACACACAGTCGTCATGACGATGTTGCGCACAAGTGCCCCTGGCCGTAAGGCGCAGGAACACCGGGCAATGGCTCACCTGACGAGCATCAGCCACGCCACAGTCACGGCAAAGCACGCGCGCTGCAGAAGGCCGGAGATCTCTTTCAATCCCGGCGCCCCTCCCAGGCCCGCGAAGAACAGCCCGGTGACGGCCGCGAGCAGCCAGGCGACTGCGGACTGGGCGCCGAGGCCGCGCCCCGACACTGCGATGGCGCCGATCGACGAGCTGAGGAAGAAAATGAATCCGCTTGCAGTGTGAATGACGCCGCGCGCCCGTGCGTCTGGAGACGCCGGTTCAGGCGCGGCAGCTATCCCGACCAGCGCGACGGCCGCCATGAGGAGCACTCGTGAGGTCGTGATCCAGGCCGCAGCGGCCATCGCGGTCGCCAGCGCGAAAAACGCGAGCGTCATCGCGACCGCCGTGCGCCCGTTCGCATAGCGGCTGATCCCGCGCGTCCGCGCTGATACGTCGCGCCTCGCGACGTGCAGCGCCGCCAGGATGACGGTGAATGCTGCGGCGGCGCACACCACGACTTCGTCTGCGTGCACAACGCTGCGGATGATACACTTCCGCGCATCATGACTTACACACGCCGCGAACTCGGAAAATTGGTGCTCGCGCTCCCGGTGGCGGGCCTGATTCCGCGCGACCTCTTCGCTCAGCAGCATGCGAAGCCGAACTCGACCTTCGCCGGTGTCACGGTCGGCATGAACGTCCCCTACAACTTCGGCACCCGCACGATGCCAGGCGATGAAGTGCTCGACAAGACGCTGCAGCTCGGGATCAGCGCCGTTGAACTGCGGTCGCAGCCGGTGGAGCTGTTCCTGGGTGCCCCGATGTCGGTGCTCGAGCCGGGCCGCGACAAATCCGCGCAGCAGGTCGCCGCCGAACAACTGCGGGCCTGGCGGCTGAAGACGAAGCCCGAAGGCGCCGCGGCGTTCCGGAGGAAGTATGAAGACGCGGGGGTGAAGATCGAAGTCGTCAAATACGACGGGATTTACGACTTCAGCGATCCCGAGCTCGATTACGCGTTCGATCTCGCACAGGCGCTCAGCGCAAAGGCGATCTCATGCGAGCTCGACGTCGAGGGCAGCAAGCGGGTCGGACAATTCGCCGACAAGCACAGCCTGATGGTCGGCTATCACGGCCACACCAAGGCGTCGATGCCGATGTGGGAGACCGCGTTCACCTACGCGACGCACAACGGCGCCAATCTCGATATCGGCCACTACATCGCGGGCAATTTCGGCTCGCCGATGGAATTCCTGCAGAAGCACCACGACCGCACGACGCACGTCCACATCAAGGATCGGAAGGCCAACGAAGGCCCGAACGTCCCGTTCGGACAGGGCGACACGCCGATCAAGGAAGTGCTCCGCCAGATCCGCGACAACAAGTGGCCAATCCAGGCGACGATCGAATTCGAGTATCCGGTGCCGCCGGGCTCCGATCGGATGGCGGAGATGGCGAAGTGCGTTCAGTTCTGCAAGGATGCGCTGCTGTCGTAACGATTGGCGCGCTACCGCGGCCAGAGCCATCCGAACGTGCCCGCCGTCAGCAGCGCGTAGATCAGGCCGTCCACGGTCGATTTGATCGTGGTGCTCCACGGCCGGCGGTACCATATCGACATCTGCCAGAGCGCCAGCGAATTGCCGATGAATGTGACGGCGCCCGCAAAGCGAAACACCTCGAGGTACGTGGCGCCCGGCGGCAGAGCGCGTCCCGAGATGTACGCGGCGAACACGCCGACGACGAGCAGGTAGGCGAACCAGAGACCGAGATTCCGGCCCATCGACATCATGGCGTTCGGCCAGACGCTCAGCATCATGACCGGTCCCTGCTTCACCTTCTCGGCAAAGGCCGCTGACCGCATGTCGGCGCGGCCGGACGGGCGCGGCAGCATGTAGTCGCCCGGCGGGATCGCCAGAGGCCGAAGCGCCGTCCGCGCCCGCTCCTCGTCCGGCACTGCGCGATAATCATTCTTGTGCCACGGCAGGACCATGTGCACGATGGAGCTTGTCACGAACACGATGACCGACGACAAAACGATCGGGAGCCACAGCGCGGTCAGGCCTGTCATGTCACGACTCCTTTTGAAGTCCGTTCACGCGAGTCCCTAACGAACGATCCGGTGAGTGGCGTCGCTGCGCGGCGGAGGGGGCGCGCACGCCGCCGACGAAGGTACGTTCGGCTCCTGCGGCCCGTCGACATCGTCATTGCGCACCTTGAGGTGCTCGATGATCGCCAGGCGATCTTCGGGGGGCAAGTACGGCCCGATCAGTCCGTGCGCCGGCGGATCGCCTTCCGCCCACGGTTTGTAGCCGGCATTGAATTCGTGGCCGGTGTTGTGATTGCCGTCCTTCGACGTATCGAACACCCAGTACCCCGAGGTCTGTTCTTTCAAACCGACCTTGACGGTGTCGAACTCGCGGCTGCCGACGCGGAACGTCTTCGGCCGCTCCGCCACCGGCGACAGCAGGTCGTAAATCGTGGGGACGGATCCGTTGTGCAGATACGGCGGCGTGGCCCACATGCCCGCCAGCGGCCTCGGCTTGTAGGCGGGAATCACCTGCGGAAGATCGAGGCTGCCGAATCCGTCGAGTTCCGCCTGCTGTTGCGCGGTGTAGCCGCGATCCGCGTACGCCTTCTCGCGGATCATCGTGCCGAGATAGCTGAGCGCGGAACCGGCCGGAAGCGACGCCGGATCGATCTGCGACAACTGCTGCGCGATGTTGGCATCCAGACCGTCGAGCTGCTGCTGCAGCGAGGCCACCTGTGCGGCGCCGGATGTGCCCTGCGCCTGCAGCTGCGCGATCTCGCCCGTCAGATACGCAGTCTGACGCTGCTTCCAGATCTCCAGACTCCGCCGCGCGACCACGCGCAGGTCGGCCGCCGTCAATCCCGTCTTCGTGAGGTCGATTCTCGCGTCGTAGAAATTGGCCGCCGTGTTGGGATCGGTGCCGATGTCGTCGATGCAGAGCGTCTTGACGATCCACTCGGGCTGGTTCGTCCCCTTGAGCGGTGAGTTGCGCATCTTGAGCGCCGGCGGCGCGATGTGCGGTCCGTGACACGCGACACAGTGTTGGTTGAAGAGCGCCTTGCCGCGCTCGGCTTTCGCGCGATCGATCGGCCCCAGAACGGACTCGTTCCACGGCGGCGGCTGGAGCTTTCGCAGTGTCTGCTCGATCGCGGACAGATTCTCGATGATCGAGCTCGAACGGAAGCGCTGATCCGGCGGCAACGGGCCTCCATACATGTTGATCAACGCGTACTTCGCGCCGGTGCCCATCGACTCGCCGATGTTGCGCGCCATCGGCTGGCTGACCGACGCGTTGTATTGCACCCAGTCGAACTTCCAGATGTTCCAGACCGCCGGATAATTCACCGGCGCATTGCCGACGGCGTAGTTCGACGCCTGAATATGGTCGCCGAAGACCGTGTTGGCGATCCGCGCGAGGGCGTCCGTGCGTCCGTAGCCCTCCTCGGTCGGCACCAGACCGTGCCACTTCTCGTTCCAGCCCATGTCCAGGAAGGCGCCCATCACGGCGCAGAACTCGCGGTGCAGCGCCCAACGGCCCTGCGGGTACCGATCGCCGAGCACCCTCCGCGCAAACCGGTTGAACTTGAACGGATTGGTCGCCGTGCTCAGCATCGACGCGACCATGGTCGGCACGAAATGGCCAAAGCTGGCGTCGGTGAACGCGTGCAGCGCCGAGCCGCCGTCGATGCGCAGCGCGGTCGTCCGGCTGTTTCGCGTGACGTTGACCTGACCGGTGTGACACGCCGCGCACGTGATATCGAGCATCACCTCGTTGGCCTGCGGATCGAAATGCTTCGTGAACCCGACGGGCAGACTGTCGGGATTGGCGGCGGTCTGGCCGTCGACCAGAAAGCCGTAGCGGCGAAGGACGTCCGGACTCGCGAACCGCGACGTGCCCCACGGCATCTCGAGATTGACGAACCAGTTGTAGCGCATGTCCTTCAGGACCGCGCCCTGCGGTGTGTAGTAGAAGGTCTGTCGCGCCGGCGCCTCCATTCCCGGTCCCCAGCCCTGATCCGGATACACGACCGCGTCGAGGTGCTCGGGCGGCAGCATGCCGCCGCCTCTGTCCGTATAGAAGATGGTAAAAAGGCCGAGCAGCGCGGCCGACAGCGCCACGGCGACCGCGACGAGAACGACGGCCTTCACGATCGACCCGATCGTGATTGAGGCGAGCCGATGCGACAAGCCACGTGCCACGGCGACAGGAGACCGGCGCGCGTCGGCCGTCGATGCCGCCGGAGATGGCGCCGAGCCGCGCCGCGCCTTCCGGCTCGCCGATTCCGCCACCCATCTCGCGCGGTTGATGCTTCCGAGCGGACGCGCGTCGGGAAGCGAGTACTTCGTCACGTCGATGAACCACGCCTCGCATTCCTCGGGTGGGAGCAGCGACGCGCGCGCAAGCGTCAGCCGGCCGACGACCTGGAACGGCGACTGACCCTCCGGCCATTCGACGCTCGCGTTCTCGATCCAGAAGCTCGGGTCTCTGGATTCGCCTTTGAACGTCATCCGATCCGCGTCCAGTAACTGCAGCGCGACATCAAACGACGCCATTTGGGGATCGTCGTTGATGTGCCGCACGAGCTCGTCGCGCAGAACGTTCTGGCCTTTACCAATCGGCCGTCCAGGATTGGTGGCCGCGGGAATCGCCGAATACTTCACCGCCGCGTCCTGACCGTGCAGGAACGCAACGTTGCTCCAGTACCGCGTCTGCTGGTACGGATGGATCTTGACGCGCTGCTGGCGCACGCCTCGCACGGCGGTCTGGAAAAAGCCGATCAGATCCGCGAAGGACAGCGACACAAGAGCCTTGAGCTGTCCGAGCACGCCGGCGGCGCCTTGAACGCGCATGAACGCCGCGAACGCGTGCGCGTCGTTGATGGGAAACGTGGACGCGTCGTTCATCGAGTAGTCGAGCCGCACAGCCTCGTCGCCGAGAAGCCCGGCCGGGATGTCGATCGCAAATGACAGCGCGCGCACGTCGGGCGCCGAGTCCGCACGAATCGTCGACGCGGCGTTCGCGAAGCGGACTCTCGCCGGGTAGACGCCGGGTTTCGCGAACAGCCCTCGCGCGAGGCGCGCCGCGACCGCGGGATCGTTCACCACCTTCGCGACGTCGAACACCTCGAACGTCGCGCGCACGCAGACGCCCTTCGTGTGCGTCCCACGCCCGAGCGGCCGCTTCTGCTGCTTCGCGAAACGCGCCTGCACGGCGAGAATGCCGGCGACGATGTCAGCGATGTCCTGTTGCTCGGTGTGCAGCTTCCGCTCGAATTCCATCAACGTCTGACTCTCCTGCCAATCGGACGATTCAGGCGTGCGTCGAGGCGGTCACGTCGGAGGGTCGTCGGTATCATGCCGGGGTGCGCGAATACTAACAGGTTATACTCCGCCGCGTGAACACCCCGATGTCGTGGCCCGCAGTCCTGGAGGCGGAGTTTGCCGCCCTTCACGGCACGCCCCCGGCCGCCGGAATAACGCCCGGGGAAGACGACGAACGTCTGCGGGCGCTCCACGCGCGGATCCTCGAGCGCGGCCAGAGCGCGCTGTGCCTTTCGGGCGGCGGCATTCGGAGCGCCGCCTTCG
>WNGL01003512.1_pt1 | contig 19660 bp, 17 predicted proteins | sample 5400591 | NCBI WGS metagenome assembly WNGL01 (sample SAMN13153377, study PRJNA577476) | soil metagenome | isolation source: 80 cm soil or saprolite under Garry oak tree replicate 1 | place: USA:California | collected 2016-06-15 | reverse complement strand
CGCTGGCTGAGCCGAGACTGCCATCGCTCGCAATACGGCTATCCCTTCCGTGTGGCGATCGAGCTTGCGCTCGAGAACCGCCATCGGGCGGTCACGCTCGCAAGCTTCACCTGCTCGGGCGCGGAGGTGACCGAAGGCCTGTTTCTCGACATGGCGGCGCGCGAGGGCGCAAGCGAGATCCCCGGCGGCAAGGTTCGCGCGCAGCTCGACCAGTTGAGCGACCTCATCTGCCGCGGCCCCCGCTCGCAGAGCGCGGGCTATGCGCTGCCGACCTACGCCCATGGCAGCACTCGGATTTTGGCGCAAAGGATCATTAAAACCTGGTGCCCGCCGCAATCGCGCAAGCGCGCGATCGATGTCGTGCTGATGTCGATCGGCGGGAATGACGTGGGCTTCAGTGCGCTCGCGGCCTATTCCTTGACCGAGAATATGGCCGACCTTGCGCCGATCGCCAGCTTGACCGGAAGCTCGAGCCGCTTCGGACCGCAGGTCGCGCGCGCTTATCTCGAGGTCCTGGACGAGCGCATGAAAGCGGTCAAAGAGGCGTTACACGACGGCTTCGGCGTCATGCCCTCGCGCGTCGTGCAAACGTCCTATGAGCCGATTCAATACGACGAGACGGGGATGCTCTGCGGCGCGCAGCCTACGCTGGGCATGGACGTGCATCCCGGCTTGAAAATCAGCCGGCAGCGCCTGCAGGAGACGGCGGATTTCCTGCGTGATTTTCTCGGACGGCTCGAATGCATCAGCGGCAAGAATCGCGCGCGTTGCCCGGGCAATCTGGCGACCGGTGCCGGCACCGGCTTCACGCTGGTGACGGACCATATCCCGGAATTCAGCAAGCGCGGCCTGTGCGCGCGCGATCCCAAGCAGGCACTCGCCGACGACGTCGCCATGCGCGTGCCGCGCAAGCCGATGAATGGCGACGCCTTCAAGCCCTATTCGCCGGCGGCGACGCTGCCCTATGCGCATCGCTGGCGCTTGTTCCGCACGCCGAACGACGCCTTCCTGACGGCCAACACCCATCGGGACGGCACGCCCCTTTTCGACATCTTGCAGCCGGCCTATGCGGGGCTCTACAGCGGGGCGATCCATCCGACCGCCGAGGCGCATGCCATTGTCGCCGACCACGTGCTGCGGCATGTGCGTGCGATCGTGGACAATCGCGACGCGAAGCGGGACGTGAGCAGCGTGCGCTGATCAGCAAGGATGTCGGCGATGCCGGCTTTGCTGCATAGGCGCTACGTTAGGTCGTCATTGCCGGGCTTGACCCGGCAATCCATCCATCTTCGTAAAGACTTTTGTTCACAGAGGATGGATGCGCGGGTCATAAGCGCGTCTACGCGCGTCTTCGACGCGCTTCTGCCCGCGCATGACGGCCACTTAGGCGTCTTAACTTAGCGCCTATGGGCTTGGCGGAGCTGCGAGATCACTCCGCCGCCTGCTGCCCGTGTCCCAGCCGCTGATTGAGCTTGTGGAGCAGCGCCTCGGCCGCCTCCGCGATCACGGTGCCCGGGGGAAAGATCGCCTCGGCGCCGGCACGCTTGAGCTCGTCGTAGTCCTGTGGCGGCACCACGCCTCCGACCACGATCATGATGTCGTCGCGGCCCTCCTTGACGAGGGCGGCCTTGAGCTGTGGAACCAGCGTGAGATGCGCCGCCGCCAGCGAAGACACGCCGAGCACGTGAACGTCGTTCTCGACGGCCTGGCGCGCGGCCTCCGCTGGCGTCGCGAACAGCGGACCGATGTCGACGTCGAAGCCGAGATCGGCGAAGGCGGTCGCGATCACCTTTTGTCCGCGGTCATGGCCGTCCTGGCCGATCTTGGCCACCAAGATGCGCGGCCGGCGGCCTTCGTTCGTTTCGAACTCGGTGACGAGCTTCTGCACGCGCGCGACCGCTTCCGACATGGCGCCGACCTCCCGCTTGTAGACGCCGGTGATCGCCTTGATCTCGGCGCGATGGCGGCCGAAGACCCGTTCCAGCGCCAACGAGATTTCGCCCACGGTCGCCTTGGCCCGCGCGGCGTCGATCGCGAGCGCGAGCAGGTTGCCGTTGCCGCCGGCGGCGGTGCGGGTCAGTGCCGCCAAGGCGTCCTCGACCGCCTTCGGATCGCGCTCGCGCTTGAGGCGCGACAGCTTGTCGATCTGCAGTTGCCGTACCGCGGCGTTGTCGACCTTGAGCAGGTTGACCTGCGCTTCCTGCTCGGGACGGTACTTGTTCACGCCGATGACCGCCTGCTCTCCGGCGTCGATCCGCGCCTGCGTCTTCGCTGCGGCTTCCTCGATGCGCAGCTTCGGCAGGCCAGCCTCGATCGCCTTGGCCATGCCGCCCATCTCTTCGACCTCCCGGATATGGCTCCAGGCCGCCTTGGCGAGCTCATAGGTGAGGCGCTCGACGTAGAACGAGCCGCCCCAGGGATCGATCATGCGCGTCGTACCGCTCTCCTGTTGCAGCACGATCTGCGTGTTGCGCGCGATGCGCGCGGAAAAGTCGGTCGGCAGGGCGAGCGCTTCGTCGAGGGCATTGGTGTGCAGCGACTGGGTGTGGCCTTGGGTCGCCGCCATCGCCTCGATCGCGGTCCGCACCACGTTGTTGAACACGTCTTGCGCGGCGAGCGACCAGCCCGAGGTCTGGCAATGGGTGCGCAGCGACAGCGAGCGCGGGTCGTTCGGCTCGAACGGCTTCATCAGCTTCGCCCACAGCAGGCGCGCCGCGCGCATCTTCGCCACTTCCATGAAGAAGTTCATGCCGATCGCCCAGAAAAATGAGATGCGCGGCGCAAATCGATCGACATTGAGCCCGGCCCTGAGGCCCGCGCGCACATATTCGACACCGTCGGCAAGGGTGTAGGCGAGCTCGAGGTCCTGCGTCGCCCCTGCCTCCTGCATGTGGTAGCCGGAGACCGAGATCGAGTTGAATTTGGGCATCCGCGCCGCGGTGAAGGCGAAAATGTCGGAGATGATGCGCAACGACGGCTCGGGCGGATAGATGTAGGTGTTGCGCACCATGAATTCTTTGAGGATGTCGTTCTGGATCGTGCCCGAGAGCTTTTCCGGCTTCACGCCTTGCTCCTCGGCGGCGACGATATAAAGCGCGAGCACCGGCAGCACGGCGCCGTTCATGGTCATCGACACCGACATCTGGTCGAGCGGGATGCCGGCGAACAGGGTGCGCATGTCATAAATGGAATCGATCGCAACGCCCGCCATGCCGACGTCGCCGGCGACGCGGGGATGATCGCTGTCGTAGCCGCGGTGGGTGGCGAGATCGAAGGCGACCGAGAGGCCCTTTTGCCCGGCTGCGAGGTTGCGGCGGTAGAAGGCGTTCGAGTCCTCGGCGGTGGAGAAGCCGGCATATTGCCGGATGGTCCAGGGCTGCGTGACATACATGGTGGGGTAGGGGCCACGCAGATAGGGCGCGATGCCGGGGAAGGTGTCGAGGAAGTCCAGACCCTTGACGTCGTCGGGCCCATAGAGGGGCTTCACCGCGATGCCTTCCGGCGTGAGCCAGAGAGCGCCGGGTGCCGGCGGCTGCGGCATCGCGGGTGAGAAATCGACGCTGGCGAAGTTCGGAATGCGAGTCATGACGCTATCGTTTCGGCAGTGCCGTCAGCGTGCCTTGCGATCAGACTCAATTGTGGGCAGCGCCGCACGCCACCACCTCGGCGGCTGCGCAGTTCACGGCGGTCGATATCGGCACGCCATCTCATACTAGACATATATCATGCCCCGCTGTGAGCGTCGCCAGCCCGGCCTCGGATGTCCGGCATGTGCGTGCGGACAGCCCCGCTGCTGCATCATTCCACCTGCAGGCCGAGCTTCTGGATGAGATCCCGAAACTTGACGTAGTCCTTGTCCAAGAAATTCGCCAACTGCTCGGGTGCGCTCGCTTGAGCCTCGAAGCCGCGCGCTGCCAAGGCGTTCTTGAACTCGGGATCGGCGACCACTTGCGTAATGTCGGCGCTGAGCTTGCCGACGATTGCCGGTGGCGTGCCGCCGGGGACGAGCACCGCGAACCAGATGCTGACGTCGACACCGGGCAATCCGGCTTCCGCGAAAGTCGGCACGTCCGGCAATCCTTGCACGCGGTGGCTCGAGGTCACGGCAAGTCCCTGCACGGCTCTGCTTTGGATGTAGGGAACCGCGGTCGAGGTCCCGACCAGAAACATCGAAACGTCGCCGGCGATGAGCGCGGCAATGGCCTGCGCGGAAGAACCCCGATAGGGGACGTGGGTGATATCGACTTTCGCAACGGACTTGAACAACTCCGCCCCGAGATGGGGGGCGCTGCCGATGCCGATGGAGGCGTAATTGAGTTCGCCGGGTTTTTGCCGCGCGAGCGCAACGAGCTCTTGGACATTTCGCGCCGGAACCGAGCGCCCCACGAGCAGAACCTGATAGCCCATCGCCAGCATCGATACCGGCGCAAAATCGCGTTTCCAGTCGTAGGGCACGCGTTTGTACAGCGTTGCGGCGATCGTCAGCGGCCCGTCGGTCGCGAGATAAAGCGTATAGCCGTCGGGCTCCGAGCGCGCTGCAAACTCGGTCCCGATCAGGCCGCCAGCGCCCGGCCGATTGTCGACCACGACCTGTTGTCCCCATATGCCGGCGAGCTTGTTGCCAAGAAGACGCGCCAGCAGGTCGCCGCTGCCCCCCGCCGCATAGGGCACGACGAAGCGGACCGGCCGTGAGGGAAAATCCTGCGCCGAGGTACCCTCGAATGGCGCAAGCGCTAAGATCAGCGCGACGATCAGCGCACGAACGCGGACAGCTCGCATTGCTCTGTCTCCCTGGGAGAGAATGCGTTCATGCGCGTGCCGCGGTCGCCGTGATTGCCGGCGCCGCGTTGCTGCTCAGGCTGAGCATCAGCCGGCCGTGACCTTCGAGGCGGTCGGTAATGCCTAGGGAGCGAAACGCCTCCCAGTAGTCGGCGTGCGCGCCCGTCACGACCGGCATGCCGAGTTCGTTTTCGATCAGCGGCGCGGCATCGGCCCCGGACCACTGATTGCAGGGAATATAGACGCCGTCTGCCGACGGGGCTGAAGCCAAAACGCGCTTGGTGGTCGCGAAAATCTGCGCGGGCGTGACGTCCTGCAGGCGTTTGAAGACGACATCCATGGTGTGCTCGGCGACGACGCGGAATCCGCTCGCGGCGAGGAAGGAGAGCGCGGATTGGTGCAACTCCTGTGGATAGGGCGTCACCACCGCGACCTTGCGAACGCCGAGATGCGCCAGTGCGCGGATCGCGGACCGGATGCTGGTGGTGGCGGGCAGTCCCGTCGCGTCCTCGATCTGCTTCACGAGCTCATCCTCGAACCCTTTGCCGCGCGTGGTCACCACCGGCATTCCGGTATGGATGATGTAGTCCACGTGGCGCGACGCGAGATAGCGGACCGCGCTCACGATCGGATCGAGCACGTGCTGCTCGAAGTTCTCGCGGCTCCAATGCTCGATGTTGGAGGTGGTGGCGCACATCGATACGCCATCGGGAGCCAGCCGATAGAAATCGTAGGCGGCGGTTTCGATCACGGTCGGGCTTAGCAAGCCGATGCGCTTGCGCCAGCCAAAGGGGCGATTGGGATTGCTCATCGTTTAATTCCGGTGATGACCACTTGGAGCGGCATAGGCGCAGCTCAATGGCAGTCTGATGGCTTTGACGTCAGCTGGCAATGAGACCCTGGGCCGCCCGTAGCGCGCCGAGCGCGTCGCAACCGGCGAAAACGAAGGCGGAAACGCCGGCTTGCGTGAGCTCCGTCTCGAGCGCGCCGGGCCGGCCGGCGAGCCAAACCACAGCGCCCGCCCGGCGCAACGCCTGCGTGGCCGGCATTGCGTCTCGCGCGTACACCTCGTCCGACGAGCACAGGCACGCGAGCTTGGCGCCCGAGGCTTTGAATGCCTCGACCATCGCGTCGCGGGTGGCAAACCCGTCGTTGCCGGCCGCCTCAATGCCGCCGGCGGCGAAGAAATTCTTGGCGAAGGTCGCGCGCGCGGTGAAGTCGGAGGGCGTACCGAGATTGGCGAGGAAGATTTTCGGCCGCGCGCCGGCGCGCGCGACCATCCGATCGGAAGCGTCGCGAAGCGCTTCGAACGGTTCGGCGAGACGAATGCGCGGCAAAGGTTCGAATGTCAACGCGGAGGGGGATGGCAGCGCCACCGGCGCAACATCGAGCACCGACGCGGGCGCTTCCGCGAGATCGGGGAAATCGCTGGTGCCGGTGAACGCATCCTTGCGCCGGGCCACGGCGAGCTGGCGCTCGGCGCGCACGGCCGCGACTTTTTTCTGCATCATGCCTTGTTCGAGCGCGGCCCACGCGCCGCCGGCCCGCTCGATCTCCTGGAACTGGGTCCAGGCCGCGCGGCAGAGCTGTTCGGTCATATCCTCCACGCCGCCGGCGCCGGCGGCGGGGTCCGTCACCCGCGCAAGGTTCGATTCCTCGAGCAGGACGAGCTGGGTGTTGCGTGCAATTCGTCGCGCGAAACGCTCGGGCAGGCCGAGCGCGATGGTGAACGGCAACACGGTTATGGCGTCGGCGCCGCCGAGGCCGGCGGCGACGACCGCGATGGTCGCGCGCAACATGTTCACATAAGGGTCGCGCTTGGTCATCATCCGCCAGGCGGTCTCGGCCGCAACGACGGGCGGCGCGGGCGCGAGCTTGCAGGCCTCCTCGACGCGCGCCCACAACATCCGCAGCGCCCGGAACTTGGCGATGGTCAGGAACTGGTCGACATCGGCGGCGAGGCGGAAATAAATCATGCCGCGCGCGGTAGCGAGCGCAATCCCGCCCGCTTCGAGCGCGCGCAGATATTCAACCGCCACCGCGAGCGCGTACGCCAACTCCTGCGCCTCCGAGCCGCCGGCATTGTGGATCGTCCGGCTGTCAACCGCTGCAAATGGCCCGCGAAAACCCTGCGCTGCCAAATCGGAAATGGCGGCGTTGAAGATCGGCACAAGGCCGCTCCACGGCAGCGGGCCTGCGCTGCCGACCGCCGCGGCACCGATCGGGTCGAAGCCGAAACGGATACTGGCGGCGGCGGGAGCGATGCCGCGGCGCTTGACCAACGCCGCGAGCAGGCGTCCCGCATGCTGCATGTGCGGACCGAGGTCGACGTCGAGCGCAATGCCGGCGTCGAGGTGAATGCCCTCGAGCGCACGCGCGATCGCCGCTTCGCTCGCTGGAAGGCCGTAGCCGTAGGCGCCGATCGCTCCGGCGAAGATCACAGAGAGGCCGATCGCACCGTTTTCGAGGTCGTGCAGCGCCTCGGCATTGGCCGCGGCCGGATCGGGATGATCGACGCGCTGCATGACCGACCACGGCGCAGCCGGCGCGCGGGAGGCAATGGGCCGGGCCTGCGCCCTTCGCCCGTAGAGCGGCTCGATAGCTAGTCCGTCGTAGGTTTTGGCGACGAGCCGCTTGTCGAACGGCGCACCCTTGAGCACGTCCGCCACCAGCCGGCGCCATTGCTCGCGCGTGGCGGCGGGAAATTCGGCAGCGAGGGCAAAGTCGTCGTCAGAGCCGTCGGGCATGGTCACAAAATGCCACGGTGCAAGTGGCGGGCCAACCACAAGCCGCTTGCTCGATGTCCGCGCAGGCGGACGTCCAGTGAACGCGGGGTGGATATTGGGTCATCCGCTTCCCGCCTTGCGGGATACGTCTGAAGGTGAGTACCGCCGAGCGGACCGGCGCTCATGGGCGTGGCGGCAGCTTCTCGACCCCGCTTGCATCCACCTGCGCCAACGCATCGCGCACACGCCGGCCGGCGATCAGCCGCTCCGGCGCGATTTCCGCGAGCGGCGCCAGCACGAAGGCGCGAGCGAACAGCTGCGGATGCGGCAGCGTGAGGTCCGGCTCCCGCAAGACGAGATCGTCATAGGCGATGAGGTCGATATCGACCGGACGCGGGCCCCAGCGGCGTTCCTTGCTGCGGTCGCGTCCGAGCGCGCGCTCGACCGCTTGCGCCCGGGTGAGAAGCGCGCGCGGCGCCAGGCTGGTCTCGACCGCGATGCAGAGATTGACGAACGGCGGCTGGTCTTCGACACCCCAAGGCGGGGTGCGATAGTCCGAGGAGCGGGCGAGAAGGCGCACTTTTTCGCCGTCGCAAAACGCGGCAATCGCGCGATCGAGCGTGTCGCGCACGTCTCCGATGTTGCCGCCGAGCGCGACGAGCGCTTCAGCCATGGTCTTGGCGGTCGCGTACGATGGTGACCCCGACGCCGGCAAAGGTCGCTGCGATCGGCGCATGCGGCTTGTGTACGGTGACCCGCACCCGCAAGACCTGCGGGAACCGGTCGAGGATGGCTTCGGCGACCGCGCCGGCCGCGGCCTCGACCAGCCTATGGCGGCGCGCGCAAAACGCCCGGCTCGCGACCTCGACGACCTGGTCGTAGCCCACGGTGTGCGCGAGCTTGTCGGAACGCGACGCCGTGGCCAGATCGATGTCGAGCACGAGGTCGAGCTTGAAGGTTTGCCCGACCTTGGCCTCGTGCTGCATCACGCCGTGATAAGCATGCAGCGCAAGCCCGGTGACGAAGACGGCATCGGTCATCGGGCGCTCCCGATGGCCGCGGCCACGCGCAACGCCTGCACGGTCTCGGCGACATCGTGGGTGCGGATGATCGCCGCCCCGCCTGCGACCGCGAGGACATGGGCGGCGATCGATCCGCCCAGCCGTTGATCGGGCGGGGCGGGGGAAACCTTGTCGATGAAGCGCTTGCGCGAAGCGCCGACGAGGAGCGGAAGCCCGAATGACCTGAGTTCGGAAAGGCGCGCGATGGCCGTCAGGCTCTGCTCCGGCGTCTTGCCGAAGCCGATCCCCGGGTCGAGCACGATGTTCTGCCGCGCAATGCCGGCGCGCGCGGCGATGTCGAGCGAGCGGGAAAAGAACGCGGACATATCGGCGATGATGTCGATCGAGGGGTCGGCGGCCTCGCGATTATGCATGATGATCACCGGCACGGCGCGTTCGGCAACGACGCGGGCAAGCTCGCCATCGCGCTGCAGGCCCCACACGTCGTTGACGATGGCGGCGCCCTCCGCGAGCGCCCAAGCCGCGACCTCGGCCTTCATGGTGTCGATGGAGACGGGAACGCCGAGCGCCACGACCGTAGGGAGGACGGAAGCAAGGCGTCGCATTTCCTCCGCGATTGGCACGGCCACGGCGCCGCCGTAGGGGCGGGTCGACTCGGCGCCGACATCCAACACGTCGGCACCCTCGGCGATCATCCGCCTTGCCTGGGCAATGGCGGCCGCCGGATCGAGAAAACGGCCGCCGTCGGAAAAGGAGTCGGGAGTGACGTTGAGCACGCCCATCACGACCGGCCGGCCAAGCGCGAGCAGGCGGGCGAGCGGATCCGGCGATTTCTTGTCGTCGCGGGCGAAACCGGCAACTGGGCGCACCAGCGTCATGGCCGTCGCTTTGCGCCGGTCCCGGGAGGGGTGTCAAGCGCCCACACTGCCCGCAGCTTGGATCTATCGATACGTGATTTTCTGGGGCAGCTTCCTGGCGTGCTCGACCCAGCGCGTCACGAGCTTCTCCGAGGGAAGAAAGCGAACCAGCTTTCGCTTTCTGTTGGCCTCGGCCATGGCTTTGGCGAGGCGATCGGGGTTGCGATATCGCAGTTCCTTCACGGTCTCGACGCCGACCGCGCACAACAGCCCAGCATATCCCCTGCCCATGCCCTTGATGCGCAGCTTGTCGGCGATATTGGCCCAGCGCAGGAGCCTCTTCTCGTCGAGTTCGGTCTTGGCGGCGAGGAACTTGCGTCCTTTCGGACTTTTCGCGGCCTCGAGCAGCTTCTCCGTCGTTCTGATGCCAACAGATTTAAGCGCCTTGGCGTCATCCGCATCGATATCTTCGATGGCGGTGATCGAGTAGGACATCGAATTCTCCTCGCTCCTGGCCAGCCGCCGCCGCCATCAAATATGAGACGAACTGGCCGAGGCCGGGGACCGCGCCGACGATCTCGCCGATTGCGGGATGATGCCAACGGCCTTTTCCGCGGCCGTGCGGTCGACGCCAACCGTGGCGACGAGACGTCCGATGAGGTCGTCCATGTGCCTCTCACCAGCCCCGCACTCTCGGCAGGTTGAAAGACATATTAGGCTCGCAAAACTTCAGAACACAAGCACTGACGATAAAAGTCGCGACGCGTTGTTGCATTCGTGCATCAGGGGCGTCGCGCGTCCATCGTTAGTTCGGACGACGCACACTCGCGCGAGCATCTGGATGCAAACGTTGTGATCAAGAGATACAATGCGACAAGCTCCGTGAACGTTCATGCTTGGTGGTCGCCAGCTTGCGCTTTGTTTCTGTCGCAGCCGCGGCCGGTTGACCGCGCACGCGGGAGCGCGACAATAGCGACGCGTTCTCTGGAAGGAATGGTGCCATGGCGGACCTCGACAAAGGCGGCACGATCTTCGTCGGGAAGAGTTTCAAGCCCGAAGTTTTGACGCTTGCATTTGCCAACCGCCACGGTCTGGTCACCGGAGCGACCGGCACCGGCAAGACCGTCACATTGCAGGTGTTGGCGGAGGGCCTCTCCCGCGCCGGCGTCTCGGTCTTCGCCGCCGACGTCAAGGGCGATCTCTCCGGCGTTTCCGAGGCGGGCGAAGCCAAGGAGGCATTTGTCGCCCGGGCCAAAAGCCTCGGGTTCGACTATGAGCCCGACCAGTTCCCGGTCGTGTTCTGGGATTTGTTTGGGGAGCAGGGGCATCCCGTCCGTGCCACCATTTCCGAGGTGGGGCCGCTATTGCTGTCGCGGCTCATGGATCTCAACGACGTTCAAGAAGGCGTGCTTAATGTTTGCTTCCGCGTGGCCGATGAGCAGGGGCTTCCGATCCTCGACCTCAAAGACCTGCGCGCCATGCTTGCCTACATCTCGGATCATGCCGCCGAACTCACCGTCCAATACGGCAACGTGGCGAAGGCGACCATCGGGACCATACAGCGCCAGCTGCTGGTCCTGGAGAACCAGGGCGGAAACAACTTTTTCAGCGAGCCGGCGCTGGCGTTGAAGGACTTCATCCGCACCGACCGCGACGGCCGCGGCTTCATCAACATTCTGGCCGCCGACAAGTTGATGGCGAATCCGCGGCTCTACGCCACGTTTCTCTTATGGCTCCTCTCGGAGCTGTTCGAGGAACTCCCCGAGGTCGGCGATCAGCCCAAACCCAAGCTCTGCTTCTTTTTCGACGAGGCGCATCTTCTGTTCACCGATGCGCCCAAGGCACTGCTGGATAAAATCGAGCAGGTGGTCCGCCTGATCCGCTCGAAGGGAGTCGGGGTCTATTTCGTCACGCAAAATCCGCTCGACGTGCCGGACAAGGTGCTCACCCAGCTTGGCAATCGCGTGCAGCACGCGCTGCGGGCATTCACCCCCCGCGATCAGAAGGCGGTGAGGGCGGCGGCGGAGACGTTCCGTCCCAATCCCAAGCTCGACACGGCCAAGGTCATTATGGAGCTCGGCAAGGGCGAGGCGCTGGTCTCCTTCCTGGAGGGCAACGGCACGCCGTCGATGGTGGAGCGCTGCATGGTCCGCCCGCCGTCGGCGCGGCTCGGCCCGATCACGCCGGACGAGCGCAAGGCGCTCATCGCCAAGAGCCCGGTGAAGGGCAAGTACGACCAGGCGGTCGATTCCGAATCCGCCTACGAGCTCTTGCAGAAGCGCCTACAGTCCGGTGCCGCGGGTGGGCCGATTGCTGCACCGCATGCGCCGGACGGGGCGGGGCAGGCGCAGCCTTCCGGCGGCCTCGGCGCGGTACTGAGCGGTATCGGCAGCGTGCTGGGGGACATCTTCGGCACAACGCGTCCGCGCGGAACGCGGCTTTCCACCGGTCAGGTGATCGCGCGGGAAGTGACACGTTCGGTCAGCAACCGCGTGGCGGGCCAGATCGCGGCCGACTTCGGCAAATCGATTGGCGGCAAGATGGGCAGCTCGGTCGGCCGCGCCATCGTGCGTGGCACCATGGGAGGCATTTTGCGGCGGTGACGCGTTCTTCCGGCCGTCCCTGCCGCAAGGGCGGGACTCTCATCCATTGACGATACCGGTTACTCGCCCTGCCTCCGCAGGGAGCACGTTCCGCGGGTGATGACAGCCCGGACAGCAGACAAGGCAGAGCATCAAATCCCATGACCCCCACGCATGCCCTTCCCGCCGTGTTGCAGAAGATCGACGCCGATCTCGATCAAAGCCTCGAGCGGTTGTTCGAATTCCTGCGCATCCAGTCAATCTCGACCGATCCGGCCTACAAAGACCAGTGTCAATCGGCCGCCGAATACGTGGCCAGGGATCTGTCCGGCATTGGTCTTAAGACCAGCGTCCGGCCCACCGGGGGGCATCCGATCGTGGTGGGCAAAGGCGGTCCGCAGGCCGACGGCAAGGCCCCCCGCGTCCTCTTCTACGGCCATTACGACGTGCAGCCCGTCGATCCACTCGACCTTTGGGAAGCGCCGCCATTTGCACCGCGCATCGCGACGCTGCCCGACGGCCGCAAGATCATCGTGGCGCGCGGGGCCTGCGACGACAAAGGCCAGTTGATGACCTTCATCGAGGCGTGTCGTGCGTTCACGGCCGTCACCGGCGAATTGCCGCTCCCCATCACCATGATGATCGAGGGCGAGGAGGAATGCGGCTCGAACCACCTGTTCGGCTTCGTCAAGGACAATGCTGCCGAGTTCAAGCTCGACCTCGCGCTGGTCTGCGATACCAGCATGTGGGATCCGGCGACGCCCATGGTGACGACGTCGCTGCGCGGGCTCGTCTATGAGGAGGTCAGGCTGAGTTGCGCCGACCGGGATCTCCATTCCGGCCTATTCGGGGGCGCGGCGCAGAACCCGCTGCGCGTGCTTGCGCGCATCCTGGCTGCCATGCACGACGACAATGGCCGCGTCACCATTCCGGGGTTCTACGACGGCGTGAAGGAATTGCCGCCCGACATCAAGGCCGATCTCAAGGGGCTCGATCTCACGCCCGAGAACTTCCTCGCCGAAGTCGGGCTCAAAGCGCCGGCGGGTGAGAAGGACCGCATGCTGATCGAGCAGATTGCGACGCGTCCGACCGCGGAGATCAACGGGGTGATCGGGGGGTACACCGGGGAGGGGGCGAAAACCGTGATCCCGGCCCAGGCCACGGCGAAGGTGTCGTTCCGGTTGGTGGGGGCGCAGGACCCGCAAAAAATTCGCGCCGCCTTCCACAGCTTCGTGCGCGCACGCCTGCCGGCCGACGCCAAGGTCGAGTTCAAGAGCTTCGCCGGTGCGCCGGCGACCGAGCTTCCCTACGACAATCCCATGCTCGCCAAGACGCGCGCCGCGCTCGCCGCCGAATGGGGCAAGAAGGCACTCGCGATCGGGGAAGGCGGCTCGATCCCCATCGTCGCCGACTTCAAGCGCGTCCTCGGCATGGACACGATCCTGGTGGGCTTCGCGCTCGACGACGACCGCGTGCATTCGCCGAACGAGAAATTCGACCTGACATCATTTCATAAAGGCACGCGCAGCTGGGCGCGGATTTTGGCGGCGCTGGCGGGGTAAAATTGCCAGGAACCTCTCACCATTTCCGCGAGTTATCATATGGAACAATGGAGGAGCACATGGTCGCACCGGCGACGATCAAGGAACATATGGAAGTCCTCGGTTCGGACGGCGTGCACGTCGGCACCGTGGACCACCTGGAAGGCCGCGATCAGGTCAAGCTGACGAAGGATGACCCTGATGCCGGCGGTGAGCATCACTTCATTCCGCTTGCATGGGTCGATCACGTCGACGAGAACGTCCACCTCAAACAGTCTGGTGCCGAGGCGAAGGCGCGCTGGAAGACCCACTGACGGCAATTGAGAGCAGACATCAGTCGCCCCGCGGCTCCCTCGGCCCGCGGGGCGACTTTTTGCCGGTCAAAGCGCCGTCTTGAGCGCGACGAGCCCGCTAGATCGCCTTGTACAGCCGCTCGTCATAGAGCGCGCCGCTCATGGGCGTGAGCTGATCGCGAAATTTTTTGGTCGTCGCCGCCGTGATGTGGGCGTCGTACGCGCCGTGGTTCTTCCAGATTTCAACCACCGAGAAGTGGTTCGGCCGGTTGCCCTGCTGGAAGACGTCGAAGCGCACGGAACCTGTTTCCTTGCGGCTGTCCGCCACCAAGGTCTTGAGCGCCGCAATACACTCATCCTTCTTCGGCGGCGGAACGTCCACATGGGTCACCACGACGATCGCGCCGCGCCCATTTTTTGCCGCTGGCGTCCCTGCGATCTCCATGCCCGTATGGACCCGATCGTCGATCGCGCTGATGAGATATGGCTTGATCTTGTCGCGGAACTCCTTGGTGTGAGCGGCGGCCAGATGCGCGTCATAGGCCTTCTGGTCCTTCCAGACCGCCACGATCGCGAACTGGTTGGATGGGGCCGTGCGCTGCAGGATGTCGAAGCGCGTGTTGCCCTCGTCCTTGCGGCTGGCATTCGCCAGCTGCCGCAAGAGATTCGCGGCCGTCCCGCGTGCTGCCGGCGCGACGTCGACGTAGCTGACCACGTAGACAGCGGCATCCTGCGCGTTTGCGGTCTGCATGGAAACGATCGGCATCAACACCATGGCGAGCAAAAGCGAAAGAGCAACGCGCATTTTCATCCTCCCCGAAGTTTTGGTTGGTTTTGTGCGATAGTACCGATCTGGCCAAACGGTCGTCAACGCGGGCGCGTCTCAGCGAGCCATCGTCATGAGGCCGTTGAGATCGGCGAGCGTGGCGCTGGGCGCCGGTTCATATTCCTCCGGCATTTTCGCGCGATTGACCCAGGCCGTGCGAAAGCCGAAGGCGGCCGCGCCCATCACGTCCCAGCGATTCGACGAAACGAAAACGACCTCGCCAGGCGCGATCTTGAATTGCTCGGTGGCGAGCGCATAGACCTCGGGGCGTGGCTTGTAGATGCGGATCGCGTCGACCGAGAGAACGGCATCGAGGTCGCCGCCGATGTTGGCCGCCTCGACCGCAGCGGCGAGCATCTTTGGCGAGCCGTTCGATAGGATCGCGGTGGCGTCGCCGCGCGCTTTGAGATCGCGCAGAATCGCGCGCGCGTCGGGAAAAGCGTCGAGCGTCAGGTAGGCGCCGAGCAGTTTCGGCTTGAGCGCTTTGTCGACCGAAGGAAAGCGCGCGAAGGCCAAATCGAGCGCGCGTTCGGTCAGCGTCCAGAAATCGAGATAGCGCCCCGCCAGCGTCAGCGTCCAGGTATATTCGAGTTGCTTGGCCCGCCAGACCTCGGAGAAACGCTCGGCGTCGGGACCCGCGGCCGCGCGATAGCGGCCGATGGCGGCATGCACGTCGAAAAGCGTGCCATAGGCATCGAAGACGAAAGTGCGTGGCATGGCCAGACCCTCCGCATGAGAGAGGCAATGGTAGCGCGGAATCGCGCGCGCCGCGCGGCGACGACGGGCAGCGCGATCAAAGCCCGGGCTGGGTCAGGAGAGTCGGGAACGACCGTCCGCGGATGTCGTAGACGCGGGCATAGGTGACGCCGTCGCGCACGATCTCGACCAGTAACGGAGCGTCGAGCTTCGCGCAGTAAAATTCCCCAAGCGTCAGCGCGAAGTCGGCGCCCGTCGGATCCCAGCTGGTTTCGAAATCGCCGCCGAGCTCCACCTGCGGCGAGCGGTGTGGGCCGCAGACGGCGAGCTTCCAGCGGCGGTCGCCGGGCTTGGTCTCGTGGCGCTCGGCAAGCCTCGCCCGCAGCGCTTGCGAGGCTTGCTTGAAGGAGAGGCCCCAGTAATCGAGCATGTAGCGATCGCGCGCACCCGCAACGCCGCCGGCCAACCCGTTGAAGTCGGTGTATTCGTAGGGGTGCAGCCGGACCATCTCGACGACCGGGACGGCGGCGCCGACGACGAGGACGAGGGCAGCCGCAATGGGCGCAAATCGAAGCCGGCGCGCAGCCATCTCGATCAGAGAGACGGCGGCGAGGCCGCCGAGCACTGCGAGCGGCGGCAACACGAACACGAAATGACGAATGCCGTTGTACATCGCCGGCCGCAGCGCGATCGTTACCGCGAGCGGCAATAGGGCGGCCAGCGCGACCAAGAGCAGGACGGCACGGCGATTGGCAGCCACGTTGCCTCTGAAAGCGGCGACGAGCGCACCCGCGACGCCGCCAAATCCCAGGACCGATAAGATGACCGGCAGCTTGAGCGCGAACAGCGTCGGTACGTAGCTGCGCGGCATGTCCGGAACGGAAATCACGCGGCCGTCGAACAGCTCCTGCCACGGCTTTTCGAAAAAGCGCGAGAAGTATTCGACCGCGCGCAGCGGATTGAGCGGATTGCCCACGGACCAGGGCCAAACCAATGCCATCACGGCGTAGGCCAGCACCATGGCGGGCACGAGCGCCAGGACGAAACGTCCGAGCCGCGCGCCGGCCGAACGGATCCCGCGCGCGCGGGAGTCGATCGCGAAGATCAAGGCGAGCGCCGCGAGCGCGTCGATCGCTCCGAACGCACCCATGATGCGCGATCCGAACGCCAGCCCGAAGCCGGCGCCGACGAGGGCGCCGCTTGCGATCGACACGCGTGGATATTCTTCGAAGATTCGCACAAGAGCGAGCAGAAAAATCGCCATCGCGACCGCGAAGGGGGAATCCTTCGGGTTCATGAACATGTGGCCGTAATAGAGCGGGCAGGTGGCGAGCAGGACGAGCGCGATGAGCCCCACCGCCGGCCCGCCGACGCGCCGGCCGATCCGCCACGTGACGAACAGTCCCAGAACTCCGACCGCCGCGCCCATCAGGCGGCGGGTCTCGAACAGCGTGAACGGCAGAAGCTTGGCGGCCAGCGCCGCGAGCAGATCGAAGCCGCCGCCGTAGTAATAGAGATTCACCCACGACAGCGCGCGCTGGTCGCGCAAACCCGAGAGATAGAATTTGAGCAGGAGATCCCCGTATTCGGAATGCGTATAGTCGTCCCAGCTCAGGCCGTAATCGCGAAACGTCAGCAGCGCGACGACCCCCACGACGCCGAGCACCACGACGGCAAGCCGGTCGAAAACGCGGGCAGTCGTGACTTCATCGGATGACAGCGCGGGAATGGGCGTTGCGAGGGCCACGGGCGGTCGGCTCAGGTTTTGCTCGGCGGGGGGTCTATCCGCCGATCAAGGCGCGGCTGCTCGACCGCAGCGCGGTTCACAGGCCGCACGGCGCTTGTGACGCAGAGCCGAACTCGCAGCGCGCGCGTTGCGCCGGCGAAACCTGCCCCGCCAAAGCGGCAGCGATGCGCCGTGGCAATGTCGTTTGCGGGCGATCCCTTGCGGGATGCCGCCGCCCCCGTTGAAGCCAGCCCCAAATTGATCCGGGGCCGCTGCATGACGAGCCGAGAATGAGGACCGCGCGATTACTTCATCGCCCCGTCGTACATCTTGGCGACATATTCCCAATTGACCAGATGGTCCACGAAGGCCTTGAGATAGTCCGGTCGCCGGTTGCGGTAATCGATGTAGTAGGAGTGCTCCCACACATCGCAGCCGAGGATCGGCTTGCCGCCGTGCACCAACGGGTTCTCGCCGTTCGCCGTCTTGGCGACGGTGATCTTGCCGTCCTTGACCGCCAGCCAGGCCCAACCCGACCCGAACTGCGTGACGCCGGCTTGGATGAAATCCTCCTTCATCTTCGCGACCGAGCCGAGGTCGGCGACGATCTTTTTTTCCAAGTTGCCTGGAAGCTTGTCGCCGCCGCCATTGGGTTTCATCCATTGCCAAAAATGCAGGTGGTTGTAGTGCTGGCCGGCATTGTTGAAGAGGCCGGCGTTCTTCCCAAACGAGCCTTTCACGACGTCTTCGAGCGATTTTCCTTCCCACTCGGTTCCTTTGATGAGGTTGTTAGCGTTGTTGACATAGGCCAGGTGATGCTTGTCGTGGTGGTATTCGAGCGTCTCGCGCGACATGTAGGGGGCGAGCGCGTCATACTTGTAGGGAAGATCGGGCAACGTAAAAGACATCGGCTTGCTCCTCAAATGATCAAACGGTCGGGACGAGGCGGGTGGAGGTCTATTGTAACGGGTGCATGCCGGCCTCGGTTCCGGGTTCATTCATTAGGCCGGAGCGGGCGCCCGGGCAACGGATCGAACCTGCGTTTTGCGCGCAAGCGCCGCCGCCGACCATTCCCCTTCCCCAATGGCCGGCCGCTGTCCGGGCAGCGTTTTCACGCCGCAGGCTTGAATGCGTTGGCAACGAGCGGTGTCACCCAACCGGCTCTCGTTCTCGTGGGCTCGTCTCGGCTGGTGTTAATCAAGATCGGATTTGGCGGCGGCCGCGCCACATTAGTTATTGCGATTGGAGTGGAACGGGGTCAAAATTCTTTAGTAACCATAGCATCATGGCCATTGCCGAGGATGGCGGGTCGGGGCAGGGCGTAAAGACGGGGCGTCAACATGTCTGTGATCTTGTCCTTGTTGGGGATCGTGCTTGCCGCGGTGGGCATTGCCTCGATCGGATTCGGCATTCCAATCAATGAGTTCACCCTCGGTACCACGCTCATCGTCGCGGGCGTCAGCGCGTTGACTGGGGGTTTGATCCTGATCGGCCTTGCGGCGGTGGTGGCGGAGCTCGGCCGCCTCGCCGAGGCGGTGCGGACGCGGATTGCCCCTCGACCTGCGGCCCGTCCGGCCGAGGCGCCGGAGGTGGTGGAGCCCGCCGCTTCCACCACGGCCGTCCCCTCGCCGCCCATAGTCGCGCTCGGTGCGCGCTCGTCTCAAACAGCCTCCCCACGACCGAGTCTCGGCTCCAGCAGTCGAGCGGTTGCGCGCGAGCATCCCGCGAGCGGAGCGACCCACCGCCGAGCCTTCGATCTTGGCGCACGACGAGGAAGTTCCACTCTCCCCCAACGGCGCGGCGCCTCTTCAGACGCGGTCTCCTGGTGTCGAGGCTGCGCCACCCGAGCCGAAGATCTCGGCGGACGATCGTGCCGGCGGCGCCGCGGTCGAGGCCTTGAAGGCGTCACGCCTCGATTTTCTGTTCCGATCGAAGCCGACGCGTCCCGTATCCCAGCGCGAGAATTTCGATGCTGCGTGGCCCACGGATGCCCGTGCCGCCAAGCGTGCCGAATCCGAGCCTGCGACGGCCGTCGAAGCGGGTCAACGCCAGGCGGACCAAGCTGCATCCGTGCAAGATCGCCGGCCGGAGCCCGCGCCACTCGACGAGCCACGCGGCGCAGCCACGATCCTCAAATCCGGCGTCGTCGACGGCATGGCCTATACGCTTTACACCGACGGATCGATCGAGGCCAAGCTACCGGACGGGACGGTCAGGTTCGGCTCCATCGCCGAGCTGCGCGCGCATATCGAGCGCAACTCGTAGGCCGACGACGGATTTGAGATAGCGCGCTCCGTGCGATCTTGCCCGGCGAGGTGGTCGTGCTCGGGCGCGAGCCGCTTTTCCCCTCGTCGTTGATCTTAATGACCAACGTGATTGTCCTTGAAGCTTTGCGGAAATGATTTGACCGCATTTGAGTCGACTGAGTCGGCGCCGACCACGGGCAACGCATGCCTGCCCAACGTGTGATGATCATTGCCGCGGGGGTCGCTGCGCGATCGCTTGTGGGCGGCCACCGCCCGCTTGCCAGTCGGAAGATTGGGACGGTGAAAACTGTGGCCCGCGAGGATTTGTTCTGTATCGCCCAGAAGACGCCAACAATTGCGAAGGAT
>WNGL01003209.1_pt1 | contig 19661 bp, 14 predicted proteins | sample 5400591 | NCBI WGS metagenome assembly WNGL01 (sample SAMN13153377, study PRJNA577476) | soil metagenome | isolation source: 80 cm soil or saprolite under Garry oak tree replicate 1 | place: USA:California | collected 2016-06-15 | reverse complement strand
GGCGAGCTGGCCCGCGCCGAGGCCGAGGTCTTCGGCGCCGCCTCGGGAGCAGGCCCGCCCTCCCAGATCCTGCTACGGGCCGCCGGGCGCATCCGATACACGGCGCCAACCGGCCAGCTGCCGTGGATGCCGGCCGGCCGCGAAAGGGACCGTGCGCCCTTTGTGCGCTACCTGCTTGGTCCCGGCCTGTACGACCCGGAAGGCAGGCAGCTCACCCGCCCGTTCATCGCACCCGGCACCGAGGTGGCGCTGCGGGTCCGCAACATCGGCAGGGCGGAGCATCATGTCCTGTTCCTGGCCGCGCTGTGGGCATTGCGCACCTTCGGCGGCCTCGGAGCCCGGGCCAGGCGCGGCTTCGGCACCGTCGCCCTGCACGACGGGCACACGCTGGCCAACGTCCCATTGTGGTTCGGCGGCGACGCGTCGGCCCTGCCGCGGGTGCTCGCCGACGTGGGTCAGGCGCTGGCAGCGCTGCTCCGCCAGCCCACCGGCAGCCGCCCGGAGGTGGATCACACCAGCCGGCCTCGCTACCCGTACTTCGACCCGACCACCCCGCCCAGCTGGCACCTGGAAGGCGACGATTCGTTGGTCAACGGCGGCCCCGAAGCCGTCGGCCTGGCCCTGGCGGCCCTCGGCAGCCAGCTGCGTAGCTTTCGCGTCGGCGCGGCAGGGCCACCTGGTGACGACTATCAGGCCGTCGTCGAGCCCTACCTCAACGTCGGCACGGTGCCTGCCGACGCCGGCAGCGCAGAACCCGGCTACATCGAGACCGCGGCGCTCGGCCTGCCCGTGACGTTCAGCGACCCGGTGCCTGGCGGGACTGGGCGCCGGGCCGCGATCGTGGAGCCCTTCCTGCTCCCCGTGGCCACCACGCCACCGCGCTCACCGCTGGGGTCCGACCCACGTGCGCTGGCCCGCCCCACCCGGATAGTGGAGACGCCGCTGCGGCGCGCGTCACCGCTGTGGCTACGGGTGTACCCCGACCGGTCGCAGTGGCGGCTGCGGTCGTTGGCGTTTCTTGCCGAGTGGCTACCCGCCGAGGCCCAACTACGGCTGACCGACACGACCAACACCGCGAAGGCACAGCCCCACACCCGGCGCAGCCGCGTGGCGGTGCCAAAACAGCCGCCCGAGAGGGTCGACGACGAACTGCGGCGCTGGTTCCCGTGATGAGCCGTCGTCGTAGCCAAAATGAGCGGCGGTGACGTGACGTGCCGAGTCGTTGGGAAGTGAGGCTGCCCGACATCAACGCCGACCGGGTCACTCCGGAGCAGCTGCACGCCGTGGTGTCCCGTTGGCTCGACGGGACCGTGGCTGACCATAGGAGGAACGACAAGAAGCCCTACTCCGTGTCGATGGCGCACCCGACTGACGGCGGCGCACTGATCGAGATCGGAGTAGCCCGCGATGAACTCAGAGACCAGCTACTTGCATGTGCCGTCCCGGGTAGGCGACTTGAGTTCGACAACCAATCCACAGTTCTCGACTCCGCCCCGCGCCAGATCGACGACATCCCATGGTCCGCATTGGACAGCCCGTCGGCGGCGACGGCCTGGTGTATACGTTTCGTGACCCCGACGACGTTCAAACGTGGAAACAGGACCACCCCGAACACGTCCCTGAAACCGATCCTCGGCAGCCTCCGGAAAGCCTGGGGGATCTGGGCGCCGCCGGACCTGGCACCGCTGGTGCTGGATCTGACACTGGAGCCGGTCTGGCTGACCGACGTCGCCAACCTCAACAGCGAAGTTCGCTACGTGAAGGGCAACGTCGTATCAGGGTTCACCGGCCGGATGTGGTTCGCCTGCGACGCCACCGCCGAGGTGGCCGCGGCGGTCGATCGGTTGGTGCGGCTCGCCCCGTACAGCGGCGTCGGCGCTCACACCACTCACGGTTTCGGTGTGGTTCGCGTCGAAGCGCCCCGACGCCGGCGGAGTGTCGGCTGATCGGAGCGCGGCGATGGGCACGCTGTTGGATACGGCAACGACCGTGGTGGCATTGACCGTTGCCTGGCAGGACCTGCTCGCTGACGATGGCGCCGACGGGGCACTCACCGACGGCACCGCCCGGTTCGCCGCCGACGCCGAGGCTGCGATCGCCGCCCTGGCCGCCGAGTTGCACGACGGCACCTACCGGCCACGCTCGCTGAGCTGGGTGGCTATTCCGAAACCGTCGGGCGGCAGCCGCGACCTTCACATACCTGCCGTCCGCGACCGGGTTGTGGAGAAGTCCCTGGCCGGGGTACTCACCGCGGTGGTGGACCCGTTGCTCGGCCCGTCGTCGTTTGCTTACCGGCCCGGTCTGGGCGTCGCCGACGCCGTGCAGCAGGTCGCCCGGCTGCGCGACGAAGGTCTGGTCTGGGTGGCACGTACTGACATCGACGACTGTTTCCCCCACATCGACGTAGCACGATTGCGGCGCCTACTCGCAGCTATCGTGGGAGACCCGGACCTGCTGGCGTTGCTCGGCGCGCTACTGGACCGTGATGTGCACAACGCACCGACCGCGTCAGCGCGACGACTGCGGGGCCTGGCCCAGGGCAGCCCGCTGTCACCCATGCTGGCGAACCTGGCGCTGGAACATCTCGATGACTCGGTGCGGGCGGCCGGTTTCCCGCTCGTGCGCTACGGCGACGACATGGTGCTCCTCGCCGCCTCACACGACGAGGCCTGGGAGGCGCTGCGGGTGGCCGCCGGCGCGGTGAAGGAGATCTCGATGACCCTCGGCGAAGACAAGACCCAGGTGATGTCCTTCCAGGAGGGGTTCTGCTTCGTCGGCGAGGACTTCGGCCCCCGGTACCCGCCGGTACTCGACACCCACCGCGTCATCGAACCCACAACGCGCACGGTCTACGTGGGTGTGGCCGGCGCCCGGGTACGCGTCGACTCCGGCCGCGTCGTCGTCGACTCATCCGATGACAGCGAACTGCTGTCCGTGCCGTCCGGGCACGTCGAACGGCTGGTCCTGTTCGGACCGGTCGGGCTGAGCGCCGGCGCCCGGTCCTGGGCACTGACCAACAACGTCGAGGTCATCCTCGCCTCCCGCCGCGGAACATACCTGGGACAGTTGCTCACCGGCACCACCCGCCGGGTCGACCGACTCAAGGCGCTGCTGGCCGCCTCGGACAACCCCGAGAAACACCTCACCATCGGCCGAGCGATCGTCTCCGCCAAGGTCACCAAACAGGCCGTCCTCCTGCAGCGCTACACCAGTCGCGGTCCCCATGAGGAGCTGGCCCACGCGGTTGGGGCGATGCGCGCACTGCTGTCGATGCTGCCCGAGGCCATCAGCCGTGACGAGATCATGGGCGTCGAGGGGGCAGCCGCCCGCGAGTACTTCGCAGCACTGCCCCTGCTCGTTCCCGAGCCGCTGCGTTTCGCAGGCCGTTCCCGCCGCCCGCCGCTCGACGTGGTCAACTCGGCCCTGTCGTTCGGGTACACGGTTCTGCTCGGCGAAGCCGTCGCCGCGCTCGCTGCAGCCGGCCTCGACCCCGCGATCGGGCTCCTGCACACCCCCACCGACCTGCGCCCCAGCCTTGCCCTCGACCTTGTCGAGGAATTCCGGCCACTCATCGTCGACCAGGTGGTCATCGAAGCAGCCCGCGCCGACCGGCTGCGAGCCGAGCACGGACGCTGCGAGGAGGGCCGTGCCGGGGTACTGCTGACCAAAGCCGGCCGGACCGCGATCCTCGACGGCTACGAGCGTCGGATGCTGAGCACCACCCGCGGTGCGCTGCCCGGATTCGCCGGTAGCCTCCGCCGACACCTGCACCGCCAGGCCCAGCGCCTGGCCGCCTGGGTCGACCGCGAAGAGCCGTGGACCGGATTGTCATGGCGATGACCATGCTGATCTGCTACGACGTGTCCCGCGACAACACCCGCGCCCGGGTCGCGGCCACCCTGCAACAGGTCGGTGACCGAATCCAACGCAGCGTCTTCGTCTGCACCATCGAGCCCGACCACCTGGACGAACTCACCACCCGACTGCGTGGCCTCGTCGATCCCGACACCGACGCGATCCATGTCGTACCGCTGTGCGCCGCATGCTGGGACCGCACCATCGTCGTGGGCCAGGCCACCATGCAGCCCGAAATCCTGTACTGGGCGGTCATGTGACCCAGCGGCCGAAGCCCCCCAAGACGGCACATCTCGGGCCTGGGTCAATGATCCGGCCCGGCATGCGCCGGCTGTGTAAACCCCCGACCAGCAACAACGCCACCAAAGGTGACGCGCGTCACGCCACCGCCGGGCACACCCCGGGCCGGCGACAACGTCAGGCATCCATCTGCGCTGGTCACGGCGCCTGTCTGGACCGGTAGGATCGAGAACCAGGTCACGCCAAAGGGCGTATAGAAACGACAGCATCGCTGCGGTTGGAGCAGACATCCTTAATCGAGAACCAGGTCACGCCAAAGGGCGTATAGAAACAGCACCAGAGCGGTGTACGTGTAGCGGGTGACCATCGAGAACCAGGTCACGCCAAAGGGCGTATAGAAACTCGCTGTCCGTCACATCTAGCGCCCCGGTGTAAACCATCGAGAACCAGGTCACGCCAAAGGGCGTATAGGAACTTACGGGCGGTGCAGGGCCCCGGCGTTGTTTCGGATTGTCCGGTTCCGCAGTGAATCGCCGTAGCTGAGGGCTGGCTATTGGAAGAGCACGACTTCTGGTGATCTTTTCGGGTGTCTAATCTAGGCGAACCAATACCCCGAAACCATTCAGCGCGCGCATCCCCGTATGACTCCGGCAAACCCGTCCCGCGATACACGTGTTGACCGGGGGGGCGACGGGGTACATCAGTAGCGATGCTCCGCCGCCTGATCGATACTGCCCGGCTCCTCACAGCCGGGCCGGCCGCCGTGCGCGGTGCGGTGACGGTGGGTACCGCGCTCGCGACCGTCGTTGCGGACCGGTTGCCGTCCCCGGACCAGGTCATCACCGCCGCCGCCGAGCGGATCGAGCGGGTCGCCGCGGCTGCGACCCAGGCACCGGCGCGGGCGGCCGAGGTGGCCGACTCGGTGCGCCACAGCGGTCGGGCGCTGCTCGACCTGCACCCCGAACGCGCGCGCCGCCGGGTCTGGGCCGGGCACGGCCACGCGCAGATCGAGGTACGCGGGATGACCGGCAGCGGGTCCAGGCACCGCCGGGTCGCGGCGAGCGTGACCGACCGGCTGCGCAGGCTGCGCGGCGTGCGCTGGGCCGAGGTGAACGCGGTCACCGGGCAGGTACTGGTCGCCTTCGAGGAGGGCCGGGTCAACGTCGGCGGCCTGCTGGAGACGGTTCGCGGCGTCGAGGAGGCGCAGGGTACCCGGGAGGAGAACTTCTCGTGGTCGCGACCGGTCCATCCGAGCGATCCCACGCCGGTCGCGGCGGCAACCGTGGAGTTGGCCGCGGACTGCCTGTCGGTCGCGACCGCGCTCGGGGCCCGGATGATGCGGCTGCCACGGGTACCGCGGGCGCTGCGGGTCGCGCAGGCGTTGCTGGAGCTCGAGCCGCCGGTACGGCGCCGGCTCAAGCACCGGATCGGGCCGATCAACACCGACGTGGTACTAGCGCTGAGCGCTGCCGCCATCCAGGGGCTGTCCCAGGGGCCGAGCGGGCCGGCGGTTGACGCGCTGTACCGGATGGAACTACTCGCCGAGGCGGTGACCCGGCGGACGGTCTGGGAGCAGCGCGAGCCGGACCTGTGCTGCACCCACTGGACCCTGCCGAACGAGGCGCCCGAGCGGCCGCCCCGGCCGGTACCGCGCCCGGACGGGCCGATCGAGACGTGGGCCAACGAGCTCGGCCCCGGCGCGCTGCTTGCCGCCGGTACCGTGCTCGGGCTCACCCGCGACCCCGGCCGCGCGGCGGAGACGATCCTGGTCGCGGTACCCAGGGCGGCGCGGCTGGGTCGCGAGGGGTTCGCCGCCAGCGTGGGCCGCGAGCTGGCCCGGCATGGCGTCGTGCCGTTGAATGCGGCGGCCTGGCGCCGGCTGGACCGGATCAGCGCCATCATCGTCGACGCCCCGCTGCTGTGTACCGACCGGCCGCAGATCCTCACCGCCGAAGCCGCACCGGGCGCCGACCTCGCGACCGTGTGGCGGCACGCGAACGCGGTGCTGCACGGCCGGTCCATGCACGACCTTGGCGGCACCGGCCCGTGGGAGCGCGGCGAGGTGCGGCTCTCCCAACCAGGCCGGCTCGACGAGCCCGGCGCGGTGCGGCTGGTGCTGCGGCAGGGCAACCGGCTCCTGGGCCGGGTACAGGTCGGGCACGAACTGGCCCCGCTGGCGGACACGCTGCTCGACGCGGCCCGCGCGACCGGCGCCCGGGTACTGCTGACCCGCCACGCCAGCGTCGCCGACCTGGTACCCCGCGCCGACGAGGTACTCGACAACGGCCGGCCGCTGGCCGAACACGTGCAGCGGCTGCAGCGCGACGGGCACGGCGTACTGGTCGTGTCGCAAACGAACGACCAGGCGCTCGCGGTCGCCGACGTCGGCGTCGCCGTATTCGGTGGCGACGCGTGCGTCTGCTGGTCGGCCGACGTGCTGTGCGGCCCGGGTCTGGAGGACCTCTGGCGGATCCTGCGTGCCACGGCGGCCGCCCGTCCGGTCAGCAGGCGAGCGGTCCAGCTCGCCCAGGCGGGATCGGCCCTCGGCGGTCTGCTCGCGCTGGTCGGCGACCGCGACCGCGGCCGCACCCGGGCGCTCGCGCCGGTCCACGGGGCCGCGGCGGTGGCCCTTCTGCTGGGCACGGCTGCCGGGCTGAGCGCCGCCCGCGCGCGGTTGCCGGCGCTGGTGACGCACGTACCGTGGCACGCGCTGGAGGCGCTCGACGTGCTCGCCCGGCTCGATGCGGCCCGGGCGGAAGAGGCACCGCATCCCGAGCCGGCCCCACTTCGCGAGGCGGGCCGCCTGATCCCGGCGCCGGCGCGGGTGCTGCTGCGGTTCGCCGGCGCGATCGGGGAGGAGCTGAAGGACCCGCTGACCCCGGTACTCGCGGTCGGCGCGGCGGCGTCGGCGATCGTCGGGTCGGGCATCGACTCGGTACTGGTCGCGGCCGTGATGACTGGCAACGCGGTGGTCAGCGGTACCCAGCGGGTACTGGCCGAGCGGGCGTTGCGCCGGCTGTTCCTGGAGCAGGAATCCGTCGCGCGGCGCCTTCAGCCCAGCCGGCAGGACGGCGATACCGCACGGACCTTCGCCGGCCTGGACACGGTACCCCTGGAAATGGTGCCGGCCCGGAGGCTGAGCCCGGGCGACATCATCGCGTTGCGGGCGGCCGACGTCGTGCCCGCCGACGCCCGGCTGCTGTCGGCGACCGACCTGGAGGTCGACGAGTCCACGCTGACCGGCGAATCGGTACCGGCCGAGAAGAGCGTCGAAGCCACCCCCGGTGTACCGCTGGCCGAGCGGAGCTGCCTGGTCTTCGAGGGCACGACGGTGCTGGCCGGTACCGCGTACGCCGTCGTCGTGGCCACCGGCGAGGCCACCGAGGCGGGGCGGGCGACCCGCGCCGCCGGCAAGGCCACCGCCCCCGGCGGCTTGCAGGCGCAGCTCGCCGAGGTGACCCGGACCGCGCTGCCGGCGACCGGGATCGGCGGGGCCGCCGTCACCGGACTCGGCATGCTGCGCGGGCTGCCGCTGCGGCAGGCCGTCGCCGCCGGGGTATCGGTGGCGGTCGCGGCGGTACCGGAGGGGCTGCCGCTCGTCGCCACCGTCGCGCAGGCCGCCGCGGCGCGGCGGCTGTCCCGCCAGGGTGTGCTGGTCCGGTCGTCCCGGACGCTGGAGGCGCTCGGCCGGATCGACGTGATCTGCTTCGACAAGACCGGCACGCTCACCAAGGGCCGCCTGAGCGTGGCCCGCCTCGCGTCGCCGGACGGTACCGATCCCGACGGCAACCAGTTGCTGCTCACGGCCGCACGGGCCTGCCCGCGGGTGGCGGCCGAGAACATCCGGAAGGTACCGCACGCCACCGACCGCGCGGTCCTCGAAGCGGCGCGGGCGCTGCCGGACGGCGGCTGGCACCTGCACACGGAGCTGCCGTTCGAGACCAACCGGGGGTACGCGGCGGCCGTCGGGGAGATCGACGGCGCATACGTCCTGGCCGTCAAGGGCGCCCCCGAGGTGATCCTGCCCCGGTGCACCGGGATCCCGGCCGACCGCCGTCGTGCCCTGGACCGGACGGTAGAGCGGCTGGCCGGCGACGGCCTGCGGGTACTGGCCGTCGCCGAACGCCGCGACGGTGCGCTCGCCGGCACCGGGGTGGGCGACGAGGCCGTCGCCGATCTGACGCTGCTCGGGTTCGTCGGCGTCGCCGATACGCCGCGGCCGGACGCGGTACACGCGTTGCGCCGGCTCACCGGGGACGGCATCCGGATGGTGATGGTCACCGGCGACCACCCGACCACCGCGGCCGCCGTCGCGCGGATGGTCGGCATGCCGGCCGACACCGTGCTGACCGGCGCCGAACTGGACAAGATGCCCGAGGGGGAACGGGTCCGGCGGGTCGCCGAGACGTCGGTGTTCGCGCGGGTCTCCCCGGAGCAGAAGCTGCGGATCGTCGAGGCGTTGCAGGCCGCCGGGCTCGTGGTGGCGATGACCGGCGACGGTACCAACGACGCGGCCGCGATCCGGCTGGCCGACGTGGGTATCGGCGTAGCCACCTCGGAGTCGTCGGCCGCCCGCACCGCCGCTGACCTGGTACTGGCCGACGCCGGCGTCGAGCGGATCTACGACGCCCTGCTGGAGGGGCGGACGCTGTGGCGCCAGGTACGCGATGCGGTGTCGATCCTCGTCGGGGGCAACGCCGGCGAGGTGGCGTTCATGGTCCTCGGTACCGCGCTCGGCGGGCGCGCGCCGATCGGGGTACGGCAGATGCTGCTGGTCAACATGTTCACCGACATGTTCCCCGCGCTCGCCGTCGCGGTGGCGCCCAGCCGCGGCGGCGACGAGGAGGCCGGGGCACCGACCCGGTTCGACGCCACGCTCGCCCGTACCATCGCGGTCCGGGGTGGCGCCACCGCGCTGGGCGCGCTGCTGGCGTGGACGATCGGCCGGTACACCGGCCGGCAGCGCCGGGCCAGCACGATGGGCCTCGCCGCGCTGGTCGGGACCCAGCTCGGCCAGACGCTCATCACCGGCTGGCACAGCCCGCTGGTCGTCGCGACCAGCCTGGCGTCGGCGGCCGTCCTCGTCGGCGTGATCGAGCTGCCCGGCGTCAGCCACTTCTTCGGCTGTACCCCGATCGGGCCGGTCGCCTGGGGCGTCGTGATCGGTTCCGCGGCCGCCGGTACCGCGATCGCGGTCGCCGCGCCCCGGTGGCTGCCGCAGGTTACCCCTCCGCCGGCCGCCGCCGATCGACACGGTCGGGGTATCGAGGCGGTTGAAGCGCCCGCGTACGATGCGAAGCTACGCCGACAGCCTGCTGACCAGGATGGGAAGTCGCCATGAGTGTCCGGAGCGCCCTCCGGAAGTTGCGTGCCGCGTGGGTCGACGCCGACCGCAAACGGCACGAGCTCGAGCAGCGAATCGCGTCCTACAACACCCCGGTCAGCACCAGCCGCGAGCGGGATGATCTCGACCGGGCGCTCGACCGGATCCGGCGGGAAGGTTCGTAGCGGCTATCCGGTGGTGACCGGCAGGTGCGCGCGGACCGCCCGGGCGAACCGGCCGTACGGGTGGCGCGCGGCAACCGCGTAGGCGTCCTCGGCGGTGTCGACGTCGCGCAGCCGGTCCAGCAGCGCGACCGACAGGCCGCGGTCGCGCAGCGCGGCGAGGCTGTGTGCGCCGGTGTCCGATGTGGACATCCGCACGCTGCGCAGAGCGGCCGCGTGGGTGGGGTCGCGCAGCCCGAGCGTCCACCAGCCGCCGTCCTCGGCGGGACCGAGCACCGCGTCGGTCCGGCCGCGCAGCCGGCGTGCAGCAGTGGTCAGCAGCGCCGTGGTCAGCTGCGGCGTGTCCATCCCGACCAGCAATGACGGGGTACCGGCGAGAGCGGTGTCGCCGTAGGCGTGCACGAGGCGCTCGGTCAGCCCGTCGCCGCGCTGCGCCACGGCGTGCCAACCGGACGGCACCGGATACCGTCCACTGAGGACGATCGTCCGCCGCGCGGCCGGCATCGCGGACAGCACGTCGATCGTGTCCCGCAGCGCGGCTTCCGCGATCGTGGCGGCCTGCTCGGGCGTTGCCGGCGGGCACAGCCGGGTCTTCACCCGGCCCGGCTCCGGCGTCTTCGCCATCAACAGGAGCTGGATCCTCACGCCGCCAGTACCTTCGCCATGTCCCGCACCGCGCGGGCGGTGCCGCGCACGGTACCGGTCACCTTCGACCGGGTACCGGCGGTGCGCGGCGCGTAGTCGACGTCCACCTCGCCGATGCGCCAGCCAGCCTGGGCGGCGGCGACGACCATCTCCAGCGGGTACCCGAAACGCCGGTCGCGCAGGTCCAGGGCGAGCAGCCCGGTACGCCGGGCGGCGCGCATCGGCCCCAGATCGTGCAGCGGTACCCTGGCCGCGCGGCGCAGCCGCCACGCCAGCGCGGCGTTCGCCAGCCGGGCATGCACCGGCCAGGCTCCGCGCTCCGTCGGCCGGCGCCGGCCGAGGACGAGGTCGGCGGTACCGGCGCGCACCGGGTCGACCACGCGCGGAAGCTGGGCCGGGTCGAACGAGCCGTCCGCGTCGAGGAAGCACACGATGTCGGCGTCGGCGGCGAGCAGCCCCGCGTGCGCGGCTGCGCCGAAACCGCGCTCCGGCACGGGTACCACGGTGGCGCCGTGGGCGGCGGCGACCTCCGCGGAGCCGTCGGTCGAGCCGTTGTCCGCGACGATCGCCCGGAACCCCGCCGGGATCCGGGACAGTACCCACGGCAGCGCCGCCGCTTCGTCGAGACACGGCAGGACGACATCCATCTCCCGGACGGTACCGTCATAGCGGTACGGATCTCCTTACGAAGCACGAACATCGGCGGTGGCGCGGTCCTGGAGTCCGTAGCGTGGCGATCGATGGGCATGCGGATACTGGTGACGGGTGCGGCCGGGTTCATCGGCTCGCACGTGGTGGATCTGTTGGTGGCCAAGGGCTACGACATTGTCGCGCTCGACGCGCTGCACCCCGCTGCGCACGGCGCCGGCGCCGGCGCCGACCCGCCGTACCTGGCCGTGCCGCTGATGCGGGCCGACGTGCGCGACGCGACCGCGGTCGCCGCCGCGCTGCGGGGCGTGGATGCCGTGGTGCATCAGGCCGCGATGGTCGGCATGGGCGTGGACGTGGCCGATCTGCCGCGGTACGTGGGCTGCAACGACCTGGGTACCGCGGTACTGCTCGCCGGGATGGCTCGGGCCGGGGTAACCCGCCTGGTACTCGCCAGCTCCATGGTGGTGTACGGCGAGGGCGCGTACTCGTGTCCGGTACACGGACCGGTCCGGCCGGGCAACCGGCACCCGGCCGACCTTGCTGCCGGCCGGTTCGAGCCGGCCTGCCCCCGGTGCGGGGCGCCGTTGTCGCCGGGACTCCTCGACGAGGACGCTCCGCTGGAGCCGCGCAGCGTGTACGCCGCAACGAAACTGGCCCAGGAGCACCTGACCGGAGCCTGGGTACGGGCGACCGGAGCGCGCGCGATCGCCCTGCGGTACCACAACGTCTACGGTCCCCGGATGCCGCGCGACAGCCCGTACAGCGGGGTCGCGGCGATCTTCCGGTCGGCGCTGGAGCGCGGCGAGCCGCCCCGGGTGTTCGAGGACGGCCGGCAGCGCCGCGACTTCGTCCACGTGCGCGACGTAGCCGCGGCCAACCTCGCGTCACTGGAGGCGATGCCAAACGGGCTGCGGGCGTACAACGTCGCCTCCGGGCGGCCGCGCACCGTCGGCGAACTCGGGGCCGCCCTGGCCGCCGCGATGGACGGTCCGCCTCCGGTGGTGACCGGCGGGTACCGCGCCGGCGACGTCCGCCATGTCGTCGCCTCGCCGGACCGGGCCCGCCGGGAACTGGGTTTCACCGCGTCCGTCCCGTTCGACGAGGGGGTGGCCGACTTCGCCCGGGCGGCGCTGCGGGGATGAGGTTGGCGGCCGCCGACCGGCTCATCGTCGCCGCCCAGATCGCCCTGGTGGCGTGCGCGGTGGCGGTCGGCGCCGAACTCAACCGGCGCCGGGTACCCATCCACGCCGACGCGGCACCGCTGTTCGCATCCTGGCTCCCGCACGCCGGCCCGGGTACCCCGCTGGCCGTCGCGCTCGCCTTCCTGGTGGTGTACCGGAGCGCCGACTGGGCCGCCCGCATCCCATGGCCGCGCCTCATGGCCGGCGGGTACCTGGCCGCCCTCGCCTGGACGCTGTCCCTCGCCCTGGTCGACGGCTGGTCGCGCGGCCTGGCGACCCGGCTCACCCCGCAGGCCGAGTACCTGCACGACGTCCCGAAGGTCAGCAGCATTCCGGCGATGCTCGCCGGCTTCACCAGCCACATCCTCGACTTCCGGACCGGCTCCTGGGCCACCCACGTCGCCGGGCACCCGCCCGGTGCGCTGCTCGTCTTCGTCGTCCTCGACCGGATCGGGCTGGGCGGTGGCGGTCCGGCCGCGCTGCTGTGCGTGGTGGTCGGCGCTACGGCTCCGGTCGCGGTCGCGGTCACCCTGCGGGCGCTGCGGGACGAGCCGGCGGCCCGTGCCGCGCTGCCGTTCCTGGTGCTGTTCCCGGGTGCCGTGTGGGTGGGCGCCTCGGCCGACGGGCTGTTCACCGGCGTGGTGGCGGCGGCCCTGGCGCTCCTCGCCGTTGGTGGTTGGCGGCTGGCCGTGGCCGGTGGCCTGCTGCTGGGCTTCAGCCTGTACCTGTCGTACGGGCTGGTCCTCGCCGCCCCGCTCGCCGTGGCTGTGATCGTCCTGAAGCCGCAAGCCCGCTGGGCCAGCGCCGTCGCCGGGGCCGCCGGGGTGGCCGCGGTCGTCGTCGCGTTCAGCGCCGCCGGGTTCTGGTGGCTGACCGGGTACCACCTCGTCGTGCGCCGCTACTACCAGGGCTGGGCGGCCGACCGGCCGTACGGCTACTGGGTCTGGGCCGACCTCGCCTGCCTGGTCCTGTCGGCCGGCCCGGCGGTGGTACCCGCACTGCGCCGGGCGGCGCTCTCGGCGCCGTCGGCCCGGTCGCCGGCGGTCTGGCTCCCCGCGCTGGCGTTGCTCGCAATCCTCGCGGCCGACGTCTCCGGACTGAGCAAGGCCGAGGTCGAGCGGATCTGGTTGCCGTACGAGATCTGGCTCGTCGTCGCGACCGCCTGGCTGCCGGCCGCGCACCGCCGGGGCTGGCTGGCCGTCCAGGCGCTGACCGCGCTGGCCGTCAACCACCTCGTGCTGACGTACTGGTGAACCTACCTCGGCGGCAGGCTCGCCACATGTCCGCCGGCCCGAGGAGGGGTGTAGCCTCCAGGGTCGGTCCGGTGTGCAGAGGAGTGACGGGATCGGTCAGGTGGATGGCGGCGACCTCACGGACGCCCTGATCGCCGCGCGCTGCGGCGACGAGGCGGGGTTCGAGGCGCTGTGGCTGGCGTTCCAGCCGGCCGTACTCCGGTACCTGCGGGTGGTCGTCGGCGACGCCGCCGAGGACGTGGCCTCGGAGACCTGGCTGCAGGCAGCCCGCGACCTGCGCACCTTCGATGGTGGTCTGACCCGGTTCCGGGTGTGGCTGTTCCGCATCGCGCGGCACCGGGGCATCGACGACCGCCGGCGGCTGCGACGGCGGGCCGAGGACCCGTACGACCCCGCGCTGGGGGAGTCCGCCACGACCACGCCGGACAGCGCCGCCCAGGCGCTCGACGAGCTGGGTACCCGATGGGCGCTGGAGGTGATCCGCTCGCTGCCCCGCGACCAGGCGGAGGCGGTGATGCTGCGGGTGGTGGCCGGGCTCGACGTCGCGCAGAGCGCACAGGTACTGGGTAAGCGCGCGGGAGCGGTGCGCGTCGCCACGATGCGGGGCCTGCGCCGGCTGGCCAACCATCCGGACGTCCTCGCCCGGGTGTCGGGACGCCCGCAGGAGCGCCCGGGGCCGCTCGACTCCGCGCAGCCGGAGGGGGTGTAACGCCGTGGGCTCCCTGATCGCTCTTACCCGCGCGATGATTTCCTTACGAGCGCGCCGAATCGGACGCCGGGAAGCAGATGAACTGCTCTCCGGCGGGTCGAGCCGCGCCGACCGGGCCGGCATCGTCGAGGTGCTCGAACTGGCGGCCGCGCCGCCGCATCCGGAAGAACTGGCCGGGCGGCAGGCCGCGGTGGCCGCCTTCGCCCGGGCGTGGCGCGAGGGTCCGGCGGCACCGGTCCGTCGCGGCCGGCTGCGGGCGTGGCTGTCCCGGGCCCTGGCGGTGAAGGCGATCACCGTTCTCGCGCTCCTGTCGCTGGGCGGGGTGGCCGTCGCCGCCGGTACCGGGACCCTGCCGGCCGGGGTCCAGCATGGCGCGCACGATCTGCTGACTCCGTTCGGTGTGCCGGTACCGGATGCCAGCAGCGCGCACGGCACCCCTACCCGACCGGCCACCCCGCACCGGTCGGCGAGTCCCGCCCCGGCACCCGGTTCTCCGGCCGCCTCCGCCGATCCCGCGGTACACGGGCTGTGCGAGGCGTGGCAGGCCGGCCAGACGAACGGCCAGGGCAAGAAGGTGGATGCCGCGGTGCTGACTCGACTGAGCGCGGCTGCCGGCGGTACCGAGAAGATTCCGGCATTCTGCGCCGCGGTCCTGGCGCCGCCGCCGAGTCCGACCACCGGCCCGCCGGCTGCCCCGGGCGGCCCGCCACCGAGCCATCCAGGGCCCGACAAGACCCACGGGAAGCCGAGCCGCATCCCGCAGCACTGACGCTTGACATCGGATGTACCGCGCCCCTACCGTCCGGATCGAATCCATCGACGCATTTGCACAGGCGAATTGAGGTACTCTGGGTGTCCATACGTCGGATCTTTCGGAAGGGGCTCGGCCTCGCCTCGGTCGCCGGCCGCGCCGCGCAGATGCGCGTACCGGTCGCCGCCGATCACGGTCTCGAGCTGGGCAAGCGGGCGGTGGGGCACCGGTACCACGGTCAAGAGGCTCACCCGTTCCATCATCGATCACCGTCGTCGTGTCGCAACTCGGGATCGGCGCGCGCCGATTTCACGATGGGTTGACGGAGGGCCGGTCGCCTCTTGCGCTAGCTCGGTGCATCGTGCAACGTGACGCATGCACGCGTGAGCGGTTACCGATCGTGGCGGACGGTACCGCGATCACGACACCCGGAAGGAGCGATCCGCGGTGAGATTCACGTTGTACTGGGGTACCGACAACACGGCACGAATCAACTCCGTCGACGACCTCGACATCCACCTGACCCTCCTGGCCCGAAGCCGCGGACGCGCCCGTACCCCGTACGCCGTCGACCTGCTGCCCGCCGACGCCCGCGACGGTGGCCTGCAACTCGGCATCGGCCACCCCGAACGCGCCTTCGTCCTCGCCCTCGACCGGCCCAGCGGCTACGCGGTCGAGCCGGGCGTAGCGCTCTGGCCGGGACCGATCGCGTTCGACTGCGGCCACGAGGTCATCGAGCTCAAGCCCGAATGGACCAGGGTGACCGCTGAGGCGGCCGTCGAAGCGGCGCGCCGGTACGTGCGCACCGGCACCCGGCCGACGAACCTCGACTTCGACCGGATCGCGGTGCGCAGCTGACGCCCTGTCCCGGGCATGAACTTATATCGAGGGACGTCTATCTTGACTGGTCCTGCCCTCGCTCTTACCGTGACGCTTGGCCTTGTCGTCTGACAAGCGCATACGGCGGCTGCGGCGTTACACCGCCCGTCCGGCAAGTCGGAAGGGAACCTTTGCATGCGTAGAATTGCCATCGGCGGCGCGGCGATCGCGGTCGCGCTGGCCGTGGCGGGGCAGGCCGGTTCGTCGGCCACCGCACAGACCACCCAGTCCTACGACACGACAACCCTGGCCGGAAAGGTGGCTTCGGTTCGCGGCACCGCCGGACTCCAGCTCCGGATGTCCGCGTTCCTCGAGGAGGAGGCCGAGCCGACCAGCCCGGCGGACGTGCTCGGTCCGGACGGGGTGACGCTGATCGAGCCCGGCGGCGGATCGGTACAGCCGCCCGATGTCACGGTCAACCGCGACACCGCGGCCGCACCCCAGAACGAGACCGCGATCGCGGTGGACCCGAACCGGCCCGGCCGCGTCGTCAGCGCCGCCAACGACTACGTCACCCGTACCTGGTCCTGCACCGTGGGCGGTACCCCGTGCAGCGCGCTCGGCGACGCGTACTCGGGCACCTACTACAGCAACGACGGCGGGCAGACCTGGTGCTGCGCGTCGAGGGACCCGCAGCACCTCGGCACGCTGATCCCTGGCGTCACCCGCCTCGCGGGCGGCCAGTACGACGCCGGCGGCGACCCGTCGGTGGCGTTCGACAGCCGCGGCGCGGTCTACTACGCCGGTCTCGGCTTCAACCGGCTCTCCGCGCCCAACACGGTCGCGGTCAACCGGGGTACCTTCGACGGCACCGGCGCGCTGTCGTGGAGCCAGCCGGCGTTCATCAACCCGACCACCTCGCCCAGCATCCTCAACGACAAGGAGTGGATCGCCGCCGACTGGCACGCGACCAGCCCGTTCCGCGACCGGGTGTACGTGACGTGGACGCGCTTCCTGTTCAACGCGAGCAACGGCAGCTACGTCCAGTCCCCGATCCTCGAAGCGCACTCCAGCGACGGCGGTCGCACCTTCAGCACCCCGAAGGCCATCTCCGGCAACGTCCTCTACGACCAGGGCTCGCGGGTGTTCACCGGGCCGGACGGCACGGTGTACGCGATCTGGGAGGGTGCCACCCGGCTGTCCACCCTCGACGGCACCTGGATGGCGAAGTCGACCGACGGTGGTGACACCTGGTCCAAGCCCACGCTGATCTCCACGCTCGTCGACATCGACGCGCTTCACGACACCGCGTTCCGGGTGAACAGCTTCCCGGCCGGTGCCATCGCCCCGGACGGCACCATGTATGTCGCGTGGACGACCGACGAGAACGGCCGGAACGTGGTCGTCTACACCACCTCGACCGACGGGGTGCACTGGACGGCACCGGTACACGCGCCCGGAGTGGACGTCGCGCGCAACCCGGTGGGGTATGCCGGGAGCGGGCTTGCCCCGCCGGCGGCCACGCCGGCCGAGTCGATCTGGCCGAGCGTGGCCGTCTCGCCAACCGGCCGGGTCTTCATCGGTGCCTACGTCGGCGACGTGGTCTCGCCGTGGCAGAGCTGCGCCGGCTACGACCCGAAGGGCAGCATCAACTGCCTGAAACTGGGGCCGGTCGTCCACAACACCAAGCTGGACTACGTGGTCACCGACCTCGGTACCCACACCACCCAGACGGTCACGACCCAGCCGATCAACACGCGGTACATGTTCCGCGGCGGCTTCATCGGGGACTACACCGACATGGCGGTGGGCTCCGACAACGTGGCGCATCCACTGTGGACGGACACCAACAACGCGCAGACGGCGTTCTGGTTCTACGGCACCAACTTCGGCGGCATCCTGGTCAGCCAGCAGGACGTCGTGACGGTTCGGGTCACCTACTGAAAGACAGTCTCCGGGCCCGGTGCGTTCGGCGCACCGGGCCCGAATCATGGACCGTTACGCGGTGGGTACCTGGACCGCGGACACGATCTGCTGCTGGTGGTGACCGCCGTTCATGCCGTAGTTGTAGGTACTCACGAAGGTCGAGTAGTCGAGTGTCCCGGCGAAGTCGTTGCCGAAGTAGTCGCCGATGAACGTGGTGATACAGGTCGCGCAGCTCGTGTGCGGGGCATCGAGCTGCGGGTCGTAGGCGTGCTGGCTGATCCGGATGTTGTGCCCGAGCGGACTCAGCATCGCGCCATAGAACTGCACGCTGGCGTTGACGCAGTAGTTGGTCGCGCCGTAGGGCGGCAGGCTGCCGGAGTAGTTCGGGTTCACCGTGTCGAGGGCGAGCCCGGCACCCGCGGCCTCTGCTGTACCGGCGGCCGGGCAGGGCAGCCGGCGGTCGTAGAAGGCGACGCTGACGGTACCGTCAGGCGCGCTGGCCAGGTTGGGCTGGAACTCGTCGACGGGCCCCACGTTGTCGTTGACCTGGATCGGCGGCGTCCACGTCGTCCCGCCGTCGTACGACGCGGTCAGCGCGACGTTGCCGACGCCCGACGAGTAGTCCTCGTAGGACACGTATAGCGGGTAGTGACCGCGGACGGCCTGGCTGCCCAGGGTGAACGTGTCCTCGATGCCGTCCCGGAACGTCGTGTTGGGATACCTGGCTGGTGGCGGCGTGATGTTGCTCGCCACCGCCCCCACCACCGACCAGGAGGCGCCGCCGTCGGTGGACCGGAGCATGGAGATGTTGAAGCAGCAGAATCCCTTCCTGGGCAGTTCATTGGTCACCGGCGTGTAGACGGTGCCGTCCGGCGCGACGTGCGGCAGCAGGTAGGTGGCACCCTGCGGGCTGTGCGGCGGTAGCGGCAGCCGCAGCGGTGGCGACCAGTCGGTGTGCGTACCGTCGGACCGGGCGTCGGCGTATGACGCGTAGGGCACCGCCGTGAAGCCGTCGTGGAACACGACCCACATCGCGTACACCCGGTTGTAGTGCGGGCTGGCCGGATTCGTGTCGATGGCGATCCACTGCTTGTCCGGCTCGTTGCCCACGCTGTCGGTGGTGGCGATGTAGTCGGGGTGTCCATTGTGGACGCTGAGCCACTGGCCGGCGGTCGTCGAGCCGTGCGGCCGTACGGACACCGAGATGACCTCGGCCGGTACCACCGGGTTGGGCTCCTGCGACGTGCCCACGGTGAAGTTGTGCGTACCGTCGGCGTTGTAGAAGAACTGGTACGGCAGGATCAGCGAGTAGTAGTTGCCGAAGCCGTCGAACGCGCCGATGGGGTCGGTGTTGTCCGTCCAGCCCTCGTAGCCGGGGATGTGGCCGGACACCGGCCAGGTAAGGCCGCGGTCGAACGACTCGTAGAAGCCGAGCAGGTGGTTGTACCCCTCGGCGCTGACGAACCACTTCGACGACCCGATCAGGTGCGCCGGGTTCGTCGGGTCGACCCGGATGTCCGACTCGGAGTGGTTCTTGACGAGCATGGGCCCGGCGGCCGGGTACCCGGGATTGCTCCCGACCTGGGTGGCGTACGGCCCGGCCGCTCCGGTGTCCTCACCGGTGGTCGCACCCGGGCACGCGGACATGCCGCTGTAGCCCTCGGCCGGACCGTCGCTGGTGAAGTACGGCACCTCGGGCCGGTAGCAGCTCACCGGCCCGCCGGTCGCGTCGACGTTGGTGACATGGTTGGCCGCGTAGCTGGCCGCGTAGCTCGCGTCGCTCTGCGTTCCCTGCGGCACCGGCAGCGCCGCGCTGGCGATGGCCGGCGCGGGTGCCGTCGCCACCGTGACGGCGACGATCGAGGGGATGAGGAATGGGATTGTCCGTCGTGATCGCACCTGCGCCTCCTGGGTGTCAGCTTTATGGGCCGATCGTTCTCAGGCTATGGAGGCGTCGGCGGCCAGACCATGGGCCGAAGTGAGGTTGTCGGAGCGGGCACTCACCGGGTGAACGGCTCCAGGGCGTGGCTGAAGTCCCAGGTGTTCTGCACGATGCCCGAGCAGTTGTTCTTGTCCCGGCTGCCCGGGCAGCCGCCGTTGTCCCGCTGGATCGCCCAGATCGACAG